>Ga0209373_10003053_pt1 | contig 15945 bp, 8 predicted proteins | sample Higcelweek5metaG_FD_187173 | JGI IMG/M metagenome (GOLD analysis project Ga0209373, IMG submission 187173) | Freshwater pond sediment microbial communities from the University of Edinburgh, under environmental carbon perturbations - High... | ecosystem: Environmental > Aquatic > Freshwater >...
TAATAATTCTCCTCCAAAACCTCAAAATGAGCTATTGGATGGTCGCAAGATGGACATTTTTCTGGGGCGTTTTTACCTGTATGAATGTAACCACAGTTCCTACATTTCCACTTCACAATTTCTGGTTTCTCGAATACTTGATTATTCTTGATGTTCTCAAGTAATTTTCTGTATCTATTCTCGTGAGCTTTTTCTACTGTTGCAATTGATCTCCATACTTTCGCAATCTCTGGGAATCATTCTTCTTGAGCAATATTGGCGAATTCTGGATATAGCTCTGTCCATTCTTCGTTTTCTCAATTAGCAGAAGCCTCAAGATTCTCGATAGTTGTACCAATCTTCCCTGCTGGATAAGTCGCAGTAATCTCAACCATTTCTCACTCTAGGAATTTGAAAAATCTCTTAGCGTGTTCTTTCTCATTAAGTGCAGTTTCTGAGAAAATTGCCATGATTTGTTCATATCATTCTTTCTTGGCTACGCTTGCGAAGTAATCATATCTAGTGCGTGCTTGTGATTCTCCTGCGAAAGATTTGAGTAGGTTTTTTTCAGTTTGTGTTCATTTTATGCTTGCCATATTTTCAATTAGTTAAAAAATTAAGGTAAGTTCATTATAGTCTAATTTGAGTTTTTTCAAAAGTATTTATTGATTTAATGCAAAACAAAATAGTTCCCAAAATGGGAACTATTTTCGGTTAAATTAAAGATTCTAATACTCATCAAGAAAAGCAAATAAGCGAAGTGCTTTGAGCTCTGGATAAACTGGTTCGTCGTAATCAACAAGAACTATGAATGGATTATAAGGCTTATAATCAAAAGGTAGAACAAGAACTTTTGGATAAAAACATCACTTGTTAATTTCGTATAACATTAATTTGGTAATAGCTTCATTACGGATTTCATATCATTGTTTTCTGAGTTCATATTCTAATTCTTCACGACAAAATACTCAATTAGCTGCGAATCTAACCTTATCTCACATTTTCACATATGCTTTTTTGAGATTGTCCATAGCTAGTTGCTCTCATTTTGGGGTTAATTCCCCCATTTTTCATTCTAATAATCAAGTAGCTATTCCAGCTGACAATAATTCTTTATCTATTTCTGGAATTATATGTCTTAGATTACTGGTTTTCAGAATATTTCATGATTCCTTAAGTGCTTGTAATATCTTATTTTTGAGTAAATCAGCCTTTGTATCAACGCTTATAATTGCATTTCAAATATTTAATAATAATTCTTCACATAATTCGGAAGTATCCGAAACAACTCACTCAACTCATTTAATCTCAAAATCTTCTCTTAATAAAAATGATCTATTTTCTATAGTATAATTCAATGGACATCAAGCCCATACAGTATTGGTCAGAGCATTGTAAAGCTTATTTGCCCTTAATTTATCTGCGTTAGATTTGGTATTATTTACCACTAATCTCAATCCTCATTTTTGATCCATAATTATTACGTTAATTCTTAATTTCTAAAATATACATAAAATTATCAAGAAGGCAAATATATTATCTTTGACAATTCTCTCATAAAATATATAGATATAATTATTTCTCTAATATATTCCAAACACCATATTCTCACTCAAAATATGAGAATCAAGCAAGAACTAACATTAGAAATGAATTGGCAATCTTGAACTCTTAAAAATAGTCCGGACTCCATAGAGTCCGGACTACAAAAAAAATCTCCATAAATGGAGATTTTTTGGTTAGAAAAACAATGAATATATTTAAGAATTAGTCTTGAATATGAAACGTTGTATATAATCTTGACCTTGTACTACAAAGTATATAACATAATTAGTATTAGGACTGAATCAAGTTACAACTGCACGATTATTTCAAGCAACTAAGCTCCATTTTCAAGCCATTGTTGATTGTCATAAAGCATTTTGTCAGTTTTTAACTTGTAATATTGACGGTGCATCGGCACCAGAAGGAAGAACTACATAATATCAAGTTCTTAATCAATCACTTTCAAAATTAAATGTTACAGTTGAATTTGTAATATCAGTAATAGTTAAGGGTTCAGAATTCAAACCAGTTTGAAATTCTGCATTTCAAATATTAGAATTATTTCAAGAACCATCTTGAATAACGTAATAAATAATATATGAAGTGTTCTGAGTTAATAAAGTAATATTGAATTTATTAATTCAAGAAACTATATTAAGATTTCATGCAATAGCAGATGCTCAATAACTATTCTGTCAAAGTCTTATTTGAGATGCTGATGGCATTGATGAATTAGCTGGTAAAATTACATAATATCAAACTCAAGATACACTGGAATTAATATTTGCAGTAACTCAAGTTTCAGTTATAGAAGAAATTTGAATATTTGCAGTAGATGTATTTCAACTAGAAGAATTTGTTTGAAAAGAAATACTTGCCGTATTGCGTTCATTTCATGCAAAATCTTTTGCAGTAAAATACATAATATATGAAGTATTATTACTTAATCAAGAAACATTAAATGTATTCAGTCATCAAGTCAAATATAAACTTCATCATAAAACAGTATTTCAATTAATATTTTGACTTGCCTTGATCTGAGTTATAGATGGTGATGGAGAATTACTAGGAAGAATTATATAATATCATTTACCAGGTTTACTTATATTTAATGTAAATGAAGAATTGTTACCAGTTGCAGAATTAAGTGATAATAAAAAAGTTGGTGCTCCAACAGTATTTTCAAGATCTTCTATTCTTGTATGAAGTATATCTCTAATATCCCATAAAATATTAATATTTCTTAATAATTGATATTCATTAGTCTGTCTAGCCTCTAGTGTATCTTGTAGAGTATTTATTTTTGAATTAACATTTGTCATATACTCATTTCTATTTTCGAATACAACATTATCAATTATTTTATTAATTTTAGCTTTGTCGTCGTCGCTCAAGATTTCTGTTCTTCAAGGAAAGGTTCAAGGATTGTATCAATCCGAATCAGAATTAAGATAAGTCTGAGCATACAAGTTAGATGTTAATAGTGTACTAATTATAAGCATACCTCATATGAGGATTTTTAAGTTGATGTAATTTTTCATAATATAAATTGTTAAATAGTAAAATAAATTACGTACTTAAGTAATATTTATATTTATTCATCGCTGTAATAATGATTAAGAAGTAACAATGCATTATATTACAATGTACTATAATAGCAAATAGTAATCCTTACACTAAGTTATGAAATAAAAATACTTAGGGAATATACAAGTTGTCTGTAATAATAATTAAATCATAAATTATTATTTGATTAGTAAAAAATCTAATAAATTCCCCCTTGCACAAAAAAACAATTAGAATATAATGCTTATGTATTATTTTTTAATAAATTATTTATGGCAAAACAGATAAAAAAAGATGAGGATATTAAGGAAAAAATTATTGAAGAAGTTAAGGAAGAAGTTGTTGTAGAAAAACCAAAACCTTTTTCTATGCAAGCAAAAGTTGGTTGATTCAGATGACCAGCATTCTTACAAGATACTACGTTTAGTAGGAAATGAAATACTAGATGATGAAGCTCTGCGCCAAAAAGAAGTGCAGGTAGATGAAGATAATATTTGAAAACAAAAAAATCTATTAATTATAACATATAATGAATTTATAAGTTAATTTCTTAGTTATCAATTGTTTTGAGCCAAGATTTAATTTTATCTAATCAATCCTTGTTTATTGTTTCTGACTGAAGACTATAATCTTTATTTTTTCATGTTGTATTTTTCTCTAGCATGTGTCATGTATTATTGAGAATAATAAGATCTGATTTATTATTATTTGGTTTAATTATTGATACAATATCTCACAACTTATTGCTATCAACCAAGAAGTCCTTATTTCAATTAATTACAAGAATTGGAATTTTAATTCATTTTAGGTAGTTTTTGATATCTAGTGTTAAGTAGTTTTTGAGCCATTTAGAAGACAAATCATTAACTGAACCAAATGAAAAATTGCTTTCTATTGCAGTAAAAATCAGCTTATCTTCTAGATTAAGCGAAACAAAATAATTATTAATTAATTTATCCAAATCTTCATTAGAACCGGCTGTTTTCATTATATCCGCAAGAGCAATTATATGAGTTTTGACTCTAAGTTTTAGATTATCTGTAGTATAATTAAGTCCAAAATTGACACTTCCATCTTTTAATAATTGTTCCAAGCTGGCGTATGGTGTACTAAGCAAAACTAAAAAATTAATATCCTTCCTTTTATTTGCAACAATTGAAGAAATGATTCATCATTCGCTATGACCTAGAAGTCAAATTTTATTAAATCTTATATCTCAAGAATTACGGAAATATTCAACAATTCAATCCAAATCCGAAGCTAGGTCTTCAGTTGTAAGATTGATGAAGTTATCTCAAGTTGATGATTCAATTCAAGTTTTATCATATCTAAAAGTTGCATATCAATTTTTATTCAAGTTTTTTGATAAGACAAAATTAATTCTGTGTCTTGATTCAAAAAAATCTCTATCATTATTTCCTGCTCAAGAATTGAGAATAACTAGATTTTGAGATAAGACATCAGGATTATATGAAACTGTTCAAGAAATTTTTTTGTTCCTAAGATTGATTATAATATCTTTTTCTACATAATTATTTACCATCAAATCTTCTTGTGGCCTATAATAGACTCAGATTTCTGAGTTATAATAAAGATTAAGAATTTCTTCATAACTAACTCAATTATTGGTTAATTTTATTTGGAACTTATTAAAAATTCTATTCACCAACGTGTAAGTTTTATCTTCTATTTTGGTTATTTTGAGAATTTTTAGGTCTTTAATATTTATATTTTTTGAAGTCAGAATCTGTTCTAATCAACTAATTAAAACTTTATTTGAATTATTTTCAATTATACTATCTAAACATTTTTTGAGAATACTTTCTATAAATAAAAGTTGAGCGAATTTATTAGAAATTGAAGAATTTTTATCAAGTTTTTCAGTTATTTTATGAATCTTAATATATAAGTTAAATATCCTAAGATTACTATTTTTTGAAATAAAATTCATAGTAACTTTTTCTAATCTTACTTCATCAAAATTATTTTGCGCAATAACTTGGCAGCTAATCAAGAATTGTAGAAGTATAATAACAATGTAAGAAATTATTTTTTTTATTTGCATACTAAAACTTAAGTGCTATAATTTTGTTACCTTTATTATATTAAATTTTAATTTTATGAAACAAAAAATAAAAAAATTGTTTTGTGTTTTGATTCTTTCTTCATTGCTCATAAACAATTCCTATGCCATAGTATGATCAACATATGATTATAATAATACCAAAATAAAAAAACTCGAAAGACTTAATATACAACTTAATGATTATATCAATAAAAATCTTAAGAAAGAAATAATAACAATTAAAAATTATGATGCAAAACAAGGGTTTAATAATGAATTAAGTCTTGTTAATGAAATTCATAAAGACATTGTCAATCATCTAGAATACGCAGATGATACACAATATAATGAGAGTCTTGCAAAAATAAAATCTCAAGCAAGATCTTATACCAACATTAAAAGGGATCTAAATAATTATGTCAATAATTGAATAAATATTTTTAAAATTGAGACATCAGAAACTACAAATATTGAAAATAATATAATTAATGTACAGACATATTATACAGATATACTCAAAAAATCACTTGAATGAATAGATTTTCAAAAAGATGTAAAACAAACCTGAGATTGAAAATTCGAAATTAGTTCAAATATGTGAAAAATAACATTCTCTATCGATAAGTATACAAGTATATTTTCAATTCTTACTGGTAATCAAGAGGCAGATTATGATATTGCCATCTGATTTGATATCAAAAAAGATGAAACACTAAATATTCCATTTGATATTATTGGAAATGTTAATTTTAAAATTAATGCAAAAATTATAGATAAGGAAGTGTATTTTACATTAAATGACTATCTTTTTAATTTTGATTGAATTAAGGATGCTAGTATCCAACAAATGATTACAACTTACAAAACAATGCTTGAGCCTTACAAATGAAAAACAATTCATATTCCAGCCGAAACAAGTTCTGGACAATTGAAATTTGATTCCGCTTCTCAATTATCTAATCTAAAATCTGCTATTGATTTATTAACAAAAAAATCACTACTTACTCCATATAAGAAAAATTGAGATTGATTTTTATTGGCTCCAAATAAAGAAACTGTTTCCGCATTAGTTAAAATATATTGATGAGAATTCACAGAGGAACAATATATGGAAATGAAAAAAACACTTAATAATTATCCTCTTCTTTATGTAGATAATAATTGAAGTGCCAAAATAACTTCATCAGTAAATGATAAATGAAATCAATATAACCTAACTATTGAGAAAAAATGAGTAGATTATTCTATAGAACTTTCAAGCAAAAAAACTACTTATTGAAAAGAAGTTCAGCTTTATCTTTATCTTCAAAAAGATAATTATAAATTCGATGTAATCTCAAAAGAAGCAACTTTCCAATTCAGTTTAGTAAATAAAATATTTGACATGTTATTTGATATGCCAAAATTCAACATGACTATCAAATGAAATTCTGATAATGAAAGTTGTGATCTAAAGATGACTATTAATTCCCAAGAAATATGAACTATAAAATCCAGCAAGGATTCAAAAGGTAATTATACTTATGATATTCGCTTAAAAATTGCTGATTTTTCAAAAATCTATCCAGAAATCTCATCAGAATTCAAAGATAAATTCTTAGAAATTAATATTGTCTGAAAATACTTAATTGAAAAATGAGAATTCAAAATAGAAAAACCAGCTTCGTTTATTGAACTAGAAGATATAACTTGAGCTAAATCAGATTTATCTAACAGCTCTAGTGAAACTGAAGAAGAAGTTGATTTTTCAAAAATTCAATAATTGAACCTATAAAAAATCTCATCCCGCTAAAGCGGGATGAGATTTTTTTTGTTTTAAATTATTTATTTCATAGGAATAAATCCAGCATATAGACAGAGAAGTGAGAATACAAATATTAGAATTGAGAAAAAATTAGTAGAACAATTTTTGTTTGACATAGACTTAAGTAAATTCATTGTCAATCCAGGAAAAACTAATAAAAACAAACCTTTGATTAGAGATAAATATCAAATAATCAAAACGAAGTTATGAATTAATCCTCCTCAGTTTTTGTGAGTAAGAATAATCAAGTAACCAAGAACCAGGGTAAGCAACCCAGTCAAAAAAAGAACTGACAAACTGTCAGCAAAACTTAGAAATAATTTTTTTAGCATTCCTCTATCTAGAACTGTAGAGATACTAATAGCCAATAGAGATAGACCAAATAATTGTAAAATCTGTATATCATTCATAATAACAATAATTAAGATATAAACTGGAATTACATTTGTAATTATATATAAAATAATATTTTGGCAAGAAATTATACCCAATTTGACAATGAGGATTTGATTCTCCTTGAAAAGTATTATAATTATCGAGGCATAATCAAAATTATAACTAATATGAAATCATTTGAAAAATTATTTGTTTTTATTACAAAAAATATTATCTAGAGGCTTGTAAATTTTTTTGAAGGACTAATCTATCCTTTTTTGTAGCGTAATCAAAAATTGATTTTTGGAAATTGCTTTTGGTGAATTCTGATTTATCAGGAATCAATGAATTATTAATTCATTTATTTGAAAGATATTTCTGCAATTCTTCATCTTTCATAAAATCAAATATAGTCTTATTTTTATCTGTAGAATTTTCAAATTTTGAAATAAAATGTTTTATTTTGTCGAGGATTTTTTTATCAGAATCATTTTTCGCAGATCATTCTAGCTGAGCAAAATAATCTTTCATATGCCTAACAAAAGTCAAGTGATTGTATGCTATTTTTCAAAGTAATTTTCATTTCACTGATTTATCAAAAACATCATGAGTAAATATTTCTTTATTAAATCATTTATCAAAAATTCTTAACAAATAGTTTTCCGTAAATGCATATAGCGATGCATTTTCTCAGATATGATTAATAATAAGAATACTTTGTTCATAATCTGACATTTTTTCTTTATTTGAATAAATATCCTCAAGATTAATTCAAGAAAAAGTAAACATTCAATTAAGCTTCTCTATATGGTTAGTTAATTTATCTCTGATCAAAATTGAGCCCAATAATTTTCAAACTGCATTTGATTGTGTTCAGTCATCTGTAACTAATAATTTTCTCATCAATCTTCTTAATTGCAAGAAATTGTACTTTGATAATTCTCATTTATTTAGAATATTTTTCATTTCTTGTACAATTTTCATATCATCTTTAATTGTAAGTTTTTGATCGGCATGCAAATTCGCAATATAGCCTTGAAATTCACTTGAGTCAAGCATTTTAAAAAACTCTTGAAATGTGTCTTTTGTTATCCAATCAATCCGCCCAGATGAAAATTCATTAATTCTTATCTGATAATCTCAGATTGAATTAGTAGCAAAAGGATGTCTATAATTAGGTAATTGATTAAATCAGAGATTTGACATCCAGACTACCGTATTGAGCATATTATAAGATTGTTTCATAGCAGAATCTGCAAAATCATTATCAAGAACCATATCTATTTGTTCTCAATATTGTTTTCAGGTTTTTCTAGGATTCCGTTCTCAGTATTTAAGACTTTCATGAGTTTCTATGAATTCCACAGTTCTCATAAGATTTCTCATTTGTTCTGTATGAGCAACCATATGAATAATCGCATTATCTTTTCTATAAACTGGTGCTCATGTATAGTAATGCACTCCAATAATTCATTTAAGAATATTATCTATATCAGACAGGGACAAAACAAAATCTTTTCAAGGTTTGATGTCTTTTAAAAATAATTTTGAATTAAAATTCTTATTATTATTTATAGATTGATCAAGAAATTGGGTAATAAATAAGTATTGTTGATATTCATTTAGTTCTTTGATTATTTTGAGATGAGGAAATTTTGTAAATTTGTGCTCAAAATTTAGAATATATTCTTTTATTCTATTAAATATTGAAGAAGGAACATCTCATGGAAATGTTTTAATATTAATAAATTCTTTGAGTTCTTTTGTGCTTTCATTTGCTTGTTTTAGAATGTTTTTCTTCTGTGAAATATATTCTCAGAATAATTTTGAAATATTAGAACTATCATAATAAGGTAGAACTCTATTTATTTTGAATGCTCAAGGATTAAGAGTATTTTCATCTTGCAAGAATCAACCAAGTTGAAGTGCTTTAATTTGAAGTGCATAGAATCTATTGAATTTATCTTGAAATTTAGGATCAGATGGGTCAAGTTTTTCAAAAATCACAATTTGTTCTTTTAGAACCTTTTCTACAGTATCTCATCTTCTAACATCATAAACTCAGACAACTTTAAGATTATCTTGATGCCTTTCGAATTTGGTTTTTCTAAATGAAGAATCTTTTCATGGCTCTAATAATTCTGTAGGAAGATAGAGCTGTGGGACTACGAACTCAAAAAACATACGAGTTCTTGCATTCATTTTTTTCCTCCTATCCTCATCAAGACTAGTAATTTGATGCTCTCAGTCAATCATAAGTGGTCAACTGATTTCAATTTTTGATGATGGTTTAACTTCTATTAATCATTTCTTGGTAGTTTTGAATAATTTGATTTGTTCAGCAATATTAATTTTTACTCAGTCAACTTTAATATTAACGAGATCTGGATATTTTTCTAATCATTCATAAATCTTATTTCTTAGATTCTGAGAATATGCACTCCCAATATCTGCTCTAACCTGAATAAAATTTGCAATAAAATCTATTGCACTAATTGTTTTTTCAATTTTTAGTTTATCTTTATTCTCTACAATTTGTCAGTTTAATCAATTAAGTTTTGATACCTGTTTATTGTATTCAGAGATTGTCGAAGAAATTGCTTCATTATTAGTTACTAATCTTCATAAGCTAGTAATATTTATCTCTCAAACATTATCGCTCTTGAGTCACATTTCTTGCTTAATTCTAGCTATAGATGCTTCTGCTTTTTTGATGCTAAATAAAAGATTCCTTCTGTATTTTGTATCATCATCTTGAGAATCACTATTAGCTAGATTATTAAGAAATTGTTGTTTTTCGGCATCGTTTTTGAAGTTTTTTCAAGTCAAAATAATCTTATAATACTTATCAATATTAGCTTTTAGTTGAGAATTTTTATCTATTGAAATACCATCAAGAAGTTTTGTTTTTGCTTGCTCGAATTCCTTATTAAGAGAAGTTAATTCCTTATTCAACTCAGTTAATTTGACCGCCACTTTTTGTTGTTCTTCTTGCTTTTTTAGTTGTTCCTTTCATTTTCATTCTATGAAATCTTTCTTTTCTTGGATTTCTTTTCTTAACTCGCCAATTCTCTTGATAGATTTGTTATAATATATTAAAGTAGAATTAACTAACTCATTGGAACTCAATATTCTACCAAGATTACTTGTATCTATTTCTGATAACTCTATTGCTCAATTAAGTTGTTTTTCAATTAACTTAATTCATTCAATAGCTTTATATCTAGATCATTCAAGTGCCATAATATAGTTCAAATCATCTTGACTTAATTTTCAAATCTCACTAATTTCTGCAGGATTTCTTGTTTGTATTTTATCTCTCATCCAATTTGCACGTTTTTCATCTCAATTTGATAATCTTTTTATAACCTTCTCAATAGCGTTAATTTTTGATTGTAGAGAAGAGTTGTTTTCTGGTTTAATTGCAAAAAGTAATTTATTTTTATTTGATTCTAGTGATTTTTGAACCTGTTTTAGTTCATTTTCTTGAATTGCTATTTGCTTGAGTATTTTTTTCTTGTCATCTCAGAATGATTCAACTTTACCATTAACTACATTTCATATTTCAAAAGCTGAGAACTGGATAGTACCAATCCCTGCGAATATTGATTGATGAGTATTATAGTGTTTGTCTTCACGATTCCTATTATATTCTCATGTTCTTCATTTATAACTGGAATGTATAAAATAATATGGAACTAGACTTCATTTTACTCAAGAAGTTTCTAGATATTTTCATAGAGCAGAAACTTTTGCATCATAAACTTTTTTTTGATCTTGTTTGAGTGGATCCATATCACCTATCCTTCATTTATCGAATTCTCACATAAGGTTGTGAGGTTGAGTAAATCAGATTTTAAGTAATTCTTCTGGAAGCATCCAAGCGTCAACATTTTGTTTTTGTAGATATTTTTTTTCATCTGGTTTGAGATCTCAAGGATTTACGCTCTGACCCATAAGCATCCTAACAAGATTAGCACAAGTTACATTTACTTCTCTCGAAGAATCTACTATACGAGGTAATCTTGGATCTATTTGTTGTTTCTGAGAATTAATAAATCAATCAAGAACATTTGGTAATCAAATTGATTGTATTCTTCTTGAAAAAAGTGTTCAATTTAATTCACTCTTAATTCAATTAATATCACGATTAATTACTAGCCTATTAAGATTGAGAACTTTTGATATTTCTTTGATTTTTTCTAGATTAGAGTTAAATTCATCTATATTTTTTGGAATTTTGATTTTATCTCACTGTTTAATTAGGATATTGCTTTGAGTTTTTCATCTAAACACGAATTGCTTTCATAGTAGAATATTAAGATCTAATAAATCCACATAAGATACTCAGTAAGCCTTGGCGATACCTGCAATAGTATCTCATTTATTGATTTCGTATTCTTCTGTATTCTTTCAGATTTGGTCTCTGATTTTTTTGAGTTCTGGAGCCGTTTCTATTTCTTGAGATTTTAATTCTTCAAGAGGATTTATTATTCATTTTTCTGCCATATATATTTTTAGTATAAAATATTTTCATAGATTATAACACAAAAAAAAGTTTTTGGCAAAAAACTGACCAAAAACTTACATATAAAACAAAAATTTAAAAAAATATAATACTTACAATTAATTTGGTAAGTAAATTGTATAAGCACATCTTTCTACGTATTTATTAAAAAATAATTAATTCCAATGTCAAATATTTTTATTTGCAATATTATAAATATGATTATCCTATATGTGTTGATTAGTATCAATTAATTTATTTTATTATTAGAAAAATATGACACCAGAGAATACAAATAAAAACAATCCTAATACTAGCCCTAAAACAAGTAATAACTTAAATTGATTCGTTGCGCTTATATTAGTGGTTTGTGTTGCGCTTAATACTCTTTCTACTTATGTAATTGTTAAATGAGTTCAAGTTCCTTGACTTAATTCTTTTTGAATCAAACAAGAATTACTCAATCTAGAATATGAAAAAGTTGGTGGAAAAGAGAATTATGACATTATCTCAAAAATGCAGAAAACTCAAATAGAACAATATGTTGCACAATATAAACAACAGAATTGATGAGATAAATGAACTGAATGATCTACAAAAACAGAAAATATAAAAACAGAAGTAAAAACTCTTACGCAAGATGAAATAAAAGCAATTAAAGAATGAGCATATATAGAAGGTAATAAAGATGCAAAAATTACTATAGTTGAATATAGTGATCTAGAATGTCCATATTGCATAAGACAAGCAACTCAATGAGTAATTGAATGAGTTAAGGTAAAATATGAATGAAAAATCAATAGTATATTCAAAAACTTTAGATGAGTGCCACATGAGAATTCTGAAGCAGAAACAGTTGCATCTCTATGTGTATGAAAACTGGGTTGAGTTGAAAAATACGCAAAATATTACAAAGAAATATTCTCAAGATCAAAATGATGAAATGGAACTTGATTCGGTAAAGATGCCCTTGCACCACTTGCAAAAGAAATCTGAGTTAATGAAAATGAGTTCGTATCTTGTTATGATAAACAATATCAAGATATGGTAAAAATCTTTGATAAAGACACGGCCGAAGGTAAAAAACTATGAGTAGAATGAACTCCATGAAGCATTATTATTAATAATGAGACTGGTAAATTTTTCTTAATTGCTTGAGCTTATCCTCAATCAGAATTTGAGGCAAAAGTTGATGAATTATTAAAATAATTATATAATATTAAGGCAAAATTTCACTCCCTACATTTCTTAATAAATCCTCACTCTGAGGATTTATTTTAGTTCAAGATATACCAGAAAAATCTAAGAAGTAAATTATAATTATTCTTCACAAATAATTTATTTAAAATTATGAAATATCTATTGTAAGAAAATTAATATCCATCTTGCAAATTAGTTTAATTAAGTATAATGAAAAACGTATATTTTTATAAATTTAATATGGAAAAATTAAAAAAACTCTTCAATGATTTTCATTGAAAAATATTGGAAAACAAGAAAAATTGTTGGCATAATAAAAAAGTAAAAGGTGCCTTGATGATTATTATATGAATAGTTCTACTAATTGGATTATTTTCTTCAATTAATTTTTTGGTAGAAAAAGCACAAATTCCTCAAGTTATGTGAGCTAATTTTAGTCTAGAATATCGTAAAATTCCTTTTGATACAAAGACCCTTGAAATAAGTTTTTCAACTAATCTCAGAAAAGAATCAATTAATAACAAGACAATGTCTCTTAGTCCTTTTGTTGATTGAGGAACAACCATCAAAAACTGAAATACACTAGTCTACACTCTAGGAAAAAACCTAGAAATCTGAAAAGAATATTCTCTCACAATAGATGAAAACCTAGAATCAGAATGATGAAATAAACTCGGTAAACCATATATTGTTATATTCGAGGCTATTTCTGGAGCAAAAGTAACAAAAATAATTCCGGATAAAACTCTTTGACAGATTTCTCAGAATCTAATAGTATTGTTTAATATTCCTCTTATTCCCCTAACAAGTCTAAATAATAAAGATAATCTTCCTTGTCCAATAGAGATAACTCCAAAAATTAGCTGAAAATGTAGTTGGACTTCTGGAAATATTATTGAGTTCATACCAACTACGCATTGGGAATGAGCTACAGAATATAGAGTAACTGTTAATAATACTACATGATTGCTTTTTCCACTTAAAGAAAAGAAAGAGATTACTTTCAAAACTCCAGATTTGGAACTCAATAGCTGAATAAGTTGATTCTCACCAAGAGAATGAATTTCATTCTATTCTAACTATCCTATAGATAAGAATACGGTTTGAAAATTATTAACATTAACAACCAAGGAAGACAACAAGGAGGTTAAAATTCCTGTTAAACTAGAAGAGGCAAAATGAAGTGAAACAAGATTTATGATTAAGCCAATAAGTTGAAACTTCTCATATACTTCAACGTATCATTTATCTATTCCTGCTTGAATAAACCCAAAATATTGAAATCAACCAACAAAAACTGGAGCTTGATTGGATATTGCAAGTAGTAATTATCTAACCTATATATATCCTTATAAGAATATTTATTCTGAAACTTGAGCACTAGAAAATACTAAAAGTTTTGGCGATAAATCAGCAATTCCACTCAGAGACTTGTTTTTTGAACTGAATTTTGATGAAGATGTAGAATTAAATAAGGATTTGTTTAGTTTTTCTTGAAATAATTGAAAAAATATAAATTTTGAAATTAAATACTGACATAATCAAGAATATGATCGTCGTTGAAAAATGACAGAAGTTGAGACCAAGAAAAAAATCATATTAACAGTAAAAGAATCTCTAGAATACAATACTCAATACAATCTAACAATTAATAAAAAGGCTAATTCTAATCTCAAAAAAGACGAAGTTCATACCTTCAAAACTCCTGAGCAATTCGCTATTTCTGATTTTAATTATATAGATAATTCACTTGCATGTGTATATTTTAATAATGATCTATATTCGCAGAATTGAGTTTGAGATTATTATGATTATGCATACTGATGAAAAAAAGATACTAACCAAAGCATAATTACCACAAGCCCTAAATCAATTATAAGATGAATAACGAAAGATATTCCAACTTATTCACCACCAAATTATAACGTTCAAAAATATACTTGTCCTCAGAAAGATTGAAAAAAGAGTTATCTCCTCAACTTCAGACTCGATCCTTTTAAGGAATATAAAATAAATATTCCAAAATGATTAAAGGATGATTATTGAAACACTCTCGATAAAGATTATACTTATAGCGTGAGGTCTTGAAAAATAAAAGATGAAGATAAATTTGTTTACACTTCATTTAGTAAAGATATTAATGTAATTCCAAAAGATCAGAGCACAATTATTGATATCCAAACAATTAATTTGGATAAGCTGAATATTAATATTTGTGAACTTGATGCAATTTGATATGGGAATTATGTTAATTATGGTCAAACTACATCTTGTATAAAAACAATTTCAAAAGAGGTAATAGTAAAAAACAAAAATTGGGTGCTTTCTCATAATAAATTCGATATTGAAAAAGATGTGATTTGAGAAACAATCAATTCTCCTATCTATATCATAAGTGCTGATAACTATTGAAGTAAAGACAAAAATAGCAAATGGTTTAGTAATGTAATTATTAAATCAAACTTATCTCTAACTTATGAAAAAGCTTGAAACAAAAATCTAATATTTGCTTCTAGTCTTGACGGCAAGAACACTCCAAACAATCTAGTGTTTGTATGATACAATAGAATCACCAATAAAAATGGTACCTCAAGTATTGTGAAAGCTTGAGATCTTAAGGCAAAATGGATTGCGGATAAAAATGTTTACGAGCTTGCAAATTGAGCAGAAATAATCGAAGCGAGTAATTATCAATGATTTTATGGAATAGTAAATATTAATTCAGATCAGACTTCTAATTACGATTTCAAATATATTTCATGACAAGACTCATCAACTAAAAACTTCTTATATCTTTATACAGAAAGGCCTATTTATAGACCTGGTGATACAGTATTTTTTAAGTGAATATTAAGACAGTTCAGATTTGATTGATATCACAGAATAGATACGAAGAAATGAAAA
>Ga0209373_10003055_pt1 | contig 15941 bp, 12 predicted proteins | sample Higcelweek5metaG_FD_187173 | JGI IMG/M metagenome (GOLD analysis project Ga0209373, IMG submission 187173) | Freshwater pond sediment microbial communities from the University of Edinburgh, under environmental carbon perturbations - High... | ecosystem: Environmental > Aquatic > Freshwater >...
CATCGGTATCGTTTGCAAGAACGTCAACAATTACAGGCGTGTCCTCTGCGGTGGTTTCATCGTCATGCGTTGCTTCCGGTGCATCGTTCACGCCGGTTACGGTAATCGTGACCGTCGCTGTGTCCGTTCCACCGTTACCGTCAGAGATTGCGTAGGTAAATGTATCCGTTCCCGTGTAGTCTTTGTTCGGCGTGTAGATAATCGTTCCGTCAGCATTTACCACGCAGGTTCCATGCAGAGGATCCACCGTCACTCCCGTTACCGCCAGGGTATCTCCGTCTGCATCGGTATCGTTTGTAAGAACGTCAACAATTACAGGCGTGTCCTCTGCAGTAGTTTCATCGTTATGCGTTGCATCCGGTGCATCGTTCACGGCGGTTACGGTGATCGTGACCGTTGCCGTGTCTGTTCCACCGTTACCGTCAGAGATTGCGTAGGTAAATGTATCCGTGCCGGAGTAGTTCGTGTCCGGAGTATATGTGATCGTTCCGTCAGCATTGACCACGCAGATTCCGTTTGTCGGATCAACCGTCACTCCCGTCACGGTCAGGGTATCTCCGTCTGCATCGGTATCGTTGGTAAGAACGTCAACAATTACAGGCGTGTCCTCTGTGGTGGTTGCAGTGTCCGCTTTCGCATCGGGAACGGTGTTTGGTACCGCAAGAAAGGAGAAGCCGGATGTATAAGATGACCAGTGAATTTCTGAACTTCCGGTGTATGAATTACAGATGATTGTTCCATTGCTGTTCCCTCCGGTAAGATTAACAGCAGCATATGGTGCAAGAATTGCACCTCTTGTCATTACATAACTGGATGTAATTGTGGTTGTTGCATCAAAGTTCCAGAGTAGTTCATGATCAATCGGTTGTGTTTCTCCGGATAGCTGAACATAGCCGGTTCCATTCCAGACAAATACATTCGGTAGAGCAAATGTACTGGCGCCTGTTACATTGATTATGATCTGGCTACCGGTCGGGCATTTGATTTTAACTTCATTAATACCACCACTTGCATTCAGGTTGAATACATTGAGTGTCGCATCTGTTCCGACCAATTCAGCTGTTATCCACCCGGAACCTGTTGGAGTGATATTAACTCCGTTTGCGGCTGAGTAGGATGCAATTTCCGCAGAAAGCGCCTTCATATTTGCGGCTTCCGTCGTAAAATTTACAGGCAATGGATTAGCAACAACCTTTGTATATCCTGTTTTATAGTCCCATGTTCCGGTAACTATAGACGTAGATGACACGACAAGATTACCGCGCAGTGTATTGGCATTTGTTGACGTCGCATTACCTGCGACAAGGAGTTGCGGCATTATAGGGTTGCTTGCGCCCGGATCTGTGCCGTTGTCAGCAAACGAATATGTTCCAACAGTGAAGTTCCCGCCTACGGCGATCGGTCCGATGGCATGCTCTCCGGAGGAGGAACTGGGGTCATCATTAAAATTACCCAGCGTAACGAAGGCATAATTCCATAATGCGCTTGATTCAGCATCTTCCCAGCTGCCTGCGGCAGAGACCGGAAAAGAAAACAGCGCGGATATGATGGATGCACTCAGAAATATGGATATAACTTTTCTTATATTGCTTGTTTTTCCCGGTGCTGTTTTGGTTCTGCTGAATAAAGTCATACTCATATTCTCCAACTTCAACTTTGAATTCGCGGTTGCTTCAAAAAACGGATAATTGTAATGTGAGAATTTCTCAAATTGTTTTGATATCTGTACAATGTTGCAAATTTTTCAATTTTGCAATTGTTACATTTCTTAAAATTTTTGTCAATATAAAATGGCAAGATTTACTCATATTTTACAGTCAAGAAACTAGGACAAGTCTCATTTAGTATTAGTTTCTTTTATTTCTTGATCCCAAATCGAAGTTTTGGGTATTTTTTTAGTTCACAATATCGACATCCGGGAATGCAGAAATTTCACATTTTGTTTTTGTCTGAACACGGTTTAGCAAAACCTAATTCATTGACGCTTCACGTATCGGGTGTAGTTTAAAGGAGAAGAAATGCAGTCGATACGCTGATTTTAACAATCGGCTGTCTGATTTCAGGAAATGGGGCGCTTGTTTTATGAAAGTTTGGGACGTATTGGATTTACCGAGAACGGATGATATATCACGGATCCGCGAAGCATACGTTGATAATTTCTGTGCTGTGAATGTTGAGTATTTTTCCAAAGAAGGATTTCTTTTCATGAGGGAGGCTTATATAAGGGCTGTGAAATTTGTGCGAACCGGGGATGGAGAAGGTTTGGAAATGGATATAAACGATTCAGCCATTTGCATGACCGAGGAAATTGAAGCCTTCCTTCTTCCGATTCTAAACATGCGCATCGATGCCCTTCCCGGCCAGAGCAATGCAGTCGTTCCTGCTGATGTGATAAACAGGATGGATGACATTGTTCGACTCTATGCTTCTATCATGGCATTGTCGGACGATTTTTACGGCAAGATTGAGATGGGCAGCTGGACAAAACTTTTCCAGTCGGATATTCTCTGCAATCCGGTCATTGTCAATTATCTGCGCCTTCCTCTACTTAAATCTTTGGCTGCCAATCCTCTTCTTCCGCACAGTGTATGGGTTTATCTGGATCTTGTGTTTCATTGGCGGGACATTTCGTATTCTATTCCGTCGGGCTTGGAGAAAGAGAAGCGAATTTTGGCAATTGAAACCGACCCTCGATGGGAGCTGGGATTTTCGCTGTTCCGTAAGACGCCCCGTATAGATTCCGGTTCGTCTGAGAGCCAAAGCCAGCCGATCCGTCCGATGTGGGATCACACACTCACACAAGTTTTTGCTCCCGTCAGTTACGAGGATGTTGACTTTGAGCTTTATGCCACCTATCGGAGAAATGCAAGAAACTCGATTATTGAGGGCGACGAGGCAGAAGCAGAGAAAAATTTCATTCACGCCGCGGATATTTTTGATAAAGATCCGGATTTGTTTGTTATTTATTTCGAGTACCTTAAGGGGATCAAAGACGCCGGTAAGTTGAAAGCAATCACGGATCTTCATCTAATGATTCTAAATCGCCTTCTGGAATTTTTCCCTGATAACTTTATGTTTTTGCTCAGCCGTATCGAACTAAATGCCGTCAGTCAAGATCCGGTCGTAGTAATATATGAGTACAAGAAGCTGATGCAATCTTTTCCCGACAACCTTCTGGTCGTGTACAAGCTTTCGGACACGTATCACAGGCTCGGGAAAGAAGCAGATTCTAAAAAATGTATCAAGTTTATCGAGAAAAACTATATGACTATTCAGATGAGACTTAAGTCCGGAAGAGAGTTTTCCCGGGATCCTGCCGTACTCGACGAGCATTACAGGATGAATGAACAAGTGATGCAGTCACTTAGAAAAAGTCGTGAACAGGATAAGTCAGGTGCAGGCAACTCAAAAAAACGGGATCGGGCGGGCTGATTGCACCCGCCTGACTGTGAGTACTTCTAATAAAAGCGGAGAGTGTTTCAGTGCACCCTCCGCTTTTTCGAAAAAAGCGATGTATCCCTGTTATGCAAGCCTCGTATGCAATGGTATAATTCAGGTAACCGTTTGTGATGGCTATCGCTTAGGAGGTCTTCGTGGAAGATAATGCCAAAAAAATGATTCTTTATCCGGTAATTATACTGGTTATCGCATTTGTTTTGCTCTATTTTCTATTCTTGTATTTGAAGCAGTTTCAATCTGCCGACGTGACGGAGACAACAACAATTTCGACTACAACTACGTCTGTCAGCGCGACAACATCGGAGACAATTACTGTCTTCCTGGCGGTCTAAGGAGAAGTTTTAAACGCAAAAAGGAAACCGCGCGCCGGCTAAAAGCTGGTCACGCGGTTTTCTCTTATGGGGGGGTATCCACTTTACTCTTCGCTTACCTCAGAGACAAATGTCTCAGCCGGTAGAGTTACTTCGGTTTCTTCTTCGTCGTTATCTGAGTAGACTCTTCCGTGGCCGTCCTCTACTTCAACAATGAGGCCGAAAATGTTGACATAAGCGTCTTCTCCGCGGACATCCACTTCGAAAAACGGCCCCTTCACATACACATCCTCTGAGTCTTCATCATAGTCACTTCTCCAATCGGAGACCTCCCAGGTAATGTCATTTCCTCTAAAAACTTCCTTGATCTTTTCCCAACCGGCGTTTCTCATCAATAGAAGAGATACGATCGAAAGAATCGTTCCAAGAACAAGGCTGACCACTGCGATGATGATCAGAACTTTTGTTGCTTTTTTCATGTCTTTCACCTCCGATCAAAATCCCTCATTGTAAATCTTCTTGTTCCAGTCGATGTATGTTTTCGTTCCGATTACTGTCCATTTGGTCAGGTAAAAGTTGATTACTGCCGAGCACAGGGCAAAGCAAAACATTGCCAGTGCGGCTACGACAAGTCCTGCGGCAATGATCGGTGCAAACGCGATGGCGGCAAGCATCCCGATAGCGGCCGCTATAAATCCTGCGGTTACCGCCCAGAAACCGATGAGTGTCCCGTAAATCGAGAATGCAACCCAAACCATAAACAACAAGTTGAAGAGAACAACGAACAATCTTGCGCCGGTTAAGTCGACCGGGGCCTTGCCGTCTGTTGCTTTTCCCTGGTTAATTTGGCCGGAAATCGCTGCATTATTTTGCGCCGTCGCCGTGTACCCGGAAGCTGCTTCCATATTGTCACTGAGATAGGTATCTGCGACTGTTTTAGGATCTCCAAGTTCGGCGGAAATTTCGTGTTCTGTTTTCCCTTGAGACAAACCGATCGAGAAGTGCTCCTCGAAGTCGCCGCAAATATCGGACACTTCCGATTCGCTCAAAACTCTAAGTTGCTTCTTGAGTTCTGCAATATATTCTTCTCTGGTCATTTGCCATCACCCCCCACGATCTGATTGACGCTTCTTGAAAACATCAGCCATTCCTCAAGCAACGCGGTCAGTGTCTTGCGGCCAAGCCCCGTAAGCTTATAGTACTTCCTTGGCGGACCGCTCTGTGATTCTTGAAGATATGTTGTTACCATGCCATCCATTGCTAACTTCCGTAGGATCGGGTAAACCGTCCCATCCGAAATCTGAATCAATTCCGAAAGCGTATTTGCCAGCTCATAGCCGTATTGATCGCTTTCTTTCAGCATGGAAAGAACACAAAGATCAAGCACACCTTTTTTAAATTGTACATTCATTGTGGTTCCTCCTTCACTAATGGTCTTTCTATGGTAGTGATTATAAAACAGTACCGAACCAAAGTCAATAGCATATTTTCTAACTTTGAGTAACTGCTTGATTACCTATAAAAAAAGAACTCTCCGGCACTCAAAAGCCGGAGAGTTCTTCATTTTTGCGAAAATTATGATCAGTTCTTAATTTTATACAGTTCCTTGAGCTTCATTCTTTTTCCGTAATGCAACACGGATGCGGTATACAGCCGGATCGAAATCCAGCCGACGACAACAATGGCCACGATCAGAAGCGCGATCGAAATCGCCAGATCGAGCCCGGATATGTCGCCGTTTAAAAGTTTGAAGGGCACCACAAACGGTGAGCAGAACGGCACATAAATAGCGATTTTGGTCATCAGACCGCCAACATCGGAAAGCGCGGTAAAATATCCGACGTAAAATGAAGCCATCGAGATAAACATAACCGGCATCATGGCGGAATTCAAATCCTCGATCTTGTCGACGACCGCTCCGCAGACCGCATTCATCAATGCATACAGTGAGTATCCGAAGATGAAGTACACCAGTACAAGAACAGCCGACGAGAGGGTAAATGCGGAAAGACTGAGCGGCATGCCCCCCATCAGAAAGTCCTTGGGAACCAGCAGTTGATACCCGATCGCTCCGAGAAGCAGGAACGATGACATTTGAGCCAGACCGAGCGCGCCCATTGCGAGACATTTCCCTATAAGTACATGTGCAGGCTTCGCGGATACAATCAGGGTCTCCATGACGCGAGAGGCTTTCTCGTTTGCCACAGACATCGATACGCCGTACCCGTAATAATAAATCGCAAAAAACATCAGGATCAACAATAGAATTCCCAGCAAATATCCGCTGAGATCCATGCTCCCGACCAGTTCTGCGGTTGTCGGAAGTAATGATTGAGAGACGGCAATCATTTCATCGGATACTCCCTGATCCTTCATGACATTTTGCGCAAAAATCGGACTCAGCACATCCGCGACGTCACCCGGTGTGATGGAAGACATGAAATTTTTGGCTGTCAGTTGAATATTCGGGGTCCCGTCGACTCCCGAGATTGTGATCATGGAGAAATCGGCGTCTTTCTTAATTTCCTCACGATAAGTATTCTCCTGCAGGGGATCACCGTCAACAAACTTCGTGTCCGTGTATTTAAGAGAAAGTGCTTCCTTTGCCCCTGGGATCAATTGATCTTCATCGAAAAAATAGCATGTCTTGTTTGTCTCGTTTGCTTTGTTATCACCCTTAACGGCTTCCATAATTCTTGGTATGAAGCACATGATCAAGACAATGGCCATGATGATCACGGTTGAAATAATGAATGCTTTCTTCTTGACCGCCTCGCGGAATGTGAAGCGAAAAACCGTCAGTATTTGTTTCATACCGATGCACCTGCCTTTTCAAGGAATATTTCGTGGAGCGAGGGCTCCCGGATCTCATACTTGATCGGAAAAATTCCGCCGTCGACCATCGCTTTAAGAAACGATTCGGCACTCTGTTCGCCGCTCATCTTAAATTCAGACTCGTCGGCGTGTTTCGCAAGAACCTGCAGTCCGCACTTTTCCGCAATTGCCGAAACATCCTTTGCTGTTCGAACCACAAGATTGGTATGTCCGTATCCGGCCTTGATTTTCATCAAATTGCCCTGGAGGATCGTTTTCCCGTTATGTAGCATGATCAGATCTTCGCAGAATTCTTCGACCGTTGACATCTGATGACTGCTCATCACGATATATTTGCCCTCGCTGACAAGATCGCCGATCATTTTTGAAAGAATTTCGGTATTCACGGGATCGAGTCCGCTGAAGGGCTCGTCGAGAATGATCAGATCGGGATTGTGAATCAACGTCGCGATAAGTTGGATTTTCTGCTGATTTCCCTTGGAGACCTTCTCGGCAATCATATCTTTGTACTCAAGAACGCCGAGACGTTCCATCAGTTTCAGTGCAGACTGCTTCGCGTCCGAATGTTTCATTCCACGGAGCATGCCAAAATAAATCAGTTGGTCAATCACTTTGCTTTTCGTGTAAATTCCGCGTTCCTCCGGCATATAACCGAAATTGAGCGTTTCGCGCGAGATGTTTTTCCCGTTCCAGGTCGCACTTCCCTCGTCCTTGCCGATGATGCCGAGCATCATTCGAATGGTGGTTGTCTTACCGGCACCGTTCGTTCCGATGAGGCCGAACACACCCGGTTTGTTCATCTCAAAGCCGATACAATCGACCGCTTTTTTTGTCTGAAAGGTCTTGCTCATGTTTTCAACAATCAGTTCCATCATTTCCCTCCGGTTATCATACTTCTATATTCAATTCACGGCCGCTTAATTCATATGCACGGTACTTGACGCCTGCGGCATCCATCATTCTTCTTGCCGCAACAAAAAGATCCTCGCCCGAATACTTGTCCGAAAGGTAAAGCACTTCCTTGATACCCTTCTGAATCAGCGCTTTGGTACATTCCGCACAGGGGAAAAGTGTCGTATATACCGTGCTCCCGCGAAGATCACTGTGCCCGCTGTTGAGAATCGCATTCATCTCCGCATGACATACGTAGAGATACTTCGTATCGAGCGGATCGCCTTCGCGCTCCCAGGGGAATTCATCGTCCGAGCAACCGCTGGGCATTCCGTTATAACCGACGGTCAGTATGCGTTTCTCAGGGCTGACAATACAGGCGCCGACCTGCGTCCCGGGGTCTTTGCTGCGGCGCGCGGAAAGGAGCGCAATCCCCATGAAGTACTCATCCCATGATATATAATCCTGTCTTTTCATCGTGTCACCTCCGAAATAACATACCAATTAGTATACCCGATTATGCAAAAAACGAGAGCACTTTTCTTGAAAATCTATCTGAAAAAATTGACTATACCTTCTTCTGTTCCCGTCCTGCTTTTACAAATGCATCGTGCAAAGCAGTGGTCACCGGAGAAGTTCCGGACGAAGAGAAAAGAATTTTATCTGCATTTTTGATCAAGGATACCTTTTCAATTCCGATGACCGAACTTGTCACAAAAATCTCGTCCGCATCGGAAAGCATTTTCTCGTCGACAAAAACCTCAAGTGTACTGTATCCGCATTCCTTGGCATAACGAAGCACCCATGCCCGGACGATTCCCGGCAGAATGCCGCTTTCGATACACGGCGTCAGAAGCATGCCGCCGTTTACCACAAAAATGTTGCACTTACTCGTCTCAGCGATATCCCCGTTAATATTCAGAAACAACGCATCGTCAAATCCCTCGTTTTTGGCATTTCTTAGCGCGATCTGATTCTCCAGATAATTTCCCGTCTTGTGGTAAACACTGTAGCTGAGCGGATTTCTGCGGACATCGGCAACCACGAGACGAACGCCGTCATCATTTTGTCCGGCGGCTTTCCGGTCTCGAAAAGCAATTGCAAGACAAGGCTCACCCTGCCTGCCCGATGAGTACTCGAGCCGCATGATGCGATTGCGATTCTCTTCTCTTCGTGCAACTTCCTCGAGTTCCTCTTTCAGTTTATCCGTGTCCGGCAAGGCGCCTAATTCCAGTTCCAGGATAGACCCTTTCATTCTCTCCAAATGCTCTTCCATCAAAAAAACGTAGCCGTTATCGAGAACCATGAATGTCTCGAAAACGTCCGCTTTCGATGGAAGATCCCCATTCGAATTTTCCGAAAGACCGTTCTTTGTCTCTGAATCCATATCATTACCCCTTATCATTTTGAAAAGCCGACAGTATTGTATGAATGGATTTTCCTTTATCGAGGGTTTCGCGGTATTCTTCGTCAGGATCGGAGTCCCATACGACGCCTCCCCCTACATGATAATAAATCTGTTGCCGGGCGCACACAAGCGTTCGGATTGCAATGTTAAAATCCGAACGGCGGTCAAACCCCAGATATCCGATTGCACCCGTGTAAATTCCGCGTGCAACCGGCTCAAGCTCATCGATGATCTCCATCGCCCTGATTTTGGGCGCTCCGGTAATAGATCCTCCCGGAAAAACGGCCCGGAGCAGATCTGTAACACCGGCGTTTTTCGAGAGTGTTCCGCAAATGGTCGACACCAGATGGAAAACATTCTCATACGCCTCAGCCTCGAAAAGCGTCTCCACCTCGACGGATCCGATATCACAGACCTTCCCTAAATCATTCCGCAGCAAATCTACAATCATAACCAACTCGGCACGGTCCTTTGCGCTGCTCATCAAATCGGAACACAGCACTTCGTCTTCTTCCTTCGTTCTTCCGCGCGGACGGGTTCCCTTAATCGGACGAGTACGGATAGTACTGCCGTCCGTTTCAAAAAACCGCTCCGGCGAACCGGAAGCAATTTGGATGTCCCCCAACGACAGATATGCCGAAAAAGGTGTAGGACATTCACGGCGAAGCGCTTGATATGCAAGATATGAATCTCCGGCAAAGTTTGCTTTGTAGCGCTGTGAGAGATTCACCTGATATATGTCACCGTTTCGGATATACTCTTTGGCACTGCGCACCATCGCGCAATACTGCTCCCGAGTGAAATCCGACTCCGGATTCCCGCACGAAAACCCTTTCGGATTACACTCCCCGGGGGCTGCTCTATGAATTATCTCGGCGATTTCCCGCCTTGTTTTTTCAAGTTCGTCATCACTGCAATTTACTGCGCCGGCCGCCGTGCAAAAATAGACCGAATCATCACCATGATCAACAACGACGGAGAAATGGTAGAGCCCCAGCACAATCTGCGGCACTGCCGGATCGTGCGGATTGTGGTCAGGCACCTTTTCCAGAGCCCTGCAAAAATCATACGAAATAAAGCCTGCTGCACATCCGTTTTCGCAGGGAAGTGATTCCGACTCCGGCGCTACCGCAAAATGGCTGAGCATTTTCGCGAGCTCTTCAAGGGGATCGGCGCTGCTTTCAAAGTCTTCAGAATAGGGTGATTTGTCCGAACTCGCACGGTGTCCGTAAGCGTGCCTCTGAAAACGGATATGTCCGTCGCTAAACGTAAATGTTGCAAAGGGTCTGATCAGGATCACGGAATATTTACCGAGGTGACCTTCCCTCATGGAACTATCGAGAAAAACCGCACCCGGCTCCTTGTGAAGCCGGGAAAAGATGACCTCGGCATCGATTCCGGTCGAGATGCGTTCCTTCATTACCGGTCCGCATCTCCCGCGGCGGCTGAAATACCGGCAAGATATCCCGTCGAAAAAGCCGCCTGGAGATTGTATCCTCCGGTGTCTCCGTCGATGTCGAGAACCTCACCCGCAAAATAGAGTCCGGGAACGATTTTGGATTGCATGGTCCGGGGATCAATTTCCTTAAGACTCACTCCGCCGGTTGTAACCATCGCATCGGAAAAAAGCGGCGCACGCCGAACACGAAACGATAGTTGCTTAATCGCTCTCAGCAAATGTTTCCGCTGTTCTTTATTAAAATCCCGGCAATACACATCCCCCGGGATTGCCGCTTTACCAAATAAAAACTCAACAATCGCTTCCGGCCAGAATGCTTTCAGCACCCCTGAAAGTTTCGAATTCTGATTATCTGCGATGACTTCCATGAGTCTTGCCCTTGCTTCATCTTCCGGAATGTCCGGCCACAAATCCAGTTCAATGCATACGATTCCGTCATAATCCGATTCATTTGAGGGAAGATAACGAGAGACATTTAACACTGCCGGTCCGGATAGACCGAAATGCGTGAAAAGCACATCGCCGCGCGACCTGCCCAGGCATTTTCCTTCCTGTATAATCCGGACGCCCGTACTTTGAATACTGACACCCTGAAGTGAGGCAATCTCAGTCGGGTCGGTATTCACCGGTGCCAGCGCCGGGCGCGGAGGCACAATCGTGTGCCCGAGCCTTGCGGCGAGCAGGTATCCGTCCCCGGAAGATCCGGTAATCGGATAAGACGATCCTCCTGTACAGAGGATGCAAGCATCAATATCCATGCTTTCCGAAAGCGTAACCGCTTTAGCGAGTCTGCCCGCACGGTTTTTTCTCAAATCGACAATCCCGGCCGTTTCTCGAAAATGAACGCCCAGTCGATCTGCCCGAGAGACCAGCGCGTCAAGGACATCTTTTGCTTTCCCGCTCTCGGGAAAAGCCCGCTCGTCTGCCTCCACACGAAGTCTGATATTGCTCTCGAGAAGAATCTCCGCAATATCTCGCGGACCAAATAGATGCAGTGCTTTATAAAGAAATTTTCCGTTACCGAAATAGTGCTCCGGATATTCATCGACCGGTGAAAAATGGGTTACATTGCACCTGCCGTTTCCGGTAAGAAGAAGCTTGCGCCCCGGCTTAGGATTTTTCTCGAAAAGCACGACGTGTGCCCCGCTCTGTGCTGCGGCGGCTGCGGCTATCATTCCGGCAGGTCCGGCTCCGATAACTGCAATTTTCATACGGACATCTGAACGATCTTATCGCACAGATCGGCGTAGCTCAGCCCTGTTTGCGCCGCTTCCTGCGGGAGAAGGCTGGTGGGTGTCATTCCGGGAAGCGTATTGGCTTCGAGGCAATAAAAGTCGCCGTCATCACCGAGAATAAAATCAATGCGCGAGTAACTCCCGAGGCGAAGTGCCGCATGCACGGCAACAGCGTATTCACCGATTTTCTGCGTCTGTTTCGGATCAAGCTGTGCAGGACACACTTCCTCAGTAAGCCCCTTTTGGTATTTGTTTTTGTAATCGTAAAAACCGGTAAGCGGAATAATCTCGATCGGCGGAAGGGCACGCCCTTCCATTACACCGACGGAAAATTCGCGGCCGGCTATTTTCTTTTCTGCGAGGACCAGTGGTTCATACATGATAGCTGTGCGCACCGCATCCGCCCAATCCTCTTCCTTGTCGACCATCGAAACTCCGACACTTGAGCCGCAATGAACCGGCTTAATTACACAAGGAAACCCGATCGTCTCCCGAACTTTTTGCATAGACGATTCACCGGCATCCACAAGCAGCCAGTCCGCGGTCGGCACGCCGCAAAAACGGATCAGCTTCTTGGAAAGATCCTTATCCATCGCCAGAAGACTCCCGCAATAGTCAGAACCCGTGTAACGAATGTTGAAGCACTCCAGAACCGCCTGAAGTTGGCCGTTTTCGCCCATTGCGCCGTGAAGTGCAATAAAAACAACGTCGGCAATCATGCAGAGTTCGAGTATGTTTTTACCAATCAAGGCCTTCTGCCCGTGATTTTTGATAACCAGCTCGTTTAGATCCGGAGCAACGGAGGGAACCTCGAACGAATATCTAAATCCACCGGAAGGCTTGCGGAAAACTTCTTCTTTGCATAAAGGAAACTCAAGTCCTTCATATACATCGGCCATAACAACGTCATGCCCTTTATCCATTAATGCGTTTGCAATCAGACTGCCGGACGTCAGGGATACGTCTCTCTCAGGACTGAGGCCACCGGCTAAAACAACGATTTTCATTTAAAAAATCCTCCGTCAATTTCAAGTAAGCAAAACTAAATATTACCACAGGAGGGGCCGGATTTCGACACCGTTTCACGAGAGACGGCCTTTTTCGCGCCAAACTGCAACAAAACGCGCATGAAATGTAATCGAAGAGTAGTCTTTCTATCTACTCACTATGTTAAGATTATTGTGAATAATTTTGCATGGCAAGCGATGGAGGCAAGAATGAATCTGATAGTTCTGATGCCCTTTTACAACGAGGAGCAGCAGATCCCCTTGACGGTGGATCGGATGATTCCTCTGCTTGACCCCTTGAATATCGACTATTCACTCCTTCTTCTGGACGACGGGTCAACCGACCGGACCTGGGAAGCGATCTCAAGCGCAACGGAAGCGCATCCGGGAAAGATTCGCGGACTTCGGCTTTCGAGAAATTTCGGCAAGGAGGCCGCCATCTGCGCCGGGCTCGACGCAGCGGACGCTGACGCTGTTATTCTTATGGACGGCGACCTGCAGCACCCTCCGGAATGCATCCCTGAGATGCTGAGGCTTTGGCGGGATGAAGGATTTGAAATTGTTGAAGGAGTCAAGTCCGACCGCGGTAAGGAGAGCCTGGGCTCAAGGTTGAACGCGAAGGTTTTTTACGGATTATTCCGGAAAGTATCCGGGTATGATCTTTCGAACGCTTCCGACTTCAAACTTCTTGACCGCAAGGTTGTGCTCAAATGGCGCACCCTTACGGAACATAATACTTTTTTCAGAGGCCTTTCTGCATGGCTCGGTTTCAAGAGAGTGACGTTCCCGTTTGAAGTCGCCGACCGGCAAACAGGCAAATCCCGTTGGAAACTTAGGAGTCTCATAGGTCTTTCCGTGAATGCGGTCACTTCGTTTTCTTCGATTCCCCTGCACCTGATTTCATTCATCGGCGCAATTTTCATGGTAGGCACCATTATTCTTTTGGCGCAAACGCTTTTCAATTATTTTACGAATCGCGCACAGGACGGCTTTACGACGGTCATTGTCGCAGTGCTGGCAGTGGGCGCCTGTCTGATGATCAGCCTCGGGTTGATCGGAACCTATATTGCTCAGGTCTTTGACGAGGTGAAAAACCGGCCGCGCTACATTGTATCCGAAGACACCCAAATCTCCATACCCGCGAATAAAAAGAAGTTGTCGTCTAATGACAAGGAGGGCTCCTGAATGTTCGGAACCATTTATCTTCTCGTTTGCTTGTTTTTCGGGGTTCAGTTGCTTCGGCTTCTCATTCCGGATGTTCGCCGACTTTACGTTGGAATTGCTTCAAGGCAGGAGAGAATTGCAAGAGTGCCTTCACTTCTTTTTCTTCTTCCCGCCGGTTTAATCGTCGGGATCTTGACCATAACCTCCGCGACTTATTACATTGCCCTGGCAATCCATTCGTTTATTCCGAAAGAAATGCACGTACTATATCCTGCAAACATCTTATCGCTGTGCATTTTTGCGTATCTTGGAAGTTTCTTCTGGCAGAAATGCTACGCGCGAAACCGCAAGCTCAGTGAAGAATCTAAATCAAATGCCCGTTTCAATGTTGATTCCAAAAAAATCACCCTCCCGCGGTTTGATCGCTCTGTCTTTTCAATTATCCTTTATGCATTAACGGTTCTCGCAGTGATCAGCGTCGCCTCATATATTTGCTTCTACACGTTTAACATAAGGAACGGAATTCTGAATGTCGGACCGACGGTTGCCAGCGATTTTGCTCCGCACATCGCGATCACTTCGTCTTTTTCCCAGGGTAGCAACTTCCCGACAGAATACCCTCATTTCCCGGGCGATAACATTCAGTACCATTTTTTCTTCTATTTCCTTTGTGGTAACCTGAATGCTCTCGGTCTTCCTCTGGATTGGGCGATCAATTTACCGTCCATTCTGGTCATGGTGTCCGCAATTGTCTTGCTCGGAACGCTGGCCGCACTGATATCCGGGCGACGTCTGGCATTTTTGATTGCTCCTTTTCTTGTTTTTTTCCGCAGCGCACTTAACATCGTTTTCCAGATGAAGGAGCTGCTTTCTTTGCCGGGAGCCAGTCTCTCAAGTGCTCTCAACGCAATATCAAATCAGTCCGTCTGGTACAATCTTATCCCCCGGGATGATTGGGGCCTTTGGGCAATCAATGTGTATGCGAACCAGCGGCACCTGATGCTCGGTGTATCCTTCATGTTGATTATTATTTTTCTATTCATTCCGCATGTTCGAAGGATGTTTCTGCACTTGAGCAAAGCAAGCGGTTTCAAAGCGAAGCTGAAGCACTTTTTCGCTTCGCGTGAGGCATGGCTTCCCAGGAGAAACGATCCCCTCCGTCCCTACTCGCTGGCGGTCATCGCTGCGCTTATGGTGATTACGGTGCCGTTTTTCCATGGTGCGGCGCTGATCGCGACATTAATTGTATTGTTCGGTATGGCACTCTTTTCCGAAAATCGCCTTACTTACGCTGTGATTGCAATCCTTGCGACGGGTTCATCGATCCTACAGGCCTTATTGCTTTCCGGTGATGTCAGTAACGTTGTCTCACTCAAACAGGCATTCGGCTTTATTGTCGAAAAGCCGACGTTCCTGAATATTATGGAGTATCTGGTTAAAATGGCAGGACTCGCCATTGTCATTCCTATACTTCTCTTTGTCGGGCTGCTGATTTTTGAGACCGTGAAAAAGAAAAACAAATACCGCGCTTTCCTTATTCTTGCTTTTGCACTACCGCTCGTATTTGCCTTTTTCGCGCAGGTATCCCGGGAAATGCTCGCAAATCACAAATTCATACAATTCAGCATCCTGCTTTTCGACGTCTTCATCGCAGGTTTTCTCTCATACCTTTTCTGTCTTCCGCTTCGTTTTCGCAGAAACAGACGGGAATCATTATCCGGTGAAGCGGCTGCTTCATCCCCGAAGCTGGTTTCTCCCGCTGTATACGTTGTCAGCCAGATTATAAGCGCATTGCTGGCAACCGTGATTGTCGTACTCATGGTTGGCACGGGTATCAGCGAGTGGTTTACTTTCAGAAATCTCAACAAGGAATCGATCGGCCTGAGAGCGAATTCGGAGATGGTCGAATGGATCGAAAATAACACATCCGGCAAGGCGGTATTTCTCACCAAGGACTGGTATATCAATACATTTTTCCTCTCCGGAAGGATGACTTTCTACGGTTGGCCTTATTATGCCTGGTCCGCAGGCCACGATACCGATTCGCGTTTGCAGACTTATGAGTATCTCCTTACCGGATGCGGAAATAATCTCGAACTCTTCCGTGCGACATGTGCTGCAGAAAACATTGAATATTTTCTCTTTGACCCGGAACTTTACGGCTATAAAAAC
>Ga0209373_10003056_pt1 | contig 15935 bp, 13 predicted proteins | sample Higcelweek5metaG_FD_187173 | JGI IMG/M metagenome (GOLD analysis project Ga0209373, IMG submission 187173) | Freshwater pond sediment microbial communities from the University of Edinburgh, under environmental carbon perturbations - High... | ecosystem: Environmental > Aquatic > Freshwater >...
GGTGGTGAGCAAGGGGTATGGTTCTTTCGGTGGCAGTTTTATGTTTGTCAAATAGCAGAAAAACTGTGGGGCCTGTGTTTGACAGGCCCCTCTACAGTTACGGCTCAGTGGGCTTCACTCCAGTTCTTACCGTAGTTGATATCCTCCTTTTGCAGTACTTTTTGTGATATGAAGGTAAACTGCCAACAACGTTGGTGGTTGCGGACATGGGTTGGCGATATCTGTTTATATAACCTATTGATATTTGTATGAACAAGGTTTGGCGTGAATGCTGAAAGTTGTAGGAGGAAGCAAATAAGCCAGAGGAGGAAATGTAAATTGAATAGAAAATGCATGGCGGTAATCGGGATGTTGGTTTGTTTTATGATGGTGGTGACTTTTGCCTGGGCTCTATCCGGCGTACCCAACGGAACGGTCACCGACGGCAATCTGGTCTGGCTGCAGAACGCCAACTGTTTTGGCAGGTAGACTTGGAATCAGGCCATGCGCAGTGCCGCCTTCCCACAAAAGATGAACTGGTGAGAAGGCAGCGAAACCGGCAAGGCTTTAATAATGTCCAGGCTAGCTACTACTGGTCCTCCAGTACCTACGCTGGTGACACTACGAATGCCTGGTTCGTGTACTTGGTCTACGGCTTCGTGGACGTCGACGGTAAGGGTGTCAACAACTTCGTATGGCCCGTTCGTGGCGGACAGTAGGTTATTTGCCCTGAGCATAGTCGAAGGGCCTGTAAAGCGGATAACATGGCGTTGACGTTCGCCCGATTTAGGTGGTATCGTCGCTGCTCGAAAAAGCAAATTCCTGTCCTTTATCCTTGAGGTCGGTTACGAAAGCCCATCCCAGTTCAGTAGAGAATATAACCGCATATTTGGATCCCCGCCGTTGAAAGACATCGCTAACTTGCGGCAATTGGCGATAGCTGAAGGAATAATAATTCTGAAGTTTTTCAGAGATACCCACAGGCCAAACATTACTATTAATTTCAATCTTGAAGAGAAATTTGCCACATAGGCACAGAGTTGATTCAAAAAATATCAGTTTATCAGAGATGCGCAGATGTTATTCGCATAAAATAGAGACAAATCATAAGCAGCAGACTCACCTGCTATCTGTCTCTATCAATTTGACAGCGCTGCTGACCGCATCCAGCGTTATAGCCTTATCGCCTTGCAAGACTGTATTTGCCCCGTTTTTGCGATTAACAACTAAAACTGTCGGCGTGGAATTGATGCCGCCGATGGAAACCAGCCCGGCAGCAAATTGCAGCCCCTTGACCACGGTGGACAGGGGAAGCGGTTTATAGGTTACGCCGTATTGCCGGGCCATGGTGCGAAGCTCTTCCTCGGTCGGCGTGGTGGTCTTTTTTGCTAGGGCATGGAGTCCCTGGCGCAGTTTCAGATAACTCCGCTTTTCATTGAGCAGAAACGACAGGTTGGCCGGAACATAGTTGTAGCTGTTTTCATGAATATTCAGCTCGATGAAGGTGAACTTGGCCTTGTCGGACAATTTGGTGACGATCTCCGCCATGGCGGGCTCGGCCTTGATGCATGAGGGGCAGAACCAGTCGGTTATGAAGATGACTTCGACCCGGCTCATCTGGTTGCCGATATAGGGATTCAACACCTCGCTTGCAGCACTCGTGGGGCGCAAACCGGCAAACGAAACCAGAAAACCCGCTGCCAGGGCGGCCAGCACCAATCCCCCTCTCCCCGCCAGTCTGCCGAACATACTCATGTTACTCCCTCCCCGTATGGTTTCCATCGTTGGTTTCCACTGCATAGCACTCCACAAGAGTGCAATAACGGCCACAATGCCTGCCACTATCGCACAGAAGATGCATATTTTACCAATCTGAAAGACCTGGATACCCAGGAACCAGACCTCGGCGCCCACACCCATCGCAACCATGGCGGTAAAGATACGCCGCCACCAGAGGGGCCTTTGCACCTTGCCCATTACAATGGCCACAACAAGCAGGCCGACAAAATAGGCAACACCCAGGGCCTGCATGGGCATGCGAAAAAAGGTGAACGTATGTGCCGCAGTGCAGGCCTCGCTGCACAGCTCCTTGATCGCCGAGAGGGCTGAAACGACCACTCCGGCAAAACATAACACATAGAGCAGCATGCGGTAATATGCCGATTGTTCTGTTGTATTCATTGGCTATACCTTCCTGGTAGATTCCAGCAAGAAGAGCCCGCGTGGGCGGGCTCTTCTTGTGATTCAAAGCGAACAGTTGCTTACTACGGTGCTACGCAGGAGAAGTTGGAGGCGCTATTGATGTCGCCGGTGCCTTTGTATTTGGCAATTTTTGGCCAAATACAAAGCGGGCGGGTGCGGCTGGTGGTGCCGAAGGCAGTAGTCGCATCGGTGTTTGTGGTGCGCAACGACGAATTGATGGTGTCGGGGGCAATGCCGTTCTCAACCCAGTTCACCAAGGCGCTCAAGGCGTCGAAGTTGTCCAAGGCCGGCCCGCCATTACAGTGGTTCATACCGGGAATGGTAAACATCCGGGCAAAGCCGGTGGCGTCGCCATTGTTTTTTGCATTCAGATTTTCATACCAACTGATGAGGTCGTCCACGGCAAAAACAGGGTCAGCCTGTCCCGAGTAAACGATCATCTTTTTTCCCTTGGCTTGGGCGCTCTTCAGCAACGGGTCCGGCATGGTCATGAAGTCGTTACCCGACACGGTATAGGTGGAGTTAGTCGCAAAAATTTTCGGCGCATCTGTGTTAAAGTCGTACGCTTTCAGTAAGCTCAAGATTTGATCCGTAGTGGCTGTGTTATTCGTAAATTGCATTGGCGGACTCATGAAGGTCAGGTAGAGTGAAGGAGCCCCCAAAACGACAATACGCGGCCAAGTGCCCAAGTCAGCAACCGCTGATGAGTTACCGTTTCCGCCACTTCTGAATTTCCATCCGCTCCAACCAGCATAGCCCATACCAGCGTCATAGGACCATGATGTGTAGAGTTGGTTGCCTTTTGAATCAAGTGGACCAGCCATGGATTTAGTAAGGGCGGTCACTTGGGAAGCGCTCAGGCAGGTAGCATTCTTAGCGCCGGTACATTGCAGGTCGGACAGTTTGAAGACTTTCTGGCAACCCTTCAAATCGCCCACCATACCGTCCGCAGCACCATCCAAAAGGTCACATTTTGCAAGAATCTTGTTGCTGATCAGAGCCAAGTCCGTGTTGGAGAAGGCAAGACGCATATCGCCACTTCCATTGGGATCGGCGGCACTGAACGCCTGCGTATCCAAAGCATGCTGAATGGCTGACTTAGGTAGGTTAAAACCAGGGTCACCGGCCAGATAGCCGTCATACACATCCGGGTAGCGCGAAGCAGCCACCATGACGTGGCGACCGCCGTTGGAACAGCCCAGCATATAGGAATACTTGGGACCGCTACCGTAATAGCGCTGAATAATGTTCTTAGCAATGGGGGCCATCGTGGCATCGGCGTTGTAGCCATAATCAAGACGGGCCTGAGGGTCATAGCTGAACATACTGCCTTGTAACGCACCAGAGGAGGCAGGCGCATTGGAGGTTTCGTGCCCCCCGTCGGTGGTCATCACGGCAAAACCACGGGACAGGCCAACGACACCACCTGTGCCGGCAGCCGGTTGGCTGAAACCGCCGAGAGCCGCAGAGGTTCCCGTGAGAGAACCTTCGGAACCGCCGTTGGCTTGTGACAAGAAACGGCCGTTCCAGGTAACGGGTAAGCGCATTTCAAAACCGATGGCGTAGTTATTTTTGTCAACCGCACTGGTGCGGTCGTTAACGGTTCCCTGCACCAGACAGTATGCCGGATAGCTGGCATCATCCGTGACGAGTTTAGCGGTCGTTACCTTGACATTGGACAAGCCAAGATTGGCGGTGGTGATGTTCTCACAAGTCAGCTTCGGGGCAGAGGACGTGTCACTGTTGCCGCAAGCCGATAACGATGTGACAGCGGCTAACAAAACAAAGCACTTCGAACCTCGATTCATCATAGTATTTCTCTCCCTTTTCTTGAGGTGTGCTGCTAAAAAACAATTGCACTCACAAACAGTAGTAGGCATCTATTCAGTCAGTTAAAAAAATTATGGACATGAAGTGACGAAAAAGTGCATTGCCCATCGAAACCTAATAATTATTTTTATAAATCTCAAAATCGGTAAGATGGTACTATATTATTTATCTCATTTTACAATATGCATGCCACATCAACAGAGAATATTCCCATTTAAAAACAGCATGATACGATTTTAAATAAATAAAACAGATCGTAATGATATGAATAACTATCATTTTGATCTGTTTTATTTAGGCATGGCAACGTAATCAAGTCCCGTCAAATTTAGCGGATAACTTCATCTATTACCCTTAGAGCAGGATTGATTTATACAGGTCATTACCCATTTTAATCTCTTTCATAGATAACCGTGCCGCGCGATCCTGGATTTCCTGGTGTGCCGGGAGACCCTTCTCACAGAAGCGAGCGCTATGATCCTCCAGCACCAGCAGTGTCAGAGATATCCTGGACAACCCAGGCTAGTTCTCTGAGGGGGCAGATCGTACAGCGTGTAACCTATTTCTGTCATGGGGGCGGGACATTGTCGTCCCGCTTGTGGGGCAGCAGGGTCTATACAGATGACTCATCAATCTGTACGGCAGCTGTCCATGCAGGGCTGATTACCACCTACAGCGGCGGTGAAGTGACCATTGAGATTATGCCTGGTCAGAGATCGTACCCTGGCAGTCGGCATAATGGGGTTGTAAGCAAGGATTACGGTTCATTCAGCGGTAGCTTTATGTTTGTCAGATAGCAGAAAAATGGAAGGGCCTGTGTATGGCACAGGCCCTTTTAAATGAGCCCACTTAGTGTGCTTCACTCCAGTTGTTACCCCAGTTGATATCCACCTTCAGCGGTACCTTTAATTCCACTGCCTGTGACATCTCCCGGTTCACCAGTTCCCGCATCTGTTCCAGTTCTGTCTCCAGCACCTCAAAGACCAGTTCGTCATGCACCTGCATGATCAGGCAGCTCTGTAGCCCTTCGGCACGAATGGCACGATCCACCCCCAGCATGGCCTGCTTGATGATATCTGCTGCCGAGCCCTGAATCGGGTAGTTGATGGCGTTACGTTCAGCAAAGGAGCGCAGGTTCCCGTTGCTGCTGGTGATATCTGCAATCGGCAGCTTACGTCCTAAAATAGTAGTGACATATCCTGTTTCCTTTGCGCTGGCGATGCAGGAATCCAGAAAGGCAATAGCGCCACAATGACGTTCCTTGTAGGCAGCAATAAACTTCTCAGCCACATTGCGGGCGACCCCCAGCTGCTTGGCCAGAGAAAAAGCGCCCTGACCGTAGATGATGCCGAAGTTGATGGTTTTGGCCTGACGCCGCATCTCACTGGTGACCATCTCCGGGAACAGGCCGAACACCTCGCTGGCAGTACGGGTATGAATATCCTCATCCTGGCTGAACGCATCACAGAAAACCGGATCAGAGGACAGGTGGGCCAGCACCCGCAGCTCGATCTGGGAATAGTCAGCTGCCAGGATACAGCTACCTGCAGGGGCGATAAAAGCCTCGCGGATGCGGCGGCCTTCGTCGGTGCGGATCGGGATGTTCTGCAGGTTCGGCTCAGAAGAAGAAAGTCGTCCGGTGGCAGTCACCGCCTGATTATAGGAGGTATGGACACGGCCTTGCCTGTCGGTCAGCTTGGCCAATGCATCGGTATAGGTGGACTTCAGTTTGGCCAGGCCACGGTAATCCAGCAGCAGTTTGGCAATCTCATGCTCCTCTGCCAGGCCGGTCAGCACTTCGTTGTCAGTGGAACGGCCGGTCTTGCCCTTGGTCTTCTTGCCTGCCTGCAGCCCCAGCCGTTCGAACAGTACCTCTTCCAGCTGCTTGGGTGAGTTAAGGTTAAACGGGCCACCGGCCAGTTCAATGATCCGTTTTTCCAGCTCCTGCATCCGCTGGCCAAAACCATGACCCAGTTCAGCCAGATAGGCCAGATCCAGCAGCACGCCATGCTGTTCCATCCGGGTCATGATCTCCATCAGCGGCATCTCCAACTCAAACAGCAGTTTCTCCAGCCCTTGCTCTTTCAGCATCGGCAGCAGTTTTTCATGCAGCAGCCAGGTGGCATCGGCATCCTCGGCTGCGTAACGGGTGGCCTTTTCAATCTCCACTTCGCTGAAGCAGATCCGGTTCTTGCCGGAGCCAGTCACTTCATCGTAGGAGACCATCTTGTGATTGAGGTGCTCCTGTGCCAGGGCATCCAGGCCGTGGCCACCGCGGGAGGGGTTCAGCAGGTAGGAACAGAGCATGGTGTCGCACCAGCTGCCCTGGACCTCCAGCCCGGCAGTGGCCAGTATCTGCAGGTCAAACTTCAGGTTCTGGCCCACCTTGCGGATGGCCGGGTTGCCAAAGGCGGGGCGCAGGCGATCCAGCACGGTCTCCCGTGACAGCTGATCCGGCATCCCCAGATAGCGGTGTCCCACCGGGATGTAGAACGCCTCATGCGCCTGCAGCGAGATGGAAATCCCCACCAGTTCGGCCGTGCGTGGATCAAGGCCGGTGGTTTCAGTATCAAAGGCAAAGGCAGAGGCTGCCTCCAGGCGCAGGGCCAGTTTTTCCAGATCGTCCGGCGTGAGGATGCAGTGGTACTGGTCAGTCTGCAGGGTGGCCTGGGCGGTCATCTCCTTGATCAGGGTGTGGAAGCCGTACAGCTTGAACAGCTCATTCAGCCGCTCGGTGTCCGGCTCCTGGGCCAGCAGCTGATCCGGGTGCAGCTCATAAGGTACATCCTTGATAATGGTGGCTAACACACGCGACAAACGGGCCTGCTCGCTAAACTCCCGCAACTTTTCGCCAACCTTGCCCGGTACCTCGCTAGCCCGCTCCAGCAGGCTGTCCATGGAGCCAAACTGCTGGACCAGCTTGATGGCGGTCTTCTCGCCAATTCCCGGCACACCAGGGATATTGTCCGAGGTGTCGCCAGCCAGCCCCAGGATGTCGATCACCCCTTCCGGTCCCGCGCCGAAACGCTCATACACCTGGGAGATGGCGGAGGTCACGTTCTTCATGGTATCCAGCAGGGTGGTCTGCTCTGTTACAATCTGCATCAGATCCTTGTCGCCGGTCACCACCACCACCTTGCCGCCGGTGGCCTCCCAGCGGGCAGCCAGGGTGCCGATCAGGTCGTCTGCTTCATACCCCTGCAACTCTACCACCGGGATATTGAAGGCCCGCACCAGATCGCGGATCGGCCCGATTTGCTGGCGCAGGTCATCGGGCATCTCGGCCCGGTTGGCCTTGTAGGCCGGGTACAGTTCGGTACGGAAGGTGACCCGCCCCACATCAAACACCATGGCAACGTGTTGCGGCTGGTAATCCTTCAGCAGCTTCAGCAGCATCTGGGTAAAGCCGTAGATGGCGTTGGTGGGAAAACCGGTGGGAGACGACAGCCGCTTAATGGCAAAATAGGCCCGGTAGAGGTAAGAGGAACCATCGATCAGATAAAGGGTGTTGTTCATAGGGTGTCCGATATCCTGCTACGTTGAGATTAATGAAGAGAATCAAAAACCGGTGAACAGAAAATCAAGGGCAGCAATGATCTCCTGACGATGCTCCTTGAGGGAACCGACCCTGTCGCCCAGACTGCTAATGGCAACACCGGCCAGCTCTGCCGTGGATATGACAACCTTGGTCTGGTGTACCGGAAAGCTGGGGTTCAGATGCGTTGCCGCCTTGCCGAAAGCGGCAGAGGTATAGAGTGGAACAACCACCCGTGTTGCCAGATGTCCTAAAAAATCTGCTTGCACATCCAGCAGATACGGGATTGTCTGACAGGTTTCAGGGTTACGGTTGGTGTAAATATCAAACTGTGCCATCAGAACTTCCTCAGGCCGTCACTGAAGACTCCATTTTGTGTAATACGCTGGTTGTAAGCCTCAACAGCGCCCTGATTTTCTCTTAGCCACTGCTGCAGTTTCTGCTCACGCAGCAGCTCGGTCAAACGGCTTTCCAATGCCTGTGACAGGTTAATCTGATGCTCTTTGGCCTGCAGGAGCAGATCACGATTGATGCTGACATTGGTGGGTTTTTTCGGGGCATGGGTGTCGTAAAAGGCTGTCTGCATAACGGGCTCCTTATGCGCATAGTTGCTGCGCATAGAATACGCCTGCTTGATGTGTGGTGCAAGCTGTTTTGGAGGAGCAGCAGATGTAAGCAGGGCGTATTTATGCTGCTTAGAATGATCATAAGAATGTTAATTGGCTCTCTTATTGTTCCATTATTTTTACAGCTATCACTAAGCCTGACGGATTTTACGGATGGATTCCACTAGCAACATCTCCTTTCAAAGCTTCTCTCTCTGGATGATTCTAAAGAGAATGGAGGAGGTGCTGAGGTGGGTCAATTTTGGACGCCGATTACACCCGAAAGTGGGTCAATATTGCATGCCGATTCACAATTGGGGTTGATTTGTCTTAACAACTTGGTGACCCCATTACCGCCTTTTTAGCGAGATTCGGTATCTGGCGTGATGTACTGTGCATAGTGCAGGTCTGTCTGTTGTTTATACCCTTTGCAGCAGGCTGCAGCAATCAGATCAAGGACAGGATCGGTAAAGCCGTTCAAGAAGGCGTAGCCGTTGTTATCTTGCAGGTGGTGCTGTGCATGGTGGCGCTTTGATAACAGCAGGCCTATCTTTGCCAGAAACACAGCTATCGGTGAGGTTGAACTATGGCAGAGGTAGTGGGAAACCTCGGCCACGGATGAGAGGATGCCGATATAGACGAGTGTGTATAACAGGGCCGGATTGATCCCAAACGTGGCCTGCAGCGCAGAGATTAACAGCAGATAGCCAACCAGCCAGACCTTTGATCCGGTTTCCGTAAAATAGACCATCAGCAGGTTCTGTTTTTTGTACTGCGGGGTCTTGTGGTGCAGGTGGAAATTGGCAATCAGCGGTCCGTCAAGGGATGCATAGCGGTCATTATTATCCATGTACATATGCACCAGACCGTTGATGAAGTCAGTCAGCAGGTAGGCGGCAACAATCGTGACAACCTGCCAGCCAGGGCCGATTGATACCGGCCAGATCCGATAGAGCAGGTAGATCTGCAGGCTGATGTTTGTGGTTGAGACCAGCAGACCAAACACCTTGTACCTGCTTTGGGAGGTGTACAACGCCATGGCAGCGTTAAACTGTTGCTGTTTGACTGTTTGTTCCATGGGTAAGTTCCTGGTAGTTGGTAACGTTTCCGCACTTGACCTGCCGGGCAGTTTTATCGCCCGACCGGTGTCCAACTGCCTGGTTGGGACTTCGCCTTTTTACTTTTGCTTACCCCGCCGGGCTCTCTCGTAGTCATAATCCACCACCATTGCTGGCTTTTAAAGGAGTTTATGGTGTCCCCCGGCTTGTTTTGGATCTCTGGTATTGTGCTTCAGCCCTCAAGTCTTGGTCTTTTATCTTATATCCAGCAGCAATCTTCTGCTCAACTAGTTTCAATGATTCTTCTAAATCATCCAATGTGACTTTTCTGGCGAGGTTTGTCACAAGCTCAACATCTCGTCTTGAATCTGCACTCCTCCCTTTACTGTCGATTACTGACACGCTTCTTAAAAATGAATGGATGTCGAGAGGACATTTCGCTACGACGACGACATCGTAAAATACATTATTTTTGGTGAAGTACATGTCTACAAACGTTTTCTTGCCATCTTGTCCAAATGTTAGTATCCCCTCCACATTGTTCGTCGTGAATTGACAAACTTTCCCTCCTTTCAAATAAAAAGGAAGTCGGATGGCCTTTTCTATCAGGCAGTAAAATACACGAATATCCTTCACCAGATTCCATGCGCTAAAGTCCTCCGGCTGTGCAAGATATACTCTTTTGTACAACTCCGACCTAGAACTGTTGAAGAAGAGGCAGAAATAGAGATATTTGTTTATGGCCCCATGCATCTCGTCATTTACTTTCAAGTCATCGGCAACGGTTCTGATGAGGATATTCCCGGCGTGTTCATCACCATTGTATAGAACAAGATTAATTCCCTTCACCTCATGATTATTAAAAAGCGGGACAGCGCATATCATCTCTGTGCCTTCTGCTATTTGGCCCATCTTTAAGTCTGATATCGAGATTCCACTGTCAGATACTTCGTGCTGTGAAGGTAGGCGCAGTTCGTGGTATGTGGTTTTGATGTGATTCAGGGTAGGTATGACAAAAATTTTAATACCGATATGGAGACAGAGGATGACGCCGAACCAGACACAAAAAAAGCTCGTGAGATAAAGGACTATCTTAGATATCCTGCTTTCTTGCTGCTTTTCAGCATCTTTGTTCCTGTCCCTCAGTAACAGCATGACAATCACTGTTGGAAAAAACGGAACTAGAAAAAGGAGCATGTACCATTTGGAGTACCCTTTACCTACAGTGAGATTATAGGAGCCCCATAAGTACAGTAGGTATGACGTGGCAGACAAAACCTGAAAAATATCTGCTTGCGCCGGAATGGAATCAGCAAGTATGCGAGCCGCAAAAAAGCCCAGAAAACCTGGCAGGATGAAGAAGATAGCCTGTAATTTGTTCTTGTGAATCATCAAGACCTCTCAGTGACCTCTGGTTCGTCGCAAACTACTTCTCACTTCTGCCGTGTGTCTCTTTTTTGATTGCGCTCAACGGTGAAAGGCGCAGCGGCAAGCGAAGCGCAGACCGTCTGCCGCCGTTTGTTAGCTCTTGATCATCAATTCTAATGCTCTTATAACTGCATCAATTGAACTTCTTTTGTGTACATTCAGAGAAATGGCTGGATTCTTCTTAACGCATTCTGCAACATGGAATTTAACTTTACTTTTTATTGAGTCATTCCAGGGTTTTCCCTGCCCTAAAAATGCTTCTCTCATTCGATCAGACCATTTCGAATTTCCGTTGAATCTTGGTGTATCAATATCTACACCATACTCGTCTTGTAGCATTTGTTTGTATACGGCAGGTTCAAAACAATCTTCCATTTCAGAGTTGGTCATTCCATTACAAATGACCATGGTGCATCTTTTTAAAGAGAGCATATTGTCGTCACTTGCTTTTTGAAATGATTTTTTCCCAGCTTCGTCATTATCAAGTAAGGCATGATACACACACAACGAGTTGTTGAGTAACGTCAGTTTATATGACAGGTTACCGGCTCCTCCAATTTGATCAATAATTAACAGGTTGTTTTTGATCGCCTTTGCAAGCTTTTCACTGATATTTGACAGTAGCGCAGTCAGTGCTATTACATCCTCTTCACCTTCAACAACAAGGACATAACTGGCGTTGATTAAGTTGTCAGATGCTTTGATCCCTAATAGTTCTCTTATCTCTTTAACGTTTTTGGCAGGTGTTGCCTTGCCTTTATCAATAATTATGTTGGATCTTACAACTTGTCTATCAACAAAAAGAGGATTGTGGGTTGTAATAATCACCTGATTTTGTTCAGCTAGAGCAGAGATTACCTCATTAAGTTGATGTATTGCTGCTGGGTGTAAATGAGACTCAGGTTCTTCAATTGCAATAATTGATGCACCCCCTGCTTTAACTTGGCCTTTTAAGAGGCTAAGTGCAGCTAAACTTTTTACACCATCGCCCTTATATTCAATGTAAGTCGGTGTCCCATCGTCAATAATTACGTCAAATTCGCTTCTGAGTGCTGACATTCGCCTAAGTTCCGGAATTTCAATTTTTACGTTTTTAATGTCTGGCAAAAACTCGATTAAAGGTCCTTTTATAGCGTCTGCCAATTGTTCTAATACTGGAGTCTGCATATCCTTGATAACTTTAATGGCATCTTGATATGCTGTTTCCTTTTCTAGCAGTCGTAACCTCTGGGATAACATTTTCCTAATAACTGTCAAAGCTTCCTGCTCTGTCCTAATAGCTGGAATGTAATTAAATACTATTTTTCGGGCGATGAAATCTGCAATTTTAGATGATTTAGCAGTGAGGGCAGTCCCGCCCTTTCCTCTTTTTGCAACTTTAATTGAAGCTCTATCGTCCTTGCCTATTTTAATTTCAATCGGTAATGTGCCATTTAAATTGGATTTAATTTTTTTTATAAATTCAGCAAGTTCTGGACCATCAAGCAAAAATTCTAATCTGAAAATTGACTGTGTGCCAATTTTCCTATTTTGCAGGCTAACAGGAAAATCCCTTGCCCAATCATATGATCGATCTTCACCCCTCAGTTGCCTTCTGACGACCCCCCGGTTTTCTTTTTCCTCCCATGCATGTTCTTGAAGAGCTAGCATTGCAATATCTAAAGCTTTTAAGATATTTGATTTGCCTTCATTGTTCTTGCCAATGAGTATTGTTGTCTTGGAGAGGGTTATTTTGTGGGCAAGGGTAATGCTCCTGAAATTTGTAACTGAAAAATTTACAAGTTGCATGAAGTCTCCAATTTTCGTTGCATTTTTATATTGAGGTAACTCGTTATTCACCAGTTCACGCGCGCACGCGCGTGAACTGGTGATCCTCCCAAACGGAACAGTTATTTCGGTTGGCCTTGTTCACTCTCCCGGTTAATCAGATTCACCACAATCTTCACAATCGTATCCTTCTGCTCTGGCCTGCTCTCGACAATCAGCAGGGGCAGGGCAACCTGGGTGTTGTCTGTCGGGCGCTTACTGCCATCCGGGCGCTAAAGTGTGTCCGACCCTCCGGCGGTCAGCCTCAACATAGTCAAGCAAGCGGTTTGCAAACGGACCTGCAACGGTCAGCCGGGTGATATCCAGGGTTGTATCCAGATACTGCATCCGCAATACATCTTCACCATCGTCATACAAAGGTGCCAGCCCGCCGTAGAAGAATCCAAGCCGTTCAGCGGCAGCACAGGTTTCAGCAGCGCCTGGGCAGGTCAGGCATACGGTCAGATTCAACACCCGTGCCCCTGTCTTTCGGCAGAGATCATTGCGGGCTGCTTGCAGTGCAGCTGCGATATCTGCGCCGACTACTTCAACGCGAATCGTTCCCAGATCCAAAGCTGCAAGATAATGGGCGCTTACCTGGCTTGTGCCTGCTGCTGTGCCGCTGATTTGAGCAACCGTAACCGGAATACCACAGGCCTGATAGGTCTCCCGCAGCATGGCCTGATGTCGTACTGGAGGATAGATACGGCGTGGCGCAACTGGTGTCAGGGGCTTGAAATAGAGCAGGCAGCTTTCCCGCTGCGCGGTTTGATCTTCTGTCGTGGTTTGGAAATGCGGACTTGAGGCAAGAAGCGCCAGGGACAGTGCGCAGGGGAGGGCGCCGAATGTTTCATTGATCTGCTGACTTAACGGCTGGTTGGCCGCCGGTTGGCTGAACAGGCCGTGCAGTCTGAGTCTGCATGCTTCTGATTCAAGCTGTTTACGCATCTGTTTCAGCAATCCCTGTCCCCGGTGGCCTGGAGTAACCACGGCCATGCAACTTTCCGCCACAACGTACTGCTTTGAGCTGATCTGCCCTGGTCCGCCCAGTTCGAGGGCATAATGTCCTGCAATGTCACCTGTTGCTGTTACCGCCACCACTGAAACCAGGCGTCCGGCGCGATTCAGCTCCTTCAGTCGTTCCGGGTAATAGATATCATCGCGGTGGTAGGTATGGCCGTAGGCATAAAAGATGGTGCGGGCGATCCGGTACCAGTCATCCTCCAGGGTAGCCCGGCGAATAATGTAGGTCTGTTCTTCTGCAGGGGGCTGATGACGGTCTGGTATCGTCTCCGGCGTATGCTCCATGCTGATGCTGGCAGCTGTTCGTTTGAAGATCAGGGTGAGCCGATTTCCCTCTTGCCCAAGGGATTGCCATAATGCCTCATCGGATGCGGCGCGGATCAACAGGCGGCCCATCCCGTTCAGCTGTGCCGCGTCCAGATGCCAGGCGTCCAGGTGGGGCAGCTCATCTTCATCAGGTGAAGGGGGCATTTCACGGTCACTGAAGGAGAGGGTAAGTTCCAGCGGAGTCAGTTCGCCGCAGATCAATACCGGTTCAATCGGGTCGGCAGCAGCCCGTTCAACGATTGCGACAAACGCCTCCTCACATGCCAGCATGATGGCGTTTATCCGATTGGTATCAAAGTCAGCCAGTACCGCCAGTTCACGGCCAAAGCCCTGAACAAGTTGCAATGCTGCTATGGTTGCTGGCAGGGAGAGGGTGCTTTTCATGTGCATTGGGTTTCGTTCCTTTTGTGCAAAAGAGGTTGCGCTTGGCAGGAAGAATCATCAATCAGACAGCGGGTGTCAGTCAAGGATTACTCATGTCAGAACCTTCTTTTTATGGCCGGGTTGCGGTGATAAACAGAGATGTCATCATTACAGGTGGTATGGACATCCATGCGGGCAGTAAACGGCAAAAAACGTTTGAGCTGTATGCGATGACAGGTGCCAAAAGACAACGACTGGATTCTGTGTAGAAAAAAAGCACATCAAACAGGCCTGATCTGCCCTGTCAAGAGCAGGTAAAACCAGCTTTAATGTCATTTTTTATCGTATTGATAAGATGTCTTGTCAAAATGATCTCAATGCGCTGGTGCTGGTGTAGTAATTTAAGGCTGTTAGCATGTTTTTAAAATGTTGTGTGGTGCTGGCATGTTCGTTGCTAGATGCAATATCAGGAAACAGTACAGGTGCTGCCCGGAAGCTGCGGTACAGGTAATGTTTTTTTTTAAAACAGATCGTTATATAGCTTGAGTTATATCGATAGCTGTTTCAGGCATGATCAGGCTATCGGTTGTTTTTTTGTCTATCGTTATGGTGGCTGATATATAACGATAGTGCGGTTGAGGGGGAGGGGTGAATGGGTATTCTATCGCAATCAATTGATTACGGAGTAGTGGGACTGCTGATTGTAATGAGCATTGTCGCCATCGGAATAGCCCTTGAGAGATGGCTGTTCTACCGGCAGGTCCGTATTGAGATGTATGACAACAAACGGGCGCTTGAGCTGGCGTTGACAAAGAAGCTGCATCTGATTGCCACGGTGGGCAGCAATGCGCCGTATATCGGTCTGTTGGGCACGGTACTCGGGATCATGCTGACCTTTTCAACCATGGGGGCTGAAGGGTTGGTGGATAGCGGCAAGATCATGAGCGGCCTTTCCATGGCCCTGAAGGCAACCGCCCTGGGCCTTGTGGTGGCAATACCTGCGGTTACGCTCTACAACCTTTTGCTGCGTCACGCCAAGGAACTACTGATGCAATGGGATATTCGCCATGGACGAGAAGGAGTTTGACTACTTAAACGTTATCCCGCTGGTGGATGTCATGCTGGTGTTGCTGACCATTGTCCTGACAACCTCGACCTTTATCGCCAGCGGCGCGATTCCGCTCAGTCTGCCGAAGGCTGCGCAGAGCCGGGAAGCAGCATTAAAGAGCCTGACCATTGAGATAGACCCCCACGGTACGGTCTACTTCAATGCACAGCCGGTATCCCTGTCCGCCTTGTCGGCACAGCTGCAGCCGCTGGCACGTACAACACCGGTGCTGATTCGGGCTGATCGTACCATTCCCCTGCAGGGATTTATTGAGGTGCTTGATCTGGTCAAACAGATCGGATTCAGCAAGGTAAGTGTCCAGACAGAGCTAAAACGGTAAGGGACTTGGAATTTGCTGATGTACCAGGTTTTACGCTCAGATTCAGGTTGGATTTGTCGACCCTGATTGAACAAAACCGAAGGCGTAGCCAGAGCTACGCAGAGGATTTTGCGATTGAAGGGGCGGCAAAGACGGCCTGAAGATGAGATATAAAACGGTATAGTAGCAAGTTCCGAGTCCCTTAGGGAGGGTAGATGGTAAGCCATGGAGAACAGACAGAATATTGCCTTCTGAAGGTGGCATCCGGTAATCGACCGGTCCTGAACAGTGGATATATGGAATCAGAAACACACGATTCCACCGGGCTGCTATTGGACCAGACTGCCGACAG
>Ga0209373_10003057_pt1 | contig 15934 bp, 15 predicted proteins | sample Higcelweek5metaG_FD_187173 | JGI IMG/M metagenome (GOLD analysis project Ga0209373, IMG submission 187173) | Freshwater pond sediment microbial communities from the University of Edinburgh, under environmental carbon perturbations - High... | ecosystem: Environmental > Aquatic > Freshwater >...
GACGCGGCCTTTGAATATGCCGCCGACCATGCGGTCGTCGGATTCGCGTTCGATCTCGAACTTGTCGAGGATGCCGTCGACGAGGAGCGCGACGCGCTTCTCGAGGGGCTCGGAGTTGATGATGAGTTCGCGAAACGCGCCCTTCTCCTTCTTCTGGAAGAGGGAGAGGATTTTCTGGATCAGCGGGCGCTGTTTGGCGCGTTCGGCGGCGTCCTGTTTAAGGGCGGCCGGGTCGACCTGCCCGGCGTTTTGTTCGCTGGGTGGTCGGGCGAGTTCTTCGTCGAGTTGCTTGTTAACGTCGTTGGATTGGACGTTGGATTGATCGCTCATTGGGTGCGGTGTCCTGTCGTTGGACGGGATTCCCTGGGGCGGCTGGCGCTGTGCGACTGGCCGGTGCGGGCGGGCGGGTCCGGAAGTTTGGGGACTAGAAGTTCTTCCGGAACCGATAGACGCTCTGCACCAAGCCTTGCAGCAGACAACAGCTGAGCACAAAGGAACCACCGTAGCTAAGGAAGGGAAGCGGCAGTCCGGTGATGGGCATCAATCCGATCGTCATGCCAATGTTGACGAAGACGTGCATCGCAATGATCACCGAGACCCCGAGAGCGAGGTAGGTGCCAAAGCGGTCGCGAGCTTGGCTCGCGATGCGCACGCCGTTCATGAGCACGACGCCGAAAAGAAGAATCACCGTAAGGCTTCCCAGAAAGCCTTTCTCCTCCGCCAGCACGGAGAATATGAAGTCGTTGTGGGCCACTGTTGTCGGCAGATAGCCCAGTTGAGCCTGGGTGCCCTCTGTCCAGCCTTTACCCGTGAGACCGCCGGAGCCGACCGAGATCAGCGATTGGCTTTGATTCCAACCGATGCCTTTGGGGTCGATGCGTTCGGGGTTAACGGTGGCGAGGATGCGATTGCGCTGGTAATCGTAGAGAGGGAGCCAGGAATGGGACTCGAATTTACCCCGGTCGTCCCTGAAGGAGAGGTTGTTCTCCGTCATGAAGTTGTAGTAGCGCACCATGTCGACGGTCACCACCGTCGCCAGCGTTGCGAAGAGCACGATGGCAGCGATGAAGAAGCGCCGCGGCAGTTGCGCGACATACAGCAGAGAAACGACCATGGGGGGAATCACGAGAGCCGTTCCGAGGTTCGGCTGGAGCAGAATCAAGATCATGGGAAGTGCCACAGCAAGGGCCAATTTCCCAAGGACCAGAAACGAGGGTTTCACCGAGCCGATCTTGTTGCGCGCCAAGATGCTGGCGCAGATCAGCAGCGTCGCCAGCTTGGCCAGTTCCGAGGGCTGGAACGACACCGGGCCGAAGTCGATCCAGCGCTGCGCGCCGTAGCGTTCCGTACCGATGCCGGGGATGAGCACGGCGATCAGTAGCGCCATCGAAGCCAGATAGACCCAGTGCGCGTACTTCAGCCAAAACTCGTAGTCGATTAGCGAGACGGCGGTGTAGAGCATCGCCCCCGCGAGCATCCAGCCGATCTGTACCTTCCATTGCGAGAGCCCCGTCGCCAACTGCGCGCTGTAGATGAAACACACTCCGATGAGCGAGAGCGCCAGCAATGCAGCCGGCCCCACCCAGTCCCATGTCTGGCGGGTGGCGACTTTCAGAAACGATAACAGTCCTGGACGCAGTGCTTCTTTCACCGGAGGGCGCCGATTCGAGCCGAATACGTCGCGCACTGCAACGCCGCGCTGGTTGGCGGTGTGAGAAAACCGCGGCGGCGCGGCGGCAGTTTTGCGGCTCCGGCGAGGCTCGCGGGGATTGCTGCGTCTCCAGTATCGCGGGTGCGTGCACCTGCCACAGGGAAAGATTGCGCTTTGAAGGCGCCATTCTACTTTGCGCGTCCGCTCCGACTTTTCCAAACGACGCATTCTCTTGATCCCACTCGGCGAATCACACGCTTGGACCTTCGCTCTCGCGGCGCTCACGGGCGCCGGCGCGGGCTTTGCGTTGTCGTGGTTTCTCACACGCCAAGCGCGTCGGGTGGCAGCCGAGCGTGCGGCCAACATCGTCGAACTCGCCAAACGCGAGGCCCAGGTTGCCGCCTCCGAGATTCGCGCGAAGACGGAGGAGGAGCTTTCCGCCCGCCGCGCCGAGGTGCAGCGCGAGCAGGACCGCCGCGAGATCGAGGTCGATGTGAAGCTGCGCGAGATCCGCAACCACGAGGAGTCGCTCGCGTTGCTCGATTTCCAGCTCGAAGCACGGCAGGAGCGCCTCGCTCGCGAGGCTGCCGCCATCAAGCAGGGCCGCGACGCCGTGCGCACGCAGTCCAAGAGCCTGCGCCAGCGCCTCGAGGAGATTTCCCACCTCGACGCCGAGGAGATCAAGAAGGCGCTCCGCAGCGAGATCATGATCGAGTGCCAGGACGACCTGCGCCAGTACCGCAAGGAACTCATGGATCGCTCCGAGGCCGACCTGAAGGCCGAGGCGAAGCGCGTGCTGCTCGCCGTGATGCAGCGTATGTCCAGCCAGCCCAACCACGACGTGACCGCCACGATCGTGCAGCTGCCCAGCGACGAGATGAAGGGCCGCATCATCGGGCGTGAAGGTCGCAACATCAAAGCCTTCGAGGCCGCCACCGGCGTCACCCTCCTCATCGACGAGTCGCCGAACATGGTGCTCATCTCGTCGTTCGACCCGGTCCGCCGCGAGGTCGCCAAGATCGCGTTGCAGGCACTCGTCGCCGACGGGCGGATTCACCCCGCCAGCATCGAGGAGCAGGTCCGCCGCGCGCAGACGGAGATCAACACCCACGTGCTCGCCACGGCCGAGGCCGCCGTGCAGAAGCTCAAGCTCAGCAGCGTGCACCCCGAGATCCTCCAGGTGCTCGGCCGCCTCCAGTTCCGCCACTCTTTCGCCCAGAACGTCCTCGACCACTCGATCGAGGTTGCGCAGTTCGCCTCGCTCATCGCCTCCGAACTCGGGCTCGACCCGCAGCTGGCCAAGCGTGCTGGCCTGTTCCACGACCTCGGCAAGGCCATCGAGGCCGAACTCGAGGGCAGCCACGCCCACATCGGCGCGGAATTCGCCCGCCGTTTTGGAGAATCGCCTGCGGTGGTGAACGCCATCGCCGCTCACCACGAGGAGGTGAAACCGGAAACCCTCTACGCCGGTATCGTCGTCCTCGCCGACGCCCTTTCCGCCGTGCGCCCGGGTGCACGCGCCGAGTCGATGGCCGCCTACATCGAGCGTCTCCAGCGCCTCGAGCGCATCGCCCTCGATATCCCCGGTGTGCAGCAGGCCTACGCCATCCAGGCCGGTCGCGAGGTCCGCGTGGTCGTGGCGCCCAACGCCGTGAGCGACAGCGAGGCGCGCGAGATGGCCTCGAAGATCCGCCAGCGCATCGAGGACGAGCTCCAGTATCCCAGCACGATCAAGATCACCGTCATCCGCGAGCAGCGCTTCACCGAGACGGCGACGTAGCGCGCGGAGAGTAACGAGGAGTGAGTCGCGGGTAGCGAGTAGAGTTGGGTTCGCCCGAACTCGGCATTGTTGATCCGTACGTCCGGTTTCTCGCTTGGCGCTTCGATACGGCTTTGCCTCCTCCTCACTCCTCGCTACTCACTACCCGCTACTTCTTCTTCCGCCATGCCCGACACCAAGATCCTCGAAGTCTTCCCGAATCCCGCGCCGGAGCGCGACTTTCTCATCGAGCACACGCACCACGAGTTCACCTCGTTGTGCCCGATCACCGGACACCCCGACTTTGCGAGCATCACCGTGCGCTACGTGCCGGACAAGGTGTGCGTGGAGCTGAAGTCGCTGAAGCTCTACTTCCACTCCTTCCGCAACGAGGGCATCTTCTTCGAGGCCGCGACGAACAAGATCTGCGACGATCTCGGTAAATGCCTCAAACCCCGCAGCCTCACCATCGTCGCCGACTGGAAGGCCCGCGGTGGATTCTCCTCGGTGATCACCGCTGAGTATGCCGCGCCGAAGAAGCGCCGGAAGTAGGTATTTGGCCGCGGCTGGGCGGGCCGCGGAAACTTTCTCTGTAAGGAAACAGTGGGAGCGGCCACTAATGGAAATGACGCATGAGCTCCCCCGATTCCACCGCCCGTTTCGACGCTTGGTTGGCGGAGCACCGTGGCATCATCTACAAGATCGCCCGGGTCTACGCGCCGCAGCGGATCGACGAGGCCGATCTTGTCCAGGAGATGCTCGTGCAGTTGTGGCGTTCGCTCGCTAATTACCGGGAGCAATGCCGGCCCTCGACCTGGACCTATCGGGTGTGCCTCAACACGGCCCTCACTTGGCGACGTCGCGAGCGTCGCCGCGGATCCGTGACTGGGCTGGCCGCACCGGCATCGGTCGATCTGCCTTCGCCAGAGCCGCGCCCGGGATGGACGGCGGAACAAGCGGAGTTGTTGGAGCGGCTGTACCAGACGGTGCGTGCCTTGGCGCCAAGTGAGCGCACACTCGTCGTGCTTTCACTCGACGACTTGAGCTATCGGGAGATCAGCGAGGTTACCGGGCTTTCGGAAAACCACGTCGGGGTCGCGCTCACCCGCGCCCGCAAGAAACTCTCAACTATGATGGAAGGAGTGCGTAATGAACTCTGATCCCTTGAATCAACTCTGGCAGCAGCAGCCGTTGCCGACGGCGCAGGCGTATAGGAAAATCAGTGAACGCAGTCATGAGATGCGGCGTAAGGCCGACCGCTACGATGTGCTCGGGAGCCGCAGCCTTAATTGGGTGTATGGGTTCTGGATCTTGATGGGCCTGATGTCTCCGTCCTGGGTCTATTCGCCTTTAGCCGTTTTTGGGGCGGGGATTCTGGGTTGGAAGCTGTGGGCTAGGCGGCAGCGACGTCGCGCGATCGCGCTTCTTGGAGCGTCATTGATCGGTGAAGTCGATGGAGCGATTCTGCGATTGCGGCAGAATCAACGGTTCTATTTCTGGATGGGGTGTATCTTTACTCCTGTGGCCCTTGCCCAAGGCTGTTGGGTCTTTCGGCCTAGGTCTGTTTTGGGGCATCCTCTTGTTCTGGGGGATTGGCTCTGGTCGGGGATGTTCGTGGCGTTTTGGTTTGGAATTATGGCTGTGTTTTTGCGCGTCGCTTGGAACCAATGGAAGGAACGCACTGTGATGCTGCGCGAGCTCACCGCGCTCCGAGACGAGCTGGCCGCTTTGAATCTTCCCGACGCCGAGCGCTGAAGGGCGTGGCAAATCGGCCGTGCCGATTTGTTGAGATCGGGGCCATGCTGCCGGCGGCGCACTTGCCTTCATTCATGGGGGCCTCATCGTACGGTCTATGACACAGGCCGCCCTTTCCGAGCTACTCCAGTTGCCCAAGACGCAGCGCTTGGCGGTGGCGGAGCGGCTGTGGCTGTCGGTCGCGGATGAGGCTTCGATGCCGGTGCCCGAGAGTCACAAGCGGGTGTTGCGGAAGCGACTCGCCGACTACCGTGCGGGGGCTGCGAAAACGATCTCGCACGAGGAGCTGATGCGGCGGGTGCGGGAGTCGTGAACAGCAAACCGGTTGTCGCGCTAGAGACCGTTGCCGCCGATCTCAAAGCGGCGGTCGTGCACTACGAGTCGTGGCGGTATGATGGCCGGGAGCATGTGCTGCGGAGCTACGAGGAGACAGTCCGGTGGATTGCATGGAATCCGGACTTGTTTCGGAAGCAGTTCGGCGTGGTACGACGGGCGATCCTCAAGGGCTCCTACTACATCGTCTATTTTGTGCAGGAGCCTGAACGCAGCGTGATCGTCGCCGTGCTGGACGGTCGTCGTGAGCCGGCGGAGATCCGCCGAATGCTGCGGTCCCGGCGCTCGAAGTAACCGGCGCAACGGAGCGATGTGGCCCGCCGCGCCTACGGATTCAGCGTGCGCAGCACTTCGGCTTGAATCTTTGGATGCGCGGCGAGGGTGGATTCGGCGCCCATCGGCTCGCGGCCCTGCCAGTCTGTGATCACACCGCCGGCACCGCGGATGACGGGCACGAGCGCGGCGATGTCCCACGGGCTCATGATCGGGTCGCTCATGATGTCCGCCCAGCCGGTCGCGACGAGCAGGTAGCCGTAGCAGTCACCCCAGGTGCGGACCATGCGGACGCGTTGGGTGAGCGCATCCCAGCCGGCGGTGTTCTGGTGCTTCGCCACATCGAGTGTGTCGGTGACGAGCAGTGTGGCGGCGGCGAGGCTTGCGGGCTCGCGGAGGCGGACGGGCTTGCCGTTGAGCGTGGTCGTCGAGCCGTCGCCGACGACGAGCTGGCGGAGAATGGGTTGGTGGATGCAGCCGAGGATCGGCTGGCCGTTGTGGAGCAGTGCGATGAGCGTGCCGAAGAGTGGGCAGGCGGAGGCGAAGCTCTTCGTGCCGTCGATCGGATCGAGCACCCAGACGAACTCCGCGTCGGCGCGATCGTTGCCGAACTCCTCGCCGAGCACGCCGTGAGAGGGAAACCGCTTTGCGATCATCGCGCGCATCAACTCCTCGGCGCCGCGGTCGGCGGCGGTCACGGGCGTCTGGTCGGACTTCATCTCAATGGCGACATCGTGGCTGCCGAAGAGCGGGCGGATGAAGTCGCCGCTGGCGGTGGCGAGTTCGTTCAGGAATGCGCGATAGGGTGCGAGGTCCACGGTGGCGAGGTTGGGTGAATGCTCGCTCAACGGCACGCTGTTTTTAGTGGGCGGCTGGCCAACCGCGGGTTTGCATCGCGGCATGCACTGGCGCGCCGTCCCCATCCACGTTCTCGACTTCGAGGGCAGCCTCGCGGGCGGCGTGGTCGAGTACGGCGTGGCGGTGTTGCAGGGCGGCGAGGTGGTCGAGACAGCCACACGGCTGTGTCGACCGAGCGGGGCGATCCGCCGCGAGGACTCCGCGGTGCACGGTATCGGCGAAGCCGATGTGGCCGGTGCCGCGCCCCTGGCCGACGACTGGGAACGCTTCGCCGGGTGGCGGCAACGCGGCCCGATGGCGGCGCATTTTGCCGGGACGGAGAACGCGCTGCTCAAAGCCGTATGGCCCTACGCGCGGCAGTCGCCGGATTTCGCGCGAGGCGGAGCGGTCGCGGCCACGAACGAATGGGGGCCGTGGATCGACACCGGCCGGCTGTTGCCGCAGCTCTTCCGCGGCATCGCTTCGGCGAAGCTCGAGGATCTGGTTACGCAGTTTGCGCTCGGCGCGGAACTTTCGGCGCTGGCGGAGCGCCACTGCCCGCCGGCGCGGCGACGCTACCACGCGGCGCTGTACGATGCACTGGCGACTGCGCTGTTATTGCGCGCGGTGCTGGCTCGGCCGGAGTTTGAGTCGGCGACGATTCCCTGGCTGCTCGAACTTAGTTCGCTCGATCCGGTGCGTCGCGAATCGCTGCGGCAGGGCGAGCTGTTCTGAGGACGCGGTAGATCAGCGGATCGAGACGTCGAGCGCGGCGTCGGTTCCGGTGGTGGTGACGCTGGCCTCGAACTCGACGACCTCGGAGCGAATGAAGGCTGCCTGAGCCAGCAGGTGCCTCTTCTTTTTCCCGCTGATCCCTCGCGTCTCCTGGATCTCCTGTTCGCGTTTGGCAAACTGCCCATCCGCGTTGGAGTTGCGATAGTGCCGGATTGTGGCAAGACCGTGGAGACGCCACCTGCCGGCCCAGCCGGGAATCGGCTCGGGCGCATCCAGCTTCAAGGAGACATTGACCCGGTCACCGATGCCCTGGTATCGGCTCGCGAAATAGTCGTAGAGAAGGCTGCTGGCGGTCGCGGACGCCTTGGCCTTCTCGTCCGGCTCCTGCTGGGGCTGCGGTTCCGGCTTCGGCGGAACTTCGAGTGTGGTGCTGAGTGCAGGGCGTTGCGGGGTGCCGTCAGGTGCGGCCTGTTGGGACGGTTTGGGCGTCGGTTTCTCGGTTGGTGGCGGCTGTATGGGCTCCGGATAGATCGGATACCGTTGCAGGAGTGATTCCGGCAGGGCCGACTTCTCAACAGAGATAAGCCCGTCGTCATGCCGTATGACCACGCGGCTGCCGGTCTGGCTGACGATCTTCGCATCCGAGAAGGAGCGGCCGTCGGCCAGCTGGATGCTTTCCGCATGCGCGGCCAACAGGATGGCGGTGACCGCGACTAGAAGAGCACACCGCCGAAGAATCGATGTTCCCATGTCCGGGAGGTTGAGTGCCCGGATCGCGGAGACAAGTGGCTTCCTTGCTTTATCTTTCGTAAATCGGGACAGCCCGCATCCAGAAACCCCAGCCGAAACGCTCGGTGATCTCGGTGCGGATGAGAAATTCGTTGGGGCCGGCGCGGAGGGGGACGGTGACTTCGAACTGGTCGGGGATGAGACGGGAGTCGCCGTACTTCGCACGTTCGGGGTGGAACCACTGGCGCGGCGGGCCGACGAAAACGCGCTCGCCGTTGGACCAGAGGGTGAGGGCGTCGGTGTAGGTGAGCCGGAGGGTGCGCGGGCCGGCGGTGGCGGCGTGGAGCGTGGTACGGGCGAAGGCGACGCCTGACTCGTTGCGCGGGGCGAAGAGTCGGGTGAGGTCGACGACGCCGCGAGCATCGGCGGGTGCGGGTTGCCATGAGGTGGCGTCGGCTGCGATTGCGGAGGGAAGGTCGTTGGCGGCCCAGCCGGTCTCGTGCGGCTGCGTGACCTGCCAGTCGCGGAGTACGCCGGAGTCGGGCTTGCGGGCGAGATCCCAGGGATCGTCGAGGCGGGCGTGAACGGAGTGTGCCGGGAGCGCGGTGACGCGGAGATTGCGGAAGAGCGCGGAGCCGAAGTAGGTCATCAGGCGCACGCCGCCGCGGGCGCGCGGGAGGTCTCGGAAACTGGCGACGGGCTCGGCCGAGCCGTCGACATAGACGTTGGCGAGGTCGTTGCCGAAATCCACGCGTAGGCAGACCCAGTCGCCGGGGCGGTGGGGCGGGCGGTTCTGGCCGATGGGGTAGAGTTTCCAGCTGCAGGCTTCGCCCCAGATGCCGGCGAGCTCGAAGGCGAGGCGGTCGTCCTCGGTGCGGATGAGCGTGAGGTTGTTGGCGGAGGAGCTGTCGGCGGAGACGCCGAAGTCGATGCCGGCCCACATCTTCTCCGGGAGAATTTCGACTTCGACGCGATAGTCGGTCCAGCTTTCGTCGCCGAACCATGGTTGCGTGGCGGCGGCCCAGGTGGCGCCGTGTTTGTAGCGGAGCGCGCGGGTGCCGTCGGGCGCGGCGACGATGCCGGCGGGATCGGGAGCGCGGAGCCAAGCGGTGTTTGCGGGTTGCGTTGGCGAGCCGTCGAGGTGGTCGGAGAAGAGGACTGCCGGTTCGGCTCCTCGGGCGCAGGAGGGAATGATCATGGCAAGAAGGAGAAGCAGGAAGGTGAGTTGCGGGCTCATGGCGGAGGTTACCACGGGCTGCTGACAGCGTGGTGTCAGCAGTGCGGCGCCTCGTTCTCCGCTATCGTAGCACGGCGTGCGGGCGCAGGCGCGAGACGACGAATACCTGCGGGAGGCCTGGGCCGAAGTAGAAGGGCAGCGGACCGTAACCGTCGGAATAGAAGCCGGCGCCGAGGTCGATCTGCATGGTCGAGATCCAGCCGGACGGCTCAATGGTCACATCGCCTGCCGGGGCGAACAGCGACAGGGGGATCGCGCTGATGTTGGTGTTGGCGGTGGGGCTGATCAGGTAGTCGTCGGGCGAGAGGCCGGGGCGGCGTTTGTCGAGCGGCTTGGCGCCGGCTTCCTCCATGTAGTATTGAAACCCCCAATGCCCCTGGAACCAGAGGTTGGCGCCGTGGCCGCCGAGCTGTTCGTGAAGGATGCGTGCGGCGGTGCGGGAGTTGGCGGCGAAGGCGGCGTCGGCGTGCGCGATGGCGGCTCCCAGGACGATTGCGGGCACGAGGGGCCAGAGGCGAAGCCAGTCGCGGTGCGACGCGCCGTCGAAGCCTCTGTCCGCGAGCCGACGGACGACGAGTATTGCCACTGCGGGGGCGAGCGGAAGGAGCGAGCGGCCGTTGACGGACCAGTTGAGCACGCCGGTGAAAACAAGCGTGCCGAGAACCCAGAGCGCGAGGAGGAGCGAGTCCGCGCTGCGCCGCGTCCAGATATCGCCGCAGGCCAGCGCCAGTGGCGCCAGACCGAGGGCGGCGAACAGAGCGACCTGCACGATGGCATCCCAGCGGGTGCCGCCGGCGCCGTGGAGATCGAGCGTGGTGAGCTGGGCGGCGAGCGGGAGAGCGGCGACGAGCGCGGCGGCGAGGACGAGCGCGCCCGCGAGAGCGCGCCAGGACCAGAGGCGGTGTGCGACGAAGAGCAGCGGCAGCAGGCAGCCGCCGGTGAAGGACAGGGCGATCAGGCTGCGCTGCCAGAGCGACCCGGATACTTGATGCATGCGTGCGTACAGGCCGGCGCCGGAGAGCATGCCGTGGCCGTAGCGGCGGGCGGTCCAGAGATCGAAGGCGGCGAGGGCGAGGATGGGGAGCGCGAGCCAGAGCAGTTTCCAGCTCGGCCGGCGTTCGCGGACGACGGTGTAGACGAGTAGGAGCGGTATGAGCGCGGCGGCGAAGTACTTGGTGAGTGCGGCGAGGGCGACCAGCGCTGCGGCGAGGGCGAGGTGGCCGTGGGAACGGCGTTCGAGACCGCGTAACCAGAACTCGGTTGCCCAGAGCCACAGCGCGAGCATCGGCACGTCGCACATCAGGGTGGTGGCCGAGAGCCAGAAGACCGGCGAGATCAGCACGATGAGGGCGGCGAGCGCGGGTTGGGGGCAGAAGCGGCGGGCGAGAACGAAGGTGCCGAGCACGGCGGCGAGCGCCGGGAGCAGGAACGCGAGATGGAGTGCCGGTTCGCTCCAGCCGAGGAGCCCGCCAGCAGCGGCGAGGTAGTAGCAGGCCCCGGGTGGGTTCTGGGTGATGTCGGCCAGCGGCATCTCGAAGTCGTACCAATTGACCGTCACGCCGAAGGGATCTCCGGGGTGTGCGAGGATGTGCTTGGCGGAACGGAGGAAGAGGTAGTCGTCGACGTGGACGGCTTTGTTGGCGAAGGGGGCCAGGCACAGGAGTGTCGCGAGCGTGAGCCAGAGTGCCGGGTGGCGGTACCATGCTGGGCTTGTGGCGGCGGCAGGCGATGGAACGGTGTTGGCGGGTGGAGTCATCGGGTGCGGAGCGGGATGATGGACTGGCGGCGATGGCCAGTGCAAGAAGACGGGAGCTTCGTGCGGAGTGCACGCAACTTCGGGGTACGCGCAGCCGGCGGGCATGAAGTCGCCAAGAGACGGATTCAGTTTGCGTTCGCCTCCGGTGTTCCGGTCGTCAGGCTCGTTGCACCCCTTCCGCTCGCCATGATTTCCGATCTTCGCTTCGCCCTGCACCTGCTCGTCCGCCATCGATGGTTTGCGGCGGTGACTGTGCTCACGCTAGCGCTCGGCCTTGGCGCCGCAGCGGCGATCTACAGCGTCAGCGACTGGATTCTGTTTCGCGCCAATCCGTTCCCCTCCGATGTCTACCTGATCGGCGGTCGGAGCGATCAGCAGGGGTTCAACCCGTTGCGGTTCGACTACATGGTGCGCGCCTACGAGACGCAGACCGCCGCGATTTCGGACTTTGCGAAGGCGGCCGCCTGCGCCGGCAACATCGTCATCGATGGTCAACCGGTGGGCGCGAGCTGGACCGGCGTGAGTGTCGGGCTGTTTCCGATGCTCGGGATCAGACCCTCTCTGGGCCGGGGATTTCTTCCGGGCGAGGATGTGGCCGGAGCGGATGGGGTGGTTGTCGTGAGCTACCGCTTCTGGCAGCAGCACCTCGGCGGGAAGGCGGATGTGCTGGGCCGGAAGATCATTGCGGGCGACTCGGTGTGCACGGTTGTCGGCGTGCTCGACGCGATGCAGACGACGCCGGCCTACATCTGGAACGATGTCTACCGGCCGCTCGTGTATCGCTCCGATCCGGAGCGGCCGTGGGAACCGAATCTCTTTCTGCTCGGGCGTCTGCGGCCGGGTGTGACTCGGGAACAGGCGGCGCAGTCGCTGGCCGCGGCCAAGCTGGATGTGCCCGTGCCGATGCAGCAGTACTTCGCGTCCGATCGGCCTGCGCTCTCGAGCATGGATGAGCTTCGGCAACTGTTCCGCCCCGAGATCTACTGGGTGATGCTGGGCGGGGTCGGTTTTCTCTATGCGATCGCCTGTCTCAACGCCTCGAACCTTCTCCTTGTCCACCAGCTTGGGCGACGGCGCGAACTGAGCATACGCCTGGCGCTGGGCGGCACGCGCTGGCGGGTCGGGCGGTTGCTGGCGATCGAGAGCGCGGTGCTGGCTCTGGCGGCTACGGCGGTCGGCGCGCTGGTTGCCAACTGGGTGTTCCCGCTGCTGCTGCGGGCGACGGGGGGTTCGTTCTATTCCGGTAATTGGGCGTCTTGGACGCTGGGATGGCGGACGATCGCGGTGCTCGGCGGGCTCGGCTTGGCGACGAGCCTGCTGATCGCGATCGTCCCGGCGGTGCGCGTGTGCCGGGCCGACATCTCCGCAGGGTTGAAGGACGGCGGTGCGGCGCTGGGAGAGAGCCCGTTGCTGGCGCGGTTGCGCGGCCTGCTGGTCGTGCTGCAGGCGGCGTTCGCCGTGGTCTTGCTGGCCGGCGCCGGGCTGATGATTCGGACCTTCCACCGACTCGAAAGTTTGGATCTCGGTTTCGATCCGGCCGGGCGCGCCAAGGTGATGGTCAGTTTCCCCGCGGGCTACCATGTCGGGCGGGATAGCCGGCTGGCTCGGTTGCGGGAGATTCGCGAGGAGCTCCTGAGGCAGCCGGGCGTGCGCGAGGTGGGATTCGGAAACGATGTCGTCATGCCCGGGTACTACTTTGCCACGAACACCGTGGAAGGCCCGGAGGGCCGGCCGGTGCGCACGGCGTTGGTGGGCATCAACGGCACGTATGGCGCGGCGGCGGGGCTGAAGCTCAAGCGCGGTCGCTGGCTGGAGCGTCCCAACGGCAACGAGATCCTCGTCAACGAGGCGCTGGCGCGGGAGTGTTGGCCGGGTCGCGACGCGGTCGGGCAACTGCTCCGGACGAGCGGCGATCCGTCTGCCGACGCACAGTGGAAGGGTTGGGAGGTTGTCGGTGTTGTGCAGGATGTGCGCAGTTCGCTGCGCGAATCCGCCCGGCCGTGCATCTACGGCCCCGAGGGTTGGGGACCGGAGAATTTCAACCTGTTCGTTTTGCAGCTGACCCGGGAGTGCGACGCGGAGTTCGCAGCGGCGCTGCGGCGACGCCTCTACGCGTACGATCCCCAGCTTGTGGTCATGCAGACCCAGTCGATCCGCGAGTTGCGCGACAACCAGCTCTGGCTGGAGCGGATGGCGGACTCGGTGTTGACGGTCCTCGCGACGCTCGCGCTCGCATTGGCGGTGGTCGGGCTGTTCTCGGTGCTCTCGTACACGGTGGATCGGCGCATGGGCGAGTTCGGCGTGCGGATGGCGCTTGGAGCTACAAGGCAGAACCTGATGGCGCTGGTGCTGGGGTGCGGCGTGCGCCTGGTGGTGCTCGGAATTGCGCTGGGGCTTTGCGGCGCGGCCGGACTCACACGCTCGTTGCAGAGCCTGCTGTTCGAGACTTCGCCGCTGGACTGGCGCGTGTTTGCCGTGGTGTCAGCGGTGCTGCTGGCGACGGCGTTGCTCGCCTGCGCGTTGCCTGCTCGCCGTGCGGCGCGGGTGGATGTGGTCCGACTGTTGCGGACAGAGTGAGCGAGAATCAGACGGCCAGCGCGGCGAGGTCGATCTCGGCGAGGGAATCGACGACGCGGTCGCAGTGGGAGAAATCTTGGTCGCGGGTGAGGGCGTGCGGCACGGCGATGCAGCGCAGGCCGGCGCGCACGGCGGCGAGGGAGCCGTTGTAGGAATCTTCAAAGGCGACGGCCTCCTCGGCACGCAGGCCGAGGCGACGTTGCGCCTCAAGGTAGAGATCGGGCGCGGGCTTCACCTGCGGGGCGTCGCCGCGGGCGACGATGGTGGCGAAGCGTTCGAAGAGACCGAGGCGGGCGAGGTGGCGGCCGACCCAGTCGTGTGAGGAACTGGAGACGACGGCGAGTTTCCAGCCGAGGGCGTCGGCCTGGTCGAGAAGGGTGACGACGCCGGGGAGCGGGGCGAGGTGGGCGTTGAGGCGTTCCTCATGGGCGGAGCGTTCCGTGGTGAGGACGGCGCGGTCCTCGGTGCGGCCGGTGCGGCGGGCGAGCAGCTCGAAGGGGTCGAGGACTTCGTTTGTTGTGCCCACGATCTGGAGGTACTCCTCGAGTTGGTAGGTGACGCCGCGGGCGGCGAAGATCGCCTGGAGCGCGGCGTAGCCGGAGGCTTCGGTCTGGAGGATGAGTCCGTCGAAATCGAGGAGGGCGGCGCGCATGAAGAAGAAAGGAAGAAGTGAGGCTGCAGAATGAAGAAGGCAGAAGGTGGAGTGCGGAGTTCCAGAGCGGGAGATGCCGGCGTGGCGAATGGGTCGGATCGGACCAATCGGGACGTTGCGCGGCAGATACGCGTTGCCGGTTCGCTCCTTCCGGGCCATGGGGGCGATCCTCGGCGCTCGGCTCTCGTCACGCTTCAGAGCCACTTGCGGCGCTTGAGGAAGATGAAGAGGGCGACGGTGCTCACGCCCATGATACCGACGGCGACCCAGTAGGCGGAGCGAGAGGCGAGCAGGGGGGAACGCTGGAAGTTCATCGAGAACCAGCTGCCGATGATCATCAGCGGGATCGTGATGGCGGTGAGGCCGGTGAGCACGCGCACGCCTTCGTTGGTCTCGTGGCTGGAGCGGTTCAAGAAGAGCTTGAAGACGAAGATGAGCTGTTCGGACCAGGACTTCACCTGCTCCTCGATGCGGACGAGATCGTCGGATAGGTCGCGCATGTAGGGGAGGAGCTTCGGGCGGAAAAAGCCGGTGCGACCGGATGCAAGGGCGACGGCGAGCTCGCGCTGGGGGCGGAGGATCTGGCGCAGCGTGGTGATGTCCTCGCGAACGTCGACGATGCGCTGGGCGAGGGGCTCCTTGCTGCGGGCGAGCACGGCTTCCTCGATGGCTTCGATCTCGGCGCGGAGCTCGGCGAGGGCGGGCTTGAAGTGTTCGACGATGAGATCGAGCAGGGTGTGGGCGAAACGGTCGGGGCCGCGGACGAGGATACCGGGGGTGCGGAGGATGCGTTCGCGGGAGGTCTGGACGGCCTTGAGGGGGCGACGGTGGAAGGTGACGAGGAAGTTTTTCCCGAGGATGAGATCGAGCTCGGTGGTGGTGAACTTCTCGGTGCGGGAGTAGTCGACGGCGTGGGCGACGATGTAGAGGTAGTTCTCGTATTCCTCGAACTTCGGCAGCGGGGAATCCTGGATGCAGTCCTCGATGGTGAGCGGGTGGACGGCGAAGAGGTCCTGCATGACGAGGCGGATTTCGTCGTCGGTGGGCTCGGCGAGGTCGACCCAGAGCATGACGGCGGGATCCTGCCGGAGCGCAGCGAGGGTCTCGGGCGGGGGGCAATCGGCGACGAACTTGGAGTCGCGATAGACGACGCTCTGGATCATGAGGATTGCGGGTGGCGGAGGGCTCCGTGGGGGCCGGCTAGCAGTTGGTGAAGCGGATGCAAGGTTGGCTGGCGGAAGCGGCGGGCGAGGCGCCCTCCGCCGCCCGCAATCCTAAATCCAGCGGCGGCGGCGGCACCAGAGGAACATGGCGAGGGTGGAGACGAGCATGACGCCGAGGGCGACCCAGTAGCCGATGGGGCTGTCGATCTCGGGCATGTACTTGAAGTTCATGCCATACCAGGTGCCGAAGAGGATGGGCGGCATGGTGATGGCGGTGAGGGCGGTGAGAATCTTGATACCCTCGTTGGCCTGGCTGGCGGATTTATTCAGGTAGAGGTCGAATGAGACGAGGAGGGCGTCGCCTAGGGTTGTGAGGGTTTCCTCCTGACGGATGAGGCTGTCGCGCAGGTCGCGGAAATAGGGGAGCATGAGCGTGCGGACGATCTTGCTGTCGCCGTGGGCGAGGCGGTTGATGAC
>Ga0209373_10003058_pt1 | contig 15929 bp, 8 predicted proteins | sample Higcelweek5metaG_FD_187173 | JGI IMG/M metagenome (GOLD analysis project Ga0209373, IMG submission 187173) | Freshwater pond sediment microbial communities from the University of Edinburgh, under environmental carbon perturbations - High... | ecosystem: Environmental > Aquatic > Freshwater >...
AACCGATTTCATATACAAATAAGCTTCGCGAGTTATCGATTGTAATTCAACATTCAAATTCATGAATTCACCTTTCACCCCCGAAAATTTTTCAGCATCGCCTGAATAATATGATCCATTGATAAAAAATGAAAGTTCATATTCTTTTCCATCAATTAGTTCGTCGGAAAACACATTGTATCGGTTCGATGTTCCTCCGAACAGGAAATCGTTGGCTTCCTCCCCTGATGGGTTAATTAGTTGATCTTCAGTATTGATATAGGTGCCAACTTTGTTGTTGCTAATCATGATAATGTAATCATCCTCATCGGGTGTATCATAGTTTAAACGAGGGTCACCTTTAAATTCGGTATAAACCAAGCGGTAATAGTTTTTCACCCCAGGAGTGTCTTTGAATTTTATTTTAATTTCAAAAACAGAATTTGAATAGTATTCATTCACAATATTTTTTGATAACGTGTCAATGGCTAAAATGGTAATTGGCTCAGGAATGAATGTTTCGCAAGTTGCCACTTCGAAATCGGGGTGGGTTACTTCTACTTTGTAAGTTTTGCCCACTTCTGCTTTGGTGGTTAAAGAACAGTACCTTTTTGTTGGTGCCGAAGGATCGTAAAAGTAGGTTGTGTCACCATTGGAAATCATAAACCCAATTGGGTCTTTTGACGATTCTTTTACTGTAAGTGTCTCTTTTTCTACGCCATCGACAAAAAGCTTTACTGTTGCATTATCAATCCACTTAAAATCAGTTTGTACTCCCGGAATTGGCTTGCTTGAAGCTATGGAAACATCGATTAAGCTGTCTTGCTGAATGAATCCATTTATTACCAGTTGTGGTTCAATTAATTCATTATCGAATTCAATCACTTTTTCGCACGAGAAAAGAATTAGCGAGCAAGTTATTAGTAGTAAAATTGAGTTTATTCGTTTCATAGTCAGTTTTTTAGAATTTATAGGAATAGGAAATTGAAGGTATTATTGGGAACAGGCTAAATTGTTTCAGCACCGTTTTGGGCTCACTTCTTTGTGTATAACTGCCTGTATTTGGATTGTAAATGTAATCGCCGCCTTGCGTGCCCCAGTTTAGCATGAATGGATTTTGTCTGTTATAGACATTATAAAACGATATGTTCCAGGTTCTAATCCCGTGTTTTTTCTGTTTGTGAAAGTTCATACCTAAATCCATGCGGTGATAGGCGGGCATTCGATAATTGTTTCGGCCCCCATAATTTTGCAATCCGTTGTTGTACCAATAGTCTTCATTTGTATATGGTATTTCGGCCTGTGGAAAATCCATTGCAGCAAGTGTTACCGCATTTCCGGTACCATAAACCCATGTGCATCCGATGTCGAAGCGCTTGCTGAATTCGTGGGTGAAAACAACGCTAACATCGTGCCTGCGATCGTACTTTGCAGGGAATACTTTTCCAAAGTTGAGGTTTTCGAATTGGCGTTCGGTTTTCGACCATGTGTAGCCAATCCACCCTGTAGTTTTTCCAATGGTTTTTTCGAGCATTACTTCAGCACCATAAGCCCAACCGCGCCCTTTTTCTACTTTGCTTTCCCAGTTGGTAGCGCTTCCCATAAACGATGCGCCTTCTTTGTACTCAATCAGGTTATCCATGAGTTTATAAAATCCTTCCATGGTTAGGCAAAACCCTTTTGGAAAATTGATGGCCGTCCCAACAGCTACCTGATCGGAAATAGGTGGAGCGAAATTTTTAGTAACAGGCAACCAAAGGTCTGTTGGCATACTTATTCCAGCTGTTGTGAGCAAATGAACATGCTGTGCCATACGTGAGTAAGATGCTTTCAGCGACCAATAATCGGAGGCTTTCAACCTCATCGAAAGGCGGGGCTGCCAGTTCATAAAAGTGGTTCCGTCTACCATAAAGATTGACAAATGTAAGCCTGCATTAAGTTTAAAAGATTCACTTATGGTGATGTCGTCTTCAATATAATTTGAAATTTCTTTGGCATAAATATGACGGTTCCCAAATGTGGTGTCAATTCCTACTGTTTCATCATCAATTCCCACGTTGAATTTCAGGTGGCTAACTCCCGGTGTGAAGTAATGATTGGTGTAGCTCGAGCCAAATTTGATGTAGTGGTTGGGCGAAGGGAAAAAGTCGAAATCGATTTTTGCAGCCCAGTCTTCAATTCCTGATGAGTATCGGAAAAAATCTTCGTTTTTGGTTTTCTCGGTTAAATTTTTGCTTTTATAATTTGATTCTACTTCGAACTGATAACGGCTGTATGTTAAGGTTGTATTGCTGAACAAACGTTTTCCCAACAGGTAATTCCACCGAAGTGATGCAATGTTGTTTCCCCAACCAAGCCCAAATTCGGTTTCCGATTCAAAATCCTGGGGTTTGTTTTCCTCATCGAGGTAACTATAATTATCTGTCGAGCCTCCGTAGGCTTTGTCCTTGCCAAGGTATCCGCTTAAATATAAGCGGCTTCTATCGTTGAAAATGTGGTTCAGCTTCAGGTTAAAATCGTGAAAAAAGGCACCTCCTGAGGCATCGGTATTGTTTATGGTATTTGCATACATAATTATTGGCTTGGCCATAATGTCGAGATAGGTTCTGCGGGCCGAGAGCATAAAAGAGGTTTTGTCTTTGAAAATTGGACCTTCGAGGGAAAGTTTCGATGAAATAGCACCAATTGAAAAATTGCCCTGCCACTTCTTCATGTTGCCGTCTTTCATGCTAATATCTACAACCGATGAAAGCCTTCCACCATAATGAGCGGGGAATCCACCTTTATAAAGAGTAACGGTTTTAACGGCATCGGGGTTAAAAACCGAAAAGAAGCCCAGCAAGTGGCTTGCGTTGTAAACCGGAACACCGTCGAGCAAAAAGAGGTTTTGATCTGGGCCGCCACCACGTACATAAATGCCGCTGGTACCTTCGGTTCCCGACTGTACACCGGGAAGCAGCTGTATAACTTTCAACACATCGGCTTCGCCAAACATAACCGGAACTTTTTGAAGCTTCTGAATTGGAATTTCAATGGCACTCATTTGAGTTTCTTCAACTTTATTGACCTGATTTCCAACGACTGTGATTTCGCCCAGTTCGTCGCTTGCAAGTTCAAGTGCAATGTTCATGGTTAGGTTTTTCGAAAGGTTAAGATCGAACGATTGGGCAGTATAACCAATGTATGAAGCAACCAATGTAATTTTTCCCGCAGGAAGTGAAAGGCTATAAAATCCATAACTATTGGCAGTTATGCCCTGAAGCGTGTTTGCATTGTAAACGCTGGCGTTAATGAGTCGTTCGCCCGAAGCTTTGTCTGTGATGTAACCGCTAATGGTAACCCTTTGGGCAAATAGGCAAAAGCTCGATAAAAGGAGCGTGAGAATGAGGAGTGCTTTATGCATGTGAAAAGGTTTAGGTTTAAATTGTTAGCAAATATAGTTATAACAAATAATTGGAGTTGTTAATTTTTTAAGGCCTTTTTGTTAATCTGTAAGACCGAAATTAAGCTGAAAAGGTTGCTTTTTGTTGATGCTTAAATTAAACGGCAGTTCCATTTTAATAGGAATAATTTGAATAGTAATAGTCTGAATACCTGTATTCTATTCCATCGATGGGATATGTGCCCCTAGTGTAGGTTTTGCCTTTTGAAGAGCAACCAGCAAAAATTCCAATTCCGTTTTCAACATTTGTAAAAACCTGAACAGGCTCAGCAAATGGGTCTCCGTCGTAATACTGGTGTTCGTACGACGATTTTAAGAATAGGTAACTTTCGCGGGTAAGTGTTTGAAGAATAAACGTTAAATTGTAGAACTGACCCTTTCCTTCCAGGCTCGTTGTGTCGGTTGGTGAAGGATTAACTGTTGTAATATCGAAATTCACAGTATATTCCTTGCCGTCAATTAGTTCATCGGTAAATACATTGTAGCGGTTGCCGGGTGAGTCAAAAAGAAAATCATTTGCATCTTCTTCGTTTGGATTAATAATGGGATCATTGAGACTAAAATAGCTATTGCTCACCACTATAACCGTGTCAACATTATTGGTGCGGTTGTATTCAACAGAATATCGTCCTTGTTTTGCACAGGCTACCAGTCTGTAATAATTTATTTCATTGGCTGGATCTTTAAATTTTAGGGCTACTTTTAAATTTCTATAATACGGGTTGTAATAATTGCCCTCATCAACGCTCGAAGAAGTGTCAATCGAAATAATTTCAACGGGTTTGGGAATATTGGTTTCACAAGTTACCGTTTCATAATCGGGGTGGGTAATTACAAGTTGATAGGTTTTGCCTATTTCAGCTTTCAATACCGATCGGTATCCAGTAATTGTATCAACATTGTAACTTGGATTATAGCTGTTGTTATTATTTTGGATTGTGGTATAAGTGCCGAGTGTTTCTTTTTCTTCTCCATCAACAAACAGTTTAACTGTGGCATTGCCAATCCAGTGGAAATTAGAAACAACTCCTGGTATAGGTTTGCTTCCCGCAATTATTACATTAATTATGCTGTCGGGTTCAATAAAGCTGTTTACCACCATTTTCGATGAAATAAGATCGGCGTTAAACTGTATCTCTTTTTTACATGCTGTGAACAAAATAAGTGAGCAGATGAATATAATTGGTAGTTGTTGTGTCTTCATTTTAGTTGTTTTTAACTGTGGATTGGGAATTAAAATTTGAACGAATAGGAAATAGAAGGGATAAATGGGAACAGGCTAAATTGGTTGAGAATAACCTCGGGCTCACCGCTTAACACCATCTGATCGGTTACACTGTTGTAAATGTATTCTCCATCTTTCATTCCCCATTGTAACATAAACGGATTCATGCGGTTATAGATGTTGTAAACAGAAAAGCTCCAGGTTTGAATTCCGTGTTTTTTCTTTTTGTGGTAGTTAACTCCAAAATCTAACCGGTGATAGGCCGGCATACGGTAGTTGTTTCGGCCGCCGTAGTCTTTTAAATTTGTCGATTCCCAGAAATTGGTTTGGGCATAAGGGACGTCGATGTTTGGAAATTCCATAATTGCCAAGGTAACGGCATTGCCGGTTCCGTAAACCCAGGTGCCTCCAAAATCGACCCTTTCACTTACTTGGTGCGTAAAAGCAACACTGATGTCGTGACGACGATCGTACTTTGCAGGGAATGCTTTTCCAAAGTTGAGGTTTTCAAATTGGCGTTCATTTTTTGCCCAAGTGTACCCAATCCAACCTGTTGTTTTGCCAATTGTTTTTTCGATCATAAATTCGGCACCATACGACCAGCCTTTTCCTTTTTCAACTTTTTCTTCCCAGTTGGTTGCATTTCCCATAAACGAAGCGCCTTCTTTGTACTCAATCAGGTTGGTCATTGTTTTGTAGAAGCATTCAAATGTAAAGTCGAGACCCAACGGAAGGTTAATTGCAGTTCCTAACACAAACTGATCTGACAATGGTGGTGCAAAGTTTTTAGTTACAGGTAACCACAGGTCGGTGGGCATGCTTATTCCCGATGAAGTTAGTAAATGAACGTGTTGTGCCATTCGGGTATACGATCCTTTCAGTGCCCAGTTTTCCGACGCTTTATATCGAAGTGCAATACGTGGTTGCAACCTTATAAATGTTTCACCCTGAACGTTGAAAACAGAAAGATATGCCCCGGCATTCATTTTCAGACGGTTTGAAATTGAAATATCATCTTCGATATACGTTGAAAATTCTCCGGCATAAATATCACGGTTGCCAAAGTTCTTGTCAATTCCGGTGCTGTCTTCAAGCACAACCGATTCAAACTGGATGCGGGTAGCCCCCGGGGTAAAATGATGATGAATATAGCCTGCACCAAATTTTATGGCGTGGTTGGGAGTGGGGAAGTAGTCGAAATCAATTTTTGCGGCTAAATCTTCGATCCCTGAATAGTATCTGAAAATATCTTCTTTTTTTGTTTTCTCGGTAAGGTTGTTTTCCACAAAATTTGAACCTACATCAAAAAGGTATTTACTGTAGGTTGCCGTTGTGTTGCTGAATAGTTTTGGCGATATCAGGTAGTTCCATCGTATTGACCCAATGGTATTTCCCCATTCCAAACTGGTTTCATCTTTGTATTTATACTGGATAAGGTCGTTCTTTTCGTTCGTTTTGTTCTGCGACGATTCGTTACCAATATAACCTTTGTCTTTTCCGAAATATCCACTTGCATACAACCGACTGCGGTCGTTAAAAATATGGTTCAGTTTTAGGTTGTAATCGTGAAAAAATGCGCCTGCATCCATATCGCTTCCATTTATTCTATTGGCTAACCCAATAATTGGTTTACCCACAACATCGACATAAGTACGCCGGGCCGAAACCATAAACGAGGTTTTGTTTTTAATAATTGGACCCTCGAGCATTAGTTTTGAAGAGATAAGCCCAATGGTGAAATCACCTTTCAGTTTTTGCATGTTCCCGTCTTTCATGCTAATGTCTACAACTGAAGATAGCCGCCCTCCAAAGTGGGCCGGAAAACCACCTTTGTAAAGTTTCACCGTTTTAATGGCATCGGGGTTAAAAACCGAAAAGAAACCCAGCAAGTGGCTGGCGTTGTAAACCGGAACACCGTCGAGCAAAAACAGGTTTTGATCGGGGCCGCCACCACGTACATAAATGCCGCTGGTACCTTCGGTTCCCGATTGAACCCCCGGAAGCAGTTGAATAACCTTCAGCACATCGGCCTCACCAAACATTACCGGGATTTTTTGAAGCTTCTGGATGGGAATTTCAATCATGCTCATTTGGGTTTCTTCAACTTTATTTGTTTGATTTCCAACTACCGTGATTTCTTCCATTTCATCGCTGTTCATTTCAAGAGCAATGTTTATGCTTAAATCTTTTGTAAGGTTCAAACTGAATTGTTGAGCGGCATAACCAATGTATGAAACAACCAGTTCGGCTTTCCCCGCCGGAAGTGAAATACTGTAGAATCCATAATTATTGGACGAAGATCCCTGAAGTGTGTTTGCATTGTAAACGCTGGCATTGATGAGGCGTTCGCCCGAAGCTTTGTCTGTAATGTAACCACTGATTGTGACTCGCTGAGCATAGATGTTAAAGCACGATAGAACGAGCGTGAAAAGGAGTAGCTTTTTGTACATGTAAAAGAGTTTAGGTTTTTAAACGTTTGTAAATATAGCAGTAACGTTCAAGTGATGATATTATTTTATATTTCTTTAATATCATTTAACTTTTTATTGTAATGATGTAAAAGACAGAAAAGGTTGCAGGTATTTACTTCATTATTTTCGGTCAATATTATACAAAACTCCTTCAACAGGGTATTGGCCAAAAGTAACCTCATATTTTGATAATGAGTAACTACCAAAAACACCGGCCCCATTTTCGATATTTGAATACACAATAACAGGTTCAATAAAAGGTATGTCGTTATAGAATTGCTGCATTTCGAACGATTTCAGATAGAAATATGTGTCTGCTGTAATGCTGTGGAGATAAATGGTGAAATGGAAAAATTCGCCATCCTTGATTTGGTATTCGGGTTCTCTCTCAATGTTGCTCGACATGATTCCAAACTCTTTTGTTAAATCAAGTTGGTATCTTTTTCCGTTGAACAATTCGTCGTTAAATACTTTGTATTTATTTTTTGGGGCGCCAATCAGACTACTATTTGCATCTTCGTTTTGGCTGGTTAATGCTGGCGACTTCGATTTAAACGGAGTGCTGCCCCAATCAGAAACATTGATGTATTCAACAGCTTCACCGTTAATTGAATCGGTTTTCAATCGGCCTCTTTTTAAACACATTATTACTCTATAGTAGTTGTCAATTTCGGGAGCATCGTCGAAATTCAGCAACAAATTCAAGGTCAGGTTTTCATATCCTGGTGCCAGTGAATAAATTGAAGCTGTGTCTATCCCCGTAATAACAGCTTGTTGGGGAATAGCTGTTTGGGCAGTTACCATTTCAAAACCAGGAGCAGAGGCGGTGATTTTATAAGTACACCCCTGCCGTGCTATTGCCTTAGCCGATGTATAATAAAAAGTAGTATCAAATTGTTCTCCACCCTCAATGTCGTCGAAATAAGGGTCTTCAATCACGCTGTACTTTAGATTTAGTTTATCAAGCACCAATCCGTTTTCGTAAAGTGTAACTTCTGCATCGCGTATAATTTTCTTATCCACTTCGTAAATCGATGTGTTCCTGTATAATTCAACCTTTATGCTACTATCTGGAGTTAAAATGGAGTTTAATACAATAATTGGCTCAATGGTTTTGTCACTTAAATCGATAAACTGGGTGCAGGCCATTTGACTAAAAATGGCAATAAGCAGGTATGTTGTTTTATTCTTCATTTCAACTTTGGTTTAAAATTTAAACGAATATGTTACAGTTGGGATGATTGGTAAAATGCTCACTTTGGCCAGCCTTTTCTTGTATGTTTGTATATAAGTGCCTGGGGTAGAAATTGTGTAAGGGGCGTTGTAATCGTATTTCCAATAAAGCATAAACGGATTTATTTGGTTGTAGGCATTATATACCGAAACACTCCATGTACGTAATCCATTTTTCTTTTCTTTATGAAAATTCACACCTACATCGAGGCGGTGCTGGGCTGGTAAACGGTAATTGTTCCTGTTTTCTAAATGACTTATTCTGTTTTGTTTGAATACAATATCCTCATAATCTATGGTAGCTGCAGGGTATTGCGAATACGAAAGGGTGGTGGTACTCCCTGTGCTATATATCCAAGTACCTCCTATGTCGAAACGATTGCTGAACTTGTGCGTCAACACAATACTAATGTCGTGTCTACGGTCGTATTTGGCGGGGAATACCTGCCCGAAGTTGATGTTTGGGAATTGCCGTTCCGACTTTGACCATGTGTATCCAATCCACCCGGTGGTATTGCCAGTTGTTTTCTCAAGTAATAACTCGGCACCATAAGCCCACCCTTTGCCCATATCCACTTTATCTTCCCAGTTGGTACTACCGTTCATAAACGATGCACCTTCTTTGTATTCAATTAAATTATACATGTATTTATAATAACCCTCGATGGAAAATACAAATCCGTTTTTCAATTCAAGGTTGGTTCCAACGGCTAGCTGGTCCGATATGGGGGGAACAAATTTCTTTGTAGCGGGAACCCAAATGTCGGTTGGCAGGTTAATGCCCGAGTTATACAGTAGGTGAACATATTGCACCATGCGCGAGTACGATGTTTTGATGCTCCAGTTTTCGGTAGCTTTTAACCTGATGGCTAGCCGCGGTTGGGGATAAACAAATGTTTCATTTTCGGTAAAAAATGCGGAGACATTAAGACCGGCATTCATTTTCAATTTTGAGCCAATATTGAAATCGTCTTCGATAAATGCCGACAATTCGTTGGTGTATATTTGATGGTTACCGTAAGTGGTGTCGGTTTGAGCAGTGTTGTTGTTTGTTGCCTGACTGATTACATTGGTAATGCCAGGAGTAAAAAAATGATTGGTATATTGAACACCGAATTTTACAGAGTGCTTTGGAGATGGCAAATAATCAAAATCTATTTTGGCAGATAAGTCCCTAATGGAAGAGTGATATTTGAATGCATTTTTTGAGGTTTTTTCAAGTTTCAGAAAGTTACAAATCTCCTGCATCCCTGTATCGAAAAAGTAATGGCTAAAAGTGGTTGTTGTATTGCTAAAAAGCTTGTGGCCAAGTATGTAATTCCACCGTAGCGAGGCAATTGAATTACCCCAGTCGATGTCGAACTGGTTAACCCATTGCATTGTGGCATCCTCGTGCCCGTTGACCGAACTCCAAATATTATACGATTTATCGTTGAACATTCCATGGTCTTTTCCATGATATCCACTAAGGTACAATCTACTTCGCTCGTTAAAAATATGGTTTACTTTGAGGTTGAGATCGTGAAAATAGGCACTTGCCCCAAGATCAGAGTTATTCATTTTGTTAGCAAGAGCAATCAATGGTTTTGCCAATATATCGGCATAAGAACGCCTTGCAGAAAGCATAAACGAAGTTTTATCTTTTATAATCGGCCCTTCTATTGTGACCTTCGAAGCAATAAGCCCAATGGAGAAATCGCCATGTAAAGCTTTCATATTGCCGTCTTTCATACTGATATCAACTACTGAAGAAAGTCGTCCGCCATAGCGTGCAGGGAAGGCCCCTTTATAGAGTTTTACCGATTTGATTGCTTCGGGGTTAAACACCGAAAAAATGCCTAGCAGGTGACTGGGATTGTAAACAGGTACGCCATCGAGCAGGTAAAGGTTTTGGTCTGGCCCACCGCCACGTACGTAAATGCCACTGGTGCCTTCAACCCCTGCCTGCACACCGGGTAAGAGCTGGATTACCTTAAGCACATCGGCCTCGCCAAATATCACGGGAATTTTTTTAATTTTTTGCAGGGGCATATCAACCATGCTCATTTGTGTATCTTCAACCTTGTTCTCGTGGTTTCCAAACACGGTTATTTCTTCCAGTTCATCAGAGGTGGGGAGCATTTCAATGTTAATGGTGGTATCTGAATTTAGGTTTAACTGAAAATGTTGTGTTTCATAACCCATATACGATACTGCTAGCTCAAAACTGCTTGTTGGCAAGGTAATACTGTAAAAACCAAAGTTGTTCGATGTCGTTCCCTTAAAATCGCGATTCTCATAAATTGTGGCATTTATCAGCCGTTCACCACTTTGACGGTCAGAAATATAACCGTGAATGGTACAATTCGATTTAGATGAACGTTGTTGGGGGACTACTTCGTAAATCACAATTTTGCCGTCAATCTCCTTGTAAGTAAGGTTAGTGTTTTTAAAAAGCTCATTCAGGATAAGACCGATTTTTTGATCGGTAAAATTGCCGGTAACTTTCTGGTTCATAGCCGAAAAATTGGTGTAGGCAAATGAAATGCCGTGCTGTTTCTCTATTTCTTTTACAGCTTCTTTAATCGACAGGTTGTTAATCGAAACGGTGATTTTTCGATCGAGAATTGTTGTTTGGGCACTACCCTTGAACGGCAGCATGGTCAAAACTACCGTCAGGATAATGAGCAGGGGTTTAATGAATCTCATAAGTGGTTGGGGTTAGATTTACATGTTCTTAAAAGGGATTCAATGTGAATGGTCTATTATATTTTATTCCTTCCATAGGATAAGTGCCAAACATTGCACTAATTGTTGACGATGAATAACTTCCGAAAATGCCCAACCCGTTTTCAATGTTTGAAAAAATTGGTACTGGTTCCGAAAAAGGCATGTTATCATTGTAGATTTGTCCCTCAATCGACTTTAAGAAGAGATAGGTTTCGTAGGGAATACTTTGCAAATCGATGGTAAAGTGGGCGAATTCTCCTTTTGTCGGGTTGTAATATAAATTAGCTTCGGTTGTAAAAGGTGTTTTTCTGCAAAAGCTGAGTTCATATTCTTTTCCGTTGATAATTTCGTCTGAAAAAATGCCGTATTCATTGTAGAGAGAACCAAAAATGAAACTATTGGCATCTTCACTTTCAAATGTCAATACATTATCATCCGATTCGAAGTAGCTGTCTCCTTGATCTTTACTAATCAAGATCATTTCGATGGTGTCGCCCATCTCAGAATAACGGTATAGTGTTCCCCTTGTTTCGTGAATAATTAAGCGATAATAGTTTTTTTCATCGACTGGTTCTTTAAAACGTAATTTAAAGTTATTTGTAAGGCTTTGCCATTGTCCGTTGTTTGTTATCGATGTTGAAGTGTCAATACTTACAATCTCAACTGGATTTGGAACGATTGTTTCGGAGGTTGCCTTTTCAAACCCGGGACTGAGAATTTCAAGTCGATAAGTTTTACCAAGCTTAGCTTTGGTTTGTACTGCAGAAAATGTAAATGTTGTATCAAACTCGTTGGTGTTATGGTATTGCCATCCATAATTTTTGGTGAGATGATAGGTTAGTGTTAGCTCCTCTTTTTTCTCTCCATCTTCGTATAGCGTAATTTGGGCATTGCTAATCTGGGCATTGGTAAAAGCACTGTTAATTGGGATACTTTTAAACAATTTTACCTTAACTAAACTGTCGGGGGTGATGAATGAGTTGACGACCAGGCTGGGTTGTAATAAATCATCATCGATAACTACCTCTTCTTCGCAGGCTACGAAAAACAGCAACAAAAAGGAAAGAAAGAGTAGGCTTGATATATTTATTTTCTTCATGATTTCCTGATTAAAATTTGTATGAATAAGATATTGAGGGGATTGCTGGCATTATGCTTAATTTGTAGAGTTTCTTTTTTGGAACTTCTGTAGTCCCATTAAAATAACGATCGTTGTTATCTTCTTTCCATCTCAGCATAAAAGGGTTTAACCGGTTATATACGTTGTATACCGAAAAACTCCAGGTTCTTGTTCCATGTTTCTTTACCTTATGAAAGTTCATTCCCAGATCCATACGATGGTAGTTGGGCATCCGATAATTGTTTCGACTTACGTAGTTTTTTACATTGTTGCCGTTCCATGCATATTGATTTGTAAAAGGAATCCCTGAAACAGGGAATTGCGAGAAAGCGAGAGTTGCCGCATTTCCAGTGACGTAAACCCAAGTGCCTCCAATATCGAATTTGTCGCTGAATTTGTGGGTGAAAACAATGCTGATGTCGTGACGGCGATCGTATTTTGCGGGGAAAACCCTTCCAAAGTTGATGTTTTCAAACTGGCGTTCGGTTTTCGACCAGGTGTAGCCGATCCAACCTGTAGTTTTTCCAACTGTTTTTTCCAGCATAAACTCGGCACCATACGACCATCCCCTCCCTTTCTCAACCATGTTTTCCCAATCGGAGGCACTGCCCATAAACGATGCGCCCTCTTTGTATTCAATAAGGTTTTGCATGTTTTTATAGAATGCTTCGATGGTGAGCGTGAAATATTTGGGAAGGTTAATGGCTGTACCTATGGCAACCTGGTCTGAAATAGGCGGCTCAAATTTTTTGGTTACTGGCACCCATAAGTCGGTAGGCAGGTTTATCCCCGAAGTTATCAAAAGATGAACGTGCTGTGCCATACGTGAATACGATGCTTTTAACGACCAGTTTTCTCCTGCTTTATATCGAATTGCCAACCGGGGTTGTGGCCTGATAAATGTTTCGCCATCGACATTAAAAATGGAGAGATGAAAGCCTACATTCATTTTGAAATCGGGACTAATGCTGATATCATCTTCTATAAATGAAGAAAGTTCGTTGGCATAAATATTCCGATTGCCATAAGTGGTATCGGTATTCATCTCTTTGTACGCAGTGTCGGAAATCTTGAAAGTGGTTACACCGGGTGTAAAATGATGATTGGTATAGTAAGTTCCGAACTTGACTGAATGGCGTGGAGCAGGAAAATAATCGAAATCTATTTTTGCTGTAATATCTTCAATGCCCGAATAATACCTGAAATATTCCTCTTCGTGTGTTTTGTTCACCAAATCGGTGTCGATGTATTTTGATTCGATGTCAAAAACATATTTGCTGTAGGTGAAAGTTGTATTGCTAAACAGTTTTGGGGTGATGAGGTAATTCCACCTAAGCGAGGAGATGGTATTTCCCCAGCTAAGACCAAATTTTTCCTCCGACGAATGTGTCGCTATGTCATTGTTGTTCCATCCAGCGTTGTCGTTTGAATCGCCTCCATTACCTTTGTCTTTTCCGTGATAAACACTCCAGTATAATCTGCTTCGGTCTGAGAATATATGGTTGATTTTCAGATTTAAATCGTGGAAATAAGCACCCATTTTCACGTCGTCGTTCTCTTTTTTATTCATGTAGGCAACGAATGGTTGGGCTAAAATATCAACATAAGTTCTTCGGGCCGAAACCATAAACGACGTTTTGTCTTTCACAATTGGACCTTCGAGAGTGAGTTTCGATGAAATAAGTCCAATGGAGAAATCGCCTTTCAGCTCTTTCATGTTGCCATCTTTCATGCTGATATCTACAACCGACGATAAACGGCCACCGTATCTGGCAGGGAATGCACCTTTGTAGAGCGTCACTGTTTTAACTGCATCGGGGTTGAAGACCGAGAAAACACCCAGAAGATGGCTGGCGTTGTAAACCGGAACACCATCGAGCAGGAACAGGTTTTGGTCGGAACCACCGCCGCGCACATAAATTCCGCAGGTCCCTTCGGTGCCAGCTTGAACTCCCGGAATCAGCTGTATTACTTTCAGAACATCGGCTTCGCCCAGTATTACCGGTATTTTTTGCAATTTCTGAATTGATAGATCGATGGCACTCATTTGGGTTTCTTCAACTTTATTTTCCTCATTGCCAACAACGGTTATTTCGCTCAGTTCATCGTTTTTTGCAACCATTTCGATGTTGAGAATGGTATCGTTTTGTAAGTCGAAATGAAACATTAACGGTTCGTAACCCATGTAGGTGGCGCTCAGTCCGATTTCACCATTCGGAAGTGAGATGCTGTAAAAACCAAAGTTGTTCGAAGTGGTCCCAATGTTGCTTAATGTATTGTAAATGTTGGCACCGATCAATCGTTCGCCCGTATTTTTATCGTAAAAGTGACCATGAATGGTGTGGCTGGTTTTCTGTGGTTTCTTCTGAATTTCAATTTCGTAAATGATAATCTTTCGATCAATCTCCTTGTACGTGAGGTTGGTGTTTTTAAAAAGTTCATTCAGGATAAGACCGATTTTCTGATCGGTGAAATTGCCGGTAACTTTCTGGTTCATTGCCGAAAAATTGGTGTAGGCAAATGAAATGCCGTGCTGTTTCTCTATTTCTTTTACAGCTTCTTTAATCGACTGGTTGTTAATCGAAACGGTAATTTTTCGATCGAGAATTGTTGTTTGGGCACTACTCCTGAACGGCAGTACGATCAAAACTACCGTCAGGATAATGAGCAGGGGTTTAATGAATTTCATAACTACTTGGGGTTTCTTCGATGGTTATTTGATAGGTTAATTCTAATATTTCGACAATATCTTCGAGTTTGGCGTTGTCGAAGCTGGCCGTAAAATGCTGTGTTTGATTTTTGGAGTAAAGCACAATGGGCTTGGGGTAAAAGGTGTTCAAATCGCGAGCAACCGTTTCCAACGGGGTATCCTCGAAAAAGAATACACCCGTTTTCCACGATAAATAATTGGGGTTGGTGATTTGGGACTTCAAAAGATCTGATTTTGTAACGATGGCCAGTTCGTTAGGTGTTAAAATAATGCTCGACTTCGAGTAGGCCGATTTCACGTTTACCTTCCCGGTGCTAACAGAAACAGCTGTTTGCAACGAATCGGTGTTAATATTGAACGATGTTCCGAGAACCTTGATTTCTGAATGATCGGTTTCTACAATAAACGGTTTGTTGGGATTTTTGGTGACTTCGAAAAAAGCTTCACCTTTCAGTTTTACATGCCTTGTTTTGCGCGAGAACTCTTTAGGATAATAAATTTTCGAATTTCTGTTGAGCCACACGGTAGAACCATCGGCCAAAATCACTTTGTTGGTTTGGTTAAACTCGGTAGTTGTTTCAACAAAGGTTTCTTTTGACGTCTGTTTTTCAACTAGCAAGTAAGCAAAGAAACTTCCTACAATCAGCAATGCAGCAATGGCCGCAACCCGTCTAATTTTGATAGAAAATGAAACCGTTTGGGCTTTTTGTTTGTGGGCTTTTGCGAGAATGTTTCTCCAGGCCAATTGCGAATCGAAATCGTTAATTGCCAGTTTTGCATTGCTCCACCACAACTGTTTTAGTAGTTGATACTCTTGTTGGTGCTCAGCTTTGAATTTCGATACAAGCATCTCTTCTTCGACCGATGTTTGGTTTTGAAAGTGCTTTTCGATGATTTCGTAAATATTTTCCATGCTGTATAGTTTTTGTCAACCGTTACAACTACAAGTCGGAAAAAAAGTGGGATACCCCTAGTGGAAGTGAAAAAAAGTTGATGGGCAATTTAACCGAGGTTCAATTTTGAATTTTAAGGGAAGAAAT
>Ga0209373_10003059_pt1 | contig 15927 bp, 6 predicted proteins | sample Higcelweek5metaG_FD_187173 | JGI IMG/M metagenome (GOLD analysis project Ga0209373, IMG submission 187173) | Freshwater pond sediment microbial communities from the University of Edinburgh, under environmental carbon perturbations - High... | ecosystem: Environmental > Aquatic > Freshwater >...
GGTTAGCGGAGCAACTCAAACCATTGAAGTCGCTATACTCGATGATGCCATCGCTGAACCGGAAGAAACCTATACCCTGACTTTGGGAGCCGTTACTTTCAATGGAAGTAGCTCTATCACCAAAACTTCGGGCTTAGGTACGATTACCGATGATGATGCCGTGAGTCTTTCGATCAACGACGTAACTGTTGCTGAAAACGTTGCTTCGGAAAAAGCCAGATTTACAATAACCTTAACCGGAAACACACAGGATGCTTTCAATGTAACCTATACAACCAGTGATAATGGCAGTGCTGTTGCGGGTACTGATTACACCGCAACAACAGGAATTTTAACATTCCCTGCGGGTTCCATAACTGGCGCAACGCAAACCTTCGATGTTGCTATTGGTAATGACAATCTGGTTGAACCATCCGAAACCTTTACTGTCACATTAAGCAATATTACAGGTGGAGTAGCAACAATCTCAGGAGCAACTGCGACAGGTACAATTACGAATGATGATGCAGCTTCACTGGTTATCAATGATGTATCTGTTGATGAATCTGCAGGCAATGCTACTCTAACAGTAACCTTGACTGGAAATGTACAGGGAGGTTTCACGATTAATCATGCAACAGCTAACAGCACTGCAACGTCAGGCAGCGATTTTGAAGCAACATCAGGGCCACTTACATTCACCGGAACGACTGGCGAATCAAAGATTATCACGGTTCCGATCCTGGATGATGCAGCCGTTGAAGCCACAGAGAATTTTGTGGTCAATCTGAGCAGTATCAGCAATCCTTTGGTTACTTACGACAATCAGGCGTCATTAACCATTACCGACAACGATGCAACAGCATTGACAATTGCCGATGTAAGCGGAAACGAAAACGGAGGTCCAATAACCGTCACAATTGCTCTGGGCAATGCTGTTCAGGGTGGTTTTACTGTACAGGTAAATACCTCTGACGGTACAGCTACAACTGCAGATAATGACTATACGGCAGTAATCGGGCATCTGATCTCTTTTGCCGGATCAGCTGGTGAAACTCAGACCTTCACGATCCTTCCTACTGCGGATACAAATGTAGAAACCAATGAAACTGTTCTGATCAGTATGAGTAACCTGACAGGTTTGCCAGTCGATATTACCGACAGTGCAATCCTGACCATTACCAACGACGATGCATCAGCTGGCGTCGATCAGGCTCAGTCCAACAACAGTACCTTTACCATGGATGCCAATCCAGCTGCTCCGGGTATAGGAACCTGGACCATTCTGAGTGGCCCTGGAGAAATCACGGATACTCACTCCGAAACAACAACCGTGACCGGAGTAACAGGGGGTAGTACGACTGTCCTTCGATGGACCCTTGTTAATGGTTCTGAACCATTGTCTTTCTCCAATCCGGGAGGTTCTGACCGTAGAAACCTCATCACAGAGGTAACTGTAACTTATGATGATGTTACGCTTACAAATGCCCCGGCTGCAACTGCCGGTCCCGATCAGTCGCAGGTGAATAACAGCACCTTCACAATGGCAGGAAACTCAGCAGCTCCGGGCGTCGGAACCTGGACCATCATCAGCGGAATAGGGACCATAGCTGAACCGAACGCCGCAACTTCTGCAATTAAAGAGGTTACGGGGGCAACCATTTTGCGTTGGACCATCGTTAATGGTTCAAGCGAATCATTCGATGAAGTAACCATAACCAACGTACCGACGGCAACTGCAGGCCCCGATCAGGCACAATGCAATAACAGTACCTTCACCCTCGCTGCCAATGCGGCCGCTCCGAGCATCGGAACCTGGACCATCATCAGTGGCCCCGGTACAATCACTTCAGATCACGTTGAAACAACAACCGTAACCGGTGTTACCAGCGGCAATGCAACGGTACTCCGCTGGACCATCGTCAGCGGCTCCGCATCAGCATTCGACGAGGTAACTCTCCTGAATGCTCCGGCTGCCAATGCAGGTCCCGATCAAAACCTGAGCAATACCAGCACCTTTACCCTCGCAGCCAACAGTGCTGCTCCGGGTTTAGGAACATGGACCAAAATCAGCGGTGACGGAATTATCACAGATCCAAATTCGGCAATATCAACAGTTACCGGTGTGACAGCCGGAACCATGACTGTTCTCAAATGGACCATTTCGATCGGAAGTTGCCAAACCGCTGATGAAATCATCCTCGGCAATGCACCTGCTGTGGCAGCTGGCCCAGATCAAACGCACTGCAACAACAGTACTTTCACGCTGGCCGGTAATAACGCGGCTCCGGGTGTCGGAACCTGGACCCTCGTCAGCGGCATAGGCACAATTACTGATACAAACTCTCCCACATCTACGGTTACAGGCATTACAACCGGCAACACCACGGTTCTTCGCTGGACCATCGTTTATGGTGCTACCAGTGCCTTCGAGGAGGTTACCCTTTCTAATGCCCCGATAGCAACCGCTGGCGCCGATCAGTTCCATTGCGATAACAGCCTGTTTACCCTGACCGGTAATGCTGCTGCACCTGGGATCGGAACCTGGACCCTCATCAGTGGTAACGGAACAGTCACTGATATTCATAACGCGGCCTCTACCATTACCGGAGTTACCCCGGGAAGCACAACCGTTCTCCGCTGGACTATCGTCAATGGCACTTGCCAGTCAGACGATGAGGTTACCCTGACCAATGTACCGGCTTCAACAGCCGGGCCTGATCAGACCCAATGCGGGAACAGTTCCTTCACCCTGGCCTCAAATTCAGCAACTCCGGGAACCGGCACCTGGACAATCGTCAGCGGCCCGGGATCCATCACATCGGAACACTCGGCAACATCAACCATTACTGGTGTTAGTGCCGATGCGACCACTGTTCTGAGATGGACTATCGTCAATAATGGATGTGAAACTTCGGATGAAATCACGCTCATCAATACACCCGCTGCATCAGCAGGTACCGATATCGCTCAGTGCGATAACAGCGACTTTACCCTGTCAGGTAATACCATTACAACGGGTACCGGAACATGGACAATCCTAAGCGGTCCGGGTTCCATCACCACTCCGGGCTCCGCAACTTCAACGGTTACCGGCGTTACAACCGGAAGCACAACAATCCTCCGCTGGACCATCGAAAATGGTACCTGCACAACTTCTGATGATGTTACCCTGACGAATGCACCGACAGCAACTGCAGGCCCCGACCAACTGATATGCAACACCAGCACCTTTACACTGGCCGCAAATGCAGCAGATCCGGGTATCGGAACATGGACTATTGTCAGCGGACCAGGCGTTGTAACCGCTCCTCACTCTGCAAATAGCACGATAACCGGCGTTACAACCGGCACCACTGTTTTGCGCTGGACTATCGTTAACGGATCTTGCTCAACATCAGATGAGGTTAAGGTATCCAACGATAATACTGCACCTGTAATTACCAACGCACTCGGATCCCTCGACGCAACCGTTCAGTGTAGTGATCCTGACGGACTTAGCTTAGCGCTGTCTCATTTCCCGTCAGCAACGGATGATTTCTCTTCAAACCCGGTTCTGCACCCACTGAGCGATCTCACTACACCAGATCCATCTTGCGCCCACGCGTATCTCCGTGTCAGAACCTGGAATTTTACTGATGATTGCGGCAATACCAGCGCAACATTCAGCCAGACTATCACGGTAATCGACAATATCGCTCCTGTCATTACCGGCAGTATCGATACCACTACACTCGAAGGCTGTTCCGCATCTGATGCAACGGCTGCTGTGGATTCGCCGGCTGCACTTCAGGCGCTGGGACTGAATTTGTCAGACAACTGTACCGCTTTTGCAGATTTGATCGTTACGCATACGGATACTCCAACAGGCGGTTGCCCGATTAAGGTGACCCGAACCTACCGGATAGCAGATGGATGCGGAAACTCAACCACATACGACCAGATCATTTATATTGATGATACTACTCCTCCGACATTCAGTTGCCCTGAGGCTGAACAAGTCAGAAATATCCATGGTTCACTCTCTTACTATGAAGTCGTGGACAATGAATTTGACTATTCCGGACTGTCTGACAATTGCTCCGGAGTGATGGCCACCAATAACCTGAACGGGCTTTCGACACTAGCCGGATTCCAGCTACCAGTTGGTACGACTTCCATCACATGGACCGCTGTCGATCCTTGTGGTAACTCCGCTTTATGCTCATTTGTCGTTCGGGTTAATCCGATAATCGCTGACTTGAAAATCACCAACTCTGCCGATAATCCTGAACCGTTTGTATATAGCGTGGTCGGATTGTCAGTAACCGTATTCAACAACGGTCCGGATGCTGCCAACGACGTAAAGGTCAACCAAATGCTTCCTAATGGATACACTTACGTCCAGGATGATGCCACAGGTTACTATGACCCTGCTACAGGAGTATGGAAAATCGGAACCATCGCAAATCAGGGTACCGCAAAACTCAATCTTGAAGCAAAAGTCAATCCTCCGGGACAAGGCATCAGCTATACCTCTCAAGTTACCGTTATTGGGTACGAATATGACCCGGTAATGAAAAGCAACACCGCTGAAGTGAAAGTCGCTCCAACTTACCGTACCGGCATCACCGTCGTTCAAAAAGCGAAGGATCGGCTTTGCACAAAGGTTGGGGAAATTCTCCATTTCGAACTGGAAGTAACCAACGTAAGCAAGGAAAACATCAACAACATCAATGTTTCCATCCCTAAAGCCGTCATTATATCAGGCAACCCGATAGGAACTATGGCTCCTGGTGCCGTAGCCATCATCCAGGCTACCCATAACGTTACACAGGAGGATATTGATGCAGGTACAGCTATAAGCAACGCATCTGTATGCGGCACCTTCGATGATGGTACGCCAATCGAAACTAAAGTCGATGCAAAGGCCGTTCCTGCACTGCAGCGGCCCCAGGTAACCATCACCAATTTCACCTACGAAAAAACATTCTGGCATGTTGGCGACTCAATCAGATACTCCTATGAGCTCTTTAATTGCGGAAACGTAACACTGCACGATCTGAAAGTTACCGATCCTCAAACCACCATTACAGGATCATCCATTCTGGACATCCTGCCGGTTAGGGCAACAAGAAGTATGAATGCAGTTCATGTAGTTACTCAGGCTGACCTGAACCGCGGGAAAATATCCAATATTGCCTCAGTGGCCGGTTTCGCCCCGCTGGGCGACCCGGTAAGCGATATCAGTAATGAAATCATTCTGTACGCTAATCAGCCGACCAAAATGATTGTATCCAAAACTGCTGATGAAACTGAATTCTCAAAAGTCGGGGATGTCATTCATTACAGAATCGCAGTTACCAACTACAGAAACTACAGCCTCACCCATATCGTGGTTACCGATTCCAATGCTTCAGTCACCTCGGGCAGCCCGATACTCAAACTGGAGTATGGCGAATCGGCAGTGGTAACAGCTTCACACACGGTAACCCAGGCAGATCTTGATGCCGGCCGGATTGTCGGTAGCGCTACAGCTGAAGGCTCAAGCCCTTATGGATTTATCGAATCAGCTATTAGTAATGAAGTAACTGTTTTCGCAAACCAGACTTCAACCCTGACGGTTACCAAAACCGCACTGGAATCGACCTACAGTAAAGTCGGTGACCTGATTCATTACGAAAACCTGATCAGAAATATCGGCAACGTCAGAATGACCAATATTGTTTTAACCGATCAAAATACGATCGCCGATGGAATTAACCAGGTAACCGCACTGAATCCGGGTGAACAACTGATATTGAAAACGGTTCAGACAGTTACCCAGGTCGACCTTAACCTGGGAACTATTGAGAAAACGGCTTTCGTTACAGCCAACGATCCTGGCAACTTCCCGGTCAGAATCAGCAGTAACGCACTGACCATTCAGGGAATCCAGACAGGCAGTCTGACGGCTGTCCTGACTTCAGCAGAAAACAGTTTTAGCATACCAGGCGATGCAATCCATTATTCTGTCGAGATCAGGAACACGGGTAATGTTACACTGTCAAACATTGCAGTAACCTGTCAGAATGCTATAGTCGTTAATGGAAATTCAATTCCTGATATTATCCCGGGAGGCAGGGTTATCGTAACCGCTAAACGAGTGATTACCGGGAACGACCTGTTAATGGGAATGCTCTTAACCATGGCAACGGTTAATGGTAATGATCCATCCGGCGACAGGGTTTCCACCACAACGAATGAGCTGACAATCCTTGCCAATTCAGAAAATCAACTGACGGTCACTGAAGTCGCAGAGGAAACTACTTACAAGTCAGTTGGGGATCAGATCCATTATTCTATCACGGTAAAGAATCAGGGTAAAGTTGCAGTAAATGAGATACATGTCAACGACCCGATGATTCCCTTAACCGGCAATCCACTGATCTCCTCGCTGTCTGTTAACGAATCCGTTACCCTCCACGGAGTTCATTTGGTTACACAGGCCGATCTTGATGCCGGCTCTATCATAAGCAAAGCAACAATCTCAGGCTACTATCCGGGTAACATATCTTATCGCGTGGAGAGTAATCAGGTTATTACTTATGCCATGAAGAATGCGCTGTTAAGCGGTCAGTTATCTGCGGCGGAAACCGAATTTAAAGCAGTCGGCGATCAGATCCACTTTACCGTTGACATTAAAAACACCGGAAATCTGTCACTGACCAACCTGAATATCTATTCGGATGGAAGTCTGGTATTCGGCACTATTCCATATTCGATCCTTAAGCCCGGTGAATCAACCAGACTGACAACACTATACACCATTACTTCGGAGGATATTAATGCCGGAAAAGTGGTTAAATCGATAGGTGTCAATGCGCTGGATCCTGACAAACTTCCAATCAGCATGTCGAGCAACGATGTACTGATCACAGGTATTCAAAATCCGGAACTATCTGCAATAGTTACTGCTGATGAATCATCCTACAGCAAGGTGGGTGAAGTCATTCATTACTCAATCCGGGTGAAAAACTCAGGTAACGTTACGATTATCAGCACTGCGGTAACTGACCCGAATGCTGTGATCATCGATGTTCGGCCGATTACGACCCTTCTGGCTGGTGATTCTGTCAATGTAGCAGCCATCCATACGATCACGCAGGCTGATATTGATGCCGGTTCCGTAGTCAGCGCCACTCTGGCATCTGGATTTGACCTGAAAGGCAATACCATTGAAAAGAAAGGCAACCCGTTAACAATCAGATGCCTGCAACATCATGAACTTTCAGTCTCAAATACTCCTTCCAAACTGGTATTCAACAATGTCGGTGAGGTGATCAATTATGAACTGCTGATTAGAAATACCGGAAATGTTACTTTGTATCATGTTGCCATCAAAGAGCCCGGATTGAAACTGGCTGGTTCAGATCAACTTGACAAACTCCTGCCGGGTGAAGCCGTAGCTGTTTCAGGTACGCATATCGCAACACAGGATGATCTCGATGATGGTAAAATCGTCACCACGGTCATCGCTTCCGGTACCGATGTTAATGGCATAGTGGTCAGAAATCCGGGTGACAAGGTCACTGTAATCGGTATGCAACATCCGGGATTGATCACAACAGCCTCCACTTCTGTTCCTTCCTATCAGAAAGAAGGAGATGTGATCGGCTGTTCTGTTGTAGTGACCAACACCGGTAATGTTACCCTGAAGGATATCAGCGTTACCGATGCAAAAGCCCTCCTCCGCTTCGAAAGAACAATTGCTTCACTTGCCCCCGGAGAAACCGATTCTGTTTATGCGGTACACATTGTCAATACGGATGATGTTTATACCGGCAAAATCGAAACGGCAGCTATAGCCAAGGGGTACACGGTAAACAAGAAGGAATGCAGCAGCTTAAGTGAGGAGATCCTGGTAAATCTGGTTATCGAAAACTACAACTTGTCTAACTTCCCGAATCCGTTCGCTTACGAAACGAACATCACCTTCGACCTGCCTGAAACAGGTGAAGTCACGCTCAAAGTGTTCGAAATGTCGGGAAGGGAAGTAGTCGAAATCGAGAAACAGGTATTCAATTCCGGTAGAAATATCGTGATCTGGAAAAATCAGGATACCAATCAGGGACAATACATCCTGAAACTGTATTACAATGGAAATCAGGCAACACGAATCATATCGATCGTAAAATAAAAGGATGAATAAAAACAGAGCCGCGCCGGGGAACTTGCGCGGCTCTGTTTTTTTTACCACAGAATACCTTCGTGGACCTATTGAACCCGATAAACTTCAGTCGCCCCATACCGGGATGCAATGGCTATTTCAATCCCGTTTGCCTGTTTTTTGAACAGCTCCCTGACCAGCTCGGGGTTGTTATTATCATGTGATAAATGGGAAAGCAGCACATGAGTCATAAAGGGCGGTTTGTGCCTGGCAAAGAGATCCAGCGCCTGCTGGTTCGATAAATGCCCGTGATCGCCACGTATCCGGTTTTTAAGAAACCAGGGATAACTACCCTCTTCAAGCATCTTTTCATCATAATTCGCTTCCAGAAATACGGCCCGACACTGGCTGAAACTGCAAATAACCCCTTCACAGGGTTCTCCGATATCAGTGAAAACACCTATGGTTATCCCTCCATCGGTAATCGTAAAACAATGGGGATCTGCCGCATCATGCTTCTTCGGAAAAGCGTTGATCTCCAGGTTCCCGATGTGTACAGGGAATCCGGCCCTGAATGGCACCACCAGACTTTCATCCAGTTTTAACCGGCTGTTCCGGAGAGTAGCCTCGGTAATGTAAACAGGCAACCGGTGCTTTCTGGCTAAAACTTCCACTCCCCGGATATGGTCACTATGTTCATGTGAAATAAAAATCGCCTGGATATGATCAATGGATAAGCCTAATCCCGATAATCGTTTCTCTGTTTCACGACATGATATTCCGGCATCCACCAGAATGGCTTCCGATTCGTTGCCAACATAGTAACAGTTCCCGTTACTTCCTGAATTTAAAGATGCTATGTTTAGTGGCATAATGAGCGCAAAGAAAACTCAAATTACTGTTTTTGTGCCAGCCAGATCAAACACTTTCCGCCCTTTTTACCGTGAGCATGTACCAAAACCTCCTCAACCTTGAATCCCACGTAGCGCAACCTCCTGGTAAACTTCAAATCAGGCCCGGCCGACCATACCGAGAGTATCCCGCCCTGTTTCAATGCCCTGTATGAAGCTTCCAGCCCAAAATCCGAATAGAGCCAGTTATTATCCTGATGAGTCAAACCGCTCGGGCCATTGTCAACATCCAGTAAAATGGCATCAAAAGAGCGTTTCTCTGCCTTGATGATCCCGGCAACATCTCCCACTCTGACAACCACTCTTTTATCAAGCAGCGGATTGCCGGCTTCCCCGCCAAGAATGCCCCTGTTCCATTCAACTACCTTGGGAACTAGTTCCGATATAACCACTTCAGCTTCGGATCCCAGATATTGTAGTGCCGACGCCAAAGTAAACCCCATACCCAATCCACCGATCAAAATCCTGGTTTTTGCCCGGCCAGCTATCCGTTTACAGCTCAGCTCCGCCAAAGCCTCTTCCGATCCGTGTACCCGGCTGCTCATCAATTCGCCTTCTCCCGAAATGTCTATCGAGAAATCCTTTGCATGCTGATATAACCGAAGCTCCTTGTCGCTTCCGGGAATGGGCGCTGTATCTAATAATATTCTGGGAATCATTCTGTTCCGACATCCGCCGGACTTATTTTTTTATCATTTCTTTGGTCGACAACAATCCGCAGGCAGCCCAGATATCTTCACCCCTCGATGCCCTAACTGTCGTCAAAATATCTTTTTTGTTTAATGCATCTTTAAAGGCCTGAACAGCCTGATCATCTGATCCTTCCAACGGGGTATCAGGAATAGGATGAAACCGGATCAGATTGATCCTGCATCTCAACCCGCTTAGTAGCCTGACCAGTTCTTTTACGTGACGGGGGGTGTCATTCAGGTTCCTGAACAAAATATACTCAAACGAAATCCTCCTTTGACGGCCAAAATCCCAGGAACGGATCGCTTTCATCACCTCAGGCAACGGGTAAACCTTCTCCATCGGCATCAACATCCGGCGCTCTTCCTCAAAAGGCGAATGTAAACTAATTGCCAGATTGGCCTCCGACCGCTCCAGAAATGCCTTCATCGCAGGGATAATTCCGATGGTCGAAACCGTGATCCGCCGCGGACTCCAGGCGTATCCCCATTCCGCCGTCAGGATCTCAATACTCTTTAATACGTTCTCCAGATTATCGAATGGCTCTCCCATCCCCATATACACCACACTGGTCAACTTATCCCGCTCCGGTAAACTATGTATCTGATTGACAATCTCCCCCGCCGACAAACTTGCCTGAAAGCCCTGTTTCCCGGTCATACAAAACAAACAGCCCATTTTGCACCCCACCTGAGATGAAACACACAACGTGGCCCTATCCGCATCCGGAATATAGGCAGATTCAACAAATCGCTCATTACCTGACTGATACAGATATTTCCGGGTCCCGTCAACCGACTCCTGCACCGTCGATGGAGGAAATAATCCGATCTCATATTTCTCTTTCAGAACATCACGATATCTGACCGCAATATTCGTCATCTCGTCAATAGATTGGATCTTCTTTTTATATAACCAATCGGTGATCTGGGCTGCCGTAAACCTGGGCATACCCAACGACAGGCAGATCTCCGCCACCTCACTAGCCGTTTTCCCAAATAACCTCTCTTTTACTGTATCACCCATAATCTTTTTCTGTCATTCCCGCGAAAGCGGGGACTGTCATTCCCGCGAAAGCGGCCTCTTCTGTCACCCCCGCGAAAGCGGGGACCCCGCAAAGATAACATACTCCAGGCACTCTAAGTACTTTAGGCACTTTAAGTACTTTAAATACTTTAGGCACTCTAAGTACTTTACATACTTCTTTTCCCTCATTTATCTTATTTTTGATTGTTGGCTGATTTCATAACGAACAAACTAACCCGCTATAACCATGAGCCTAATCAACAGGATGAGAACCGGGATATTGATCGCCGGATTTCTTGCAACCGCTCCGGCAACTTTTGCCCAACAGTCAAAATCCCAGATTCTTACGGGAAAAGAGCGTCTGGCTCAATTCGAAAAATATCAGGAATTGAAGGCCGCCTCTTCATATAAGGATCTGAAATGGCAGTTCCTCGGACCGACCAACATCAGCGGTCGGTGCACGGATGTGGCTGTTGTCGAACCACGAGGTAAGTCGTATACCATATATGCTGCTACAGCATCAGGCGGAGTGTGGAAAACCGAAAACGAAGGAGTAACCTGGGATTGCATTTTCGACCAGCAGGCTTCCACTGCGATCGGCGATATTGAACTCGACCCTCATAATCCTCAGGTACTATGGGTTGGAACCGGCGAAGCAAATATTTTCAGAAGCTCACAAGCCGGCTGCGGAATCTATAAAACCACCGACGGCGGCAAATCCTGGAAACACATGGGTCTCGAGAACACCTTTACCATCTCGCGCATCCTGGTCAGTCCGAAGAACTCTGATATTATTTACGTGGCTGCTTCCGGACATGAATGGACCAACAACCCTGACCGGGGTGTTTACAAAACTGCGGATGGCGGAAAAACCTGGGATAAAGTACTCTATGTAAATGAGATGACCGGAGCCATGGATTTGGTTATGGACCCGTCAGATTCAAACACGCTTTATGCAACCACCTGGCAAAGAATACGCAAGAAATGGAACGATCCACGCACCGAAACCAATTATACCGGTACAGGTATCTGGAAAACAACCAACGGGGGTAAAAACTGGTCGCCATGCAATGAAGGTATTCCCGCCCCCGGATTCCGCGGCCGGATCGGAATTGATATCGCCAGATCAAATCCGAAGGTACTGTATGCGTTCGTGGATAATTATGAAAAAATCAAAGATGAAGGCGATACCGACAATACGGATGTTTACGGACGGCCATCCAGCGGAACCATCAAAGGCGCAACCGTTTACCGCTCAGCCGATAAAGGGAAATCCTGGACCCAGGTAAGCGGACTGACCCCTGACATGAAAAAATACATGCAAGACCATTCAGTAACGTATGGTTGGGTATTTGGACAGATACGCGTCGACCCAAAGGATGAAAACACCATCTACACCATGGGACTGGGACTCAACGTTTCAAACGATGGTGGAAAAACATTCAGGGAACTCGAAGGTATGCACTGCGATCACCATGGACTGTGGATCGATCCGGAGAATAACAATTATCTGGTCAATGTTAACGATGGCGGTTTGGTCATTTCATACGACCAGGGAAAAAGTTGGCGGTCATTCACCGACAACCTACCTGTCGTTCAATTTTTTACCATAAACTTTGATATGGGCACTCCTTTTAAAGTTTATGGATCAGTTCAGGATCATGGAAGCTTCTCGGGCAAAGTCGATATTTCCCATGGACGCGATAAAATCTGGCCTGTCAGTTTCGATTATGCCCCCGGCGGCGAGGGCAGCCACCACGCTATCGATCCGCGTGATCCAAACATCGTTTACTCAGCCGGCTTCTATGGCAGCATCAACAGGGAAAACATTTCGACCGGCGAAAACAAAAATATCCTGCCCAGGGTATTCGACTTCGAACCGCCCCTGCGCGGCCAATGGCTGGCTCCATTTATCCAGTCGCCACATAACCCCGACATATTGTATCACGGGATGCAAAATCTTTTTATCTCAAAAGATCAGGGCAATACCTGGACCCGGATCAGCCCGGATCTCACCCATAATAACCCTGAAAAAATGGGCGATATCCAGTATCAGTCTATCTTCACAATTTCTGAATCTCCTCTGAAATTCGGATTGATCTATGCCGGAACCGACGACGGACGCCTGCATGTAACTATGGATGGCGGCACCTCGTGGAAAGAACTCACTGCGCAACTGACTCCGGATAGATGGATCAGCCGCGTTGTGGCCTCAAAATATAAGATGGGACGGATATACGTAACCCAAAATGGCAAACGTGATGACGACTTTCAGGCTTATATCTGGAAATCTGAAGATTACGGAACAACCTTCCGGGATATTTCAGGAAACATTCCATTCGGGCCAGTCAACGTGATCCGGGAAGATCCTTATGACAGCAAAATTCTGTATGCCGGCACCGATCTCGCCGTTTATGTATCCAAAAACAATGGAGAATCATGGGAAGTTCTTGGAGATCTGCCCACCACTTATGTACACGACCTGATCATTCATCCGCGCGATAATGTTTTAGTTATCGCTACCCATGGTCGCGGTATCTGGGCCATCGATGCTAACCTGATCAACAAGGCAAACGAACGCCGCCGCCATTATTTCCAAAATTAACCGGAAAAGAAAAGAGGCTGTCTCATTACTAAGGCAGCCTCTTTTTTTCATATTTACACTTATTGTACCCGGTGCCAGGTCTGTTTCCGGCCAATAGGCCCGATTGATCCTCTCACCGCCAGCGTATTAGCATCTTCAAGCCAGATCTTGACATCATAAAATTTACCATTGTTTGGATCCAGAATGCCTTTCTTTCCCTTCCATTCAGTGCCAGATTTTGATAACCCGTTGATAATGATCATTCCGTGCATTTTTTTACCTTTCAATGCGCCCGGGCATTTTTCACAGGTTTTGTCAGTCGGGGTAACCCCATCATTATCCCAGGTCTCCACGATCTTTCCGTAAAGCTGATTGCTGCTTATCCAAATCTGAACGATCGACTTCTGTTTGCCTGTCTCATCGTCAATGGTCTTCCACTTGCCAGCGATATCCTGGCCAATGACTTGTCCCGTAAAGAACAGCATTGCCCCAAGTACCATTCCATAAATCCGGATCTTCTTCATATTTCGTTGGTTTTTAGAGATTAGGCAACCAAGAAACAAAAAAATAATGAATCGGCAATCAGTATAATTCGCGGTACGTTTATCTGCCCTTTTTTATTTGCCACATTCAGTTAACTTTGCCCGAAATAAATTTGAATGAGAATGAAAACAAAATCGATGGTCGGGTTATTGATCGTAACCCTTGTGACCGTAACATCATGTGGACAAATGAAAAACTCAAAACTTGACATTGGAACCGTTAATTTAACTACCCCTCACGATACCGCCAGTTATGCACTCGGCGTCAACATGGCAGGTAGCGTAAAAAGCATGGGCATGGACAGCATTAACATCAAAGCTTTTGCAAAGGGTTTCCAGGATCTGCTCAACAACGAAAAAGTGCAAATCACTGAAGCTGAATCGACTCCGATTCTTCAGGCTTATTTTTCATCCCTGATGGAAAAACAAGCTACCGCAGCTCTTGCCGAAGGTCAGGCATGGTTAGCTGAAAATGCTAAAAAAACCGGCGTTACTACTACCGCCAGCGGTCTCCAATACGAAGTGATGCGCGAAGGCACTGGCCCGAAACCGGCTATTACCAACACGGTTAAGGTTCATTACCATGGCACTACTACCGATGGAAAAGTATTCGATAGTTCAGTTGAACGTGGCGAACCTGTCACTTTCTCGCTGAATGGGGTTATCCCGGGTTGGTCAGAAGGCGTACAGCTGATGTCTGTAGGTTCAAAATATAAACTTTTCATTCCTGGCAACCTTGCATACAGCTCAAGGCCACCTCAGGGAAGCGGCATCAAACCAAATGCTACTTTGATTTTCGAGGTTGAATTATTGGAGATTCTTCCAGATCAAGCCCCTGCCGCTGTTAAGTAATTAACATTCAGCTAAATATTAAAAACCCCGCCTTTGCGGGGTTTTTTTATGAAATCAATCGAAGCTATCCGCTATTAATATTTTTCGTAACCTTGTAGCCGGTAAAATAGAGTCAAATATTGCTTATCGATTGTATGTCAGCTATTTAATATTTACTAACCCTATACCCAATGTCATTAAAACGTAAAACCCAGGAATTAGTCGAGCGGAGAGAGCAAGTACTGCTAGGTGGGGGTGAAACCGCTATCAAAAAACAACAGGCCATGGGGAAAATGACCGCCCGTGAAAGAGTGATCGGCCTTCTGGACGATGATTCTTTCCAGGAATACGACCTGTTTGCTCAACATGAAGGTCGGGATTTTGACATGGAAAAAAAAGAGCTTCCCGGTGATGGTGTCATAACCGGAACCGGAAAGATCTACGGATCTCCGATTTGTATTTTTGCTCAGGATTTCACCGTTGCCGGTGGATCGCTCGGATTGATGCATGCCAGGAAAATCACTAAAATCATGGACCATGCACTGAAACTTAAAATTCCGCTGATCGGCATCAATGACTCCGGAGGTGCGCGGGTCCAGGAAGGTGTTAATTCACTGGCCGGATATGGTGAGATATTCTATCGGAATACCCTCGCATCCGGAGTGATCCCTCAAATTTCCGTGATTCTGGGACCGTGTGCTGGTGGTGCAGTTTACTCCCCTGCCCTTACCGACTTTGTTTTCGTCGTTGATAAAATATCCAAAATGTTTATCACCGGTCCTGAAGTCATTAAAACTGTTCTCGGCGAAGAAATTTCGATGGAAGAACTTGGCGGCGCCAAAATCCACAGCACCATAACCGGTAATGCCCACTTCTTTGCGAACAGCGAGCAGGAATGCTTTGAACAGATTAAAACCCTGATCTCGTATATCCCCTGGAACAACTCTCAAAAAGCAAAACGATTGAGACCCAGAAACCCGAAAAACTCATACAAAATCGACGAAATCGTTCCGGTCGATCCAAAACAGCCCTATGATGTGCGGAATGTGATCCGCGCAATCACGGACAGCTCTGAGTTTTTCGAAATTCAGGAACTCTTTGCCCAAAACCTCGTGATCGGCTATGGCCGTGTCAACGGGCAAACAGTCGGATTCGTGGCTAATCAGCCAAACTATCTGGCTGGTGTGCTCGATGTCGATTCCTCCGATAAAGCCGCCCGCTTCATTCGTTTCTGCG
>Ga0209373_10003061_pt1 | contig 15917 bp, 12 predicted proteins | sample Higcelweek5metaG_FD_187173 | JGI IMG/M metagenome (GOLD analysis project Ga0209373, IMG submission 187173) | Freshwater pond sediment microbial communities from the University of Edinburgh, under environmental carbon perturbations - High... | ecosystem: Environmental > Aquatic > Freshwater >...
ATATGGAAGCAGCAGTTCAAATCATTGCAGGATTGTTGCTAATATGGCAACAGCTATGGGCATAGAATGTCATATTATTTCTCCAAAGGAAAAATATAAGGAGACTGCAAACAGCAGACTGATTGCAGCATTTGGTGCAAGCATAGAGACTTGTCCTGTAAAAGAAGTGAGTGAGACAATCGACCGCAGATTAGAAAGCCTTAGACTTGAAGGGAAAACACCATATTTCATTATGGGTGGGGGGCATGGGAATTTTGGAACCGCATCATATATTGATGTTTATAATGAGATTTTGAAATATGAAAATGAGACTGGAGTTCATTTTGATTACATTTTTCATGCATCAGGGACAGGTACGACACAGGCTGGTCTTGTGTGCGGGCAGATGATAGCTAGTACAGAAGAGAAAAAATATGGAGCAGACAGTCGAAAAATTGTTGGCATTAGTATATCGCGTACTGAGGAAAAAGGTTATAAAGTAATAAAAGACAGCATTGAACAGTATTTATCAGAATATATGCTGAAATATCGAGGGATAACAGAAGATTATTTAAATTTTACGGATCGATATCGCAAAGGTGGATACGGAGAATACGATGCTAGCATTGTGGAGACAATTGATGCTGTAATGAGGTATGAGGGAATACCAATGGATACAACATATGTTGGGAAAGCTTTTTGTGGTATGAATGAATATTTAGCAGAGAATCAAATTAGAAATAAAACAGTGTTGTTCATCCATACAGGTGGAACCCCATTGTTCTTTGACTGATTTGAGAGAGTAGTATTAATAAAGTGAAAAGGTATGGAAAATTATGAATATATTGATTCTTAGCGCTGGGACAAGAAATAAGATTGTAGAGTATTTTAGAAATGAAATTGGGAATACTGGTAAAGTGATTGCTACTGATTGCAGTAATTTAGCGCCAGCTTTATATGAGGCAGATGCATATTATATAGTACCGAGAATTACTGAACCAGGTTATATGGATGTGATTCTCGATATTTGTCGTAAGGAAAAAGTAGATGGTGTATTGTCTCTAATTGATCCCGAGTTATCTTTGATGGCAGAGCATGAAGAGGAATTTTTAGCAATAGGCTGTAAGTTGATTTCGTCCTCATATGATGTAGTGGAGACATGTTTTGACAAATATAGGATGTATAGAAAACTGTTGGAAATGGGAATACCAACAGGAAAGTGTTATGTAAACCAAGATTCTTTTTTTAAAGCAGTTTCTAAAGGTGAAGTAACATTCCCGGTATTTGTAAAACCAGTTAAAGGTAGTGCAAGTATCAATATTAATAAAGTGCAGGGTGCAAAAGAAATAGAAGTTCTATTTTCTCTATATGATGATTTAATGGTACAGGAGTATATGAATGGTACCGAGTATGGGGCGGATGTTTATATTGACATGATTTCAGGAAAAACAAAAGCGATTTTTGTAAAAGAAAAAATTGTTATGCGAGCAGGAGAAACGGATAAATCGGTATCAATTTATGATGAAAAATTATTTTCACTCATCCAAAATTTTGTTGAGACGATGGGATTTAGGGGTGTTATAGACATAGATATATTTAAAGTAGAGGATATTTATTATATTTCAGAGGTTAATCCCAGATTTGGTGGCGGTTACCCGCACGCTTATGCGTGTGGTACTAATTTCCCTAAATTAATCATTAATAATCTACAGGGCAATGAAAATGAAGATGAAATCGGGCAGTATGAAATCGGAAAATATATGATGAAATATAGTGAGATTAAGATTATTTAGCATAGGAGCATTTTATGAGCAGGAATATTCTATATTTAACGTTATCGGAAATCAACTTATCTGAAGAGGGAATTTATTCTGATTTGATCAATGAGTTGGCAGAATGTGGATATCATGTCACTGTAGTACAGGCAGATAGTGCCCAAAAAGTGCCAAAGATGCTTGAGGAAAAAGATAATAAAATTAGAATCCTTCGCGTTTTTGTAGGCGAGATTTTCCGTGTAAATTTCATAAAAAAAGGTATTAATACGTTAAGGATAGAGCCTTGCTTTAAGAGGGCAATACAGAAATATTTGAAAAATGAGAAATTTGACATGATACTTTATGCAACACCTCCAGTCACGTTTTCAGGAGTTGTGGCATATTGCAGAAAAAAATTTGGGTGTATGTCATATTTGATGTTAAAAGACATATTTCCACAAAATGCTGTAGATATCAGACTTTTTGCGTCAGGGGGGTTATTACACCGTTTCTTTCAATGGAAGGAAAAAAAATTATATCAGGTTTCAGATATGATAGGATGTATGTCACAGGCCAACTTAAATTATATATGCAATCATAATCCACAGATTTCAAGAGAGAAAATCGAACTATTTCCAAATACAATCAATATTAAGAAATTGGATGAAGTGATAGAATCTGCGTCTATTACGCAGATAGAAGAAATCAGAAAGGGTTTTAATATTCCGGTTGATAGGACGGTATTTGTATTTGGCGGTAATTTAGGCAGACCCCAGGCGATTTCGTATTTGTTGCGTGTAGTAAAGCGGTTAGAAGATTATCCGCGGGCATATTTCCTTTTTGTAGGAAATGGGAGCGAAAAAAGTAAGGTGGAGAAACAGCTGAAGGATAGTCCCAATGGCGCATTTATTGATTTTGTTCCACCAGAGGAATATCATATGCTGATGCACGCGTGTGATGTAGGAATACTATCTTTGGATGTACGGTTTACGATTCCAAATTACCCTTCTAGGATACTTTCTTATATGGCGATGTCAAAACCAATATTAGCCTGCACGGATAGAAATACGGATATCCGGCAACTTGTTGAGTCGCAGGCGCAATGTGGATTTTGGAATGCTTCGGATGATGAAAATGCTTTTATGTCTAGAGTCAGGTCATTGTGTGAAGATGAAGAATTACGTATGCAATGCGGAGATAATGGTAGATTGTATTTAGAACAGAATTTTGATGTCAAATATTCTGTAGAGTTGATTGAAAAGGCAATTAGCAGAAAGGATAAGAAAAATGTTTGAAAGAAAAACGTTATTGATTACTGGAGGAACGGGTTCTTTTGGTAATGCGGTTCTAAAAAGATTTTTGGATACGGATATAGAGGAGATACGTATATTTAGCAGAGATGAGAAAAAGCAGGATGATATGCGTCATGAATATCATAATGATAAAATAAAATACTATATTGGTGATGTAAGAGATTTACAGAGTGTTAAGGATGCTATGCATGGAGTAGATTACATATTTCATGCAGCAGCATTAAAGCAGGTACCAAGTTGCGAATTCTTTCCGCTAGAGGCAGTTAAGACAAATGTTTTGGGCACGGATAATGTGTTGACGGCAGCAATCGAGGCGAGTGTAAAAAAAGTAATCTGTTTATCGACTGATAAGGCAGCATATCCAGTTAATGCAATGGGAACGAGTAAGGCCATGATGGAGAAAGTATTTGTTGCAAAATCAAGAACGGTTGATTCTGACAGAACTTTAATATGTGGGACACGATATGGAAATGTTATGTGTTCAAGAGGCTCAGTAATTCCTCTTTTTATTGATCAGATAAAGGCTGGGTTACCTCTTACAGTAACAGAGCCAGCTATGACAAGATTTATCATGAGCCTAGAAGAAGCAGTTGAATTAGTCATGTTTGCATTTGAGAATGCATGTGCAGGAGATATCATGGTGCAAAAGGCACCTGCTTGTACGATAGAGGTATTAACACAGGCCGTAAAGGAACTTTTTCATGCAGAGAATGAAGTAAAGATTATCGGTATCAGGCATGGTGAAAAGATGTATGAAACACTTTTGACAAATGAAGAATGTGCGCGTGCTACTGATTTGGGTGAATTTTATCGTGTTCCCGCAGATCAGCGCGACCTGAATTATGACCAGTATTTTAGTGAGGGCGATCAGGAAAGAGCGAGACTGACAGAATTTAACTCAAATAATACAAAAATCTTAAATGTTGAACAGGTGAAAGAGAAATTATTGCAGCTAGAGTATATTAGAGAAGAAATAGCGGCATGGGAAAATTAGTAATAGAGTCATAGTATGATAAGGAGTTCTTTGAATGAAGATATTAGTGACTGGGGCAAAGGGATTTGTTGGTAAAAATTTAATTTGGGAGCTTCGTAACAGGAGCTGTGAAGAAATATATTCTTTTGATACGGATTCATCAGAAGCTGATTTGGATACATATGCAAGAGAATGCGAGTTTGTCTTTCATTTGGCAGGTGTAAACCGTCCGGATAATGAGAAAGAATTTATGGAAGGAAATTTTGGATTTACTTCTGTTTTATTAGATAAACTAAAAAAATACGGTAATAAGGCTCCCATTTTAATCACTTCATCAATACAGGCAGAGCTTGACAATCCTTATGGAAAAAGTAAAAAAGCAGGTGAGGATTTACTGCTTTCCTACGAGGCAGAAACAGGAGCTAGGTCAATAATATACAGGCTTCCTAATGTATTTGGTAAGTGGTGTCGTCCTAATTATAATAGTGGAGTGGCAACATTTTGTAATAATATTGCCAACAATTTGGAAATAAAGGTTAATGACCCTACGGTAATGATGAGATTAGTCTATATAGATGATGTTGTGGAAGAATTTGTAGCGGCGTTACATGCACACGAAAATAGAATGGGACAATTTTGTATGATTCCCACGGAACATACCGTAACCTTGGGTAAGATTGTCGAATTGCTCTATTCTTTTAAAGAAAGCCGTAATATGCTATCCATACCTGATATGAGTAATGCATTTGAGAAAAAGCTTTATAGCACTTATCTAAGCTATTTGCCAAGCGATGGATTTGCATATTCACTCAATATGCAAACAGATCAAAGAGGATCCTTTACAGAATTTATAAGGACGGTAGATAGAGGACAGATTTCTATTAATGTCAGTAAACCAAACATTACAAAGGGCAGACATTGGCATCATTCAAAGAATGAAAAATTTCTAGTGGTAAAAGGAAAAGGATGCATTCGCTTTAGGCAGCTTGATAGTGATGAGATAATAGAATATCATGTATCTGGAGAGCAATTAATGGTTGTTGATATCCCGACGGGTTACACGCATGATATTACAAATGAAGGAACAGAAGATATGGTGACGGTAATGTGGGCAAATGAAATGTTTGATGCTACAAGACCAGACACCTACTATATGGAAGTATAGAGAAGAATGTAGATAATATCTCAATAGTAAGGGAGGAAGCCAGATGGAAAAACTGAAACTTATGACGATTGTAGGAACGAGGCCGGAAATTATCAGGTTGTCTGCAGTCATTAAGTGTGCGGATAAATATTTTAATCATATTCTTGTTCATACAGGTCAAAATTATGATTATACATTAAATCAGGTTTTTTTTGAAGATTTAAATTTGCGTTCTCCAGATTTTTATCTGGAAAGCGTTGGTAAAGATCTCGGAGAAACCATGGGAAATATTATTGCAAAGTCCTACGAACTGATGCGCGAAGAGAATCCAGATGCGGTTCTATTGCTTGGTGATACAAATTCAGCATTGTCGGCTATTTCAGCAAAGCGGCTGAAAATCCCCATTTTTCATATGGAGGCAGGAAACAGATGTTGGGATTGGAATGTATCAGAGATGATTAATCGTAAGATTGTAGACCACATTTCGGATATTAATATGCCCTATACAGAGCATTCCAGGAGATATCTTTTATCAGAAGGAATAGATGGAAAGACAATTTTTGTGACAGGTTCACCTATGAGAGAAGTACTAAGAGATCATATGCAGAAGATAGAAAAAAGTGATGTTCTTTCTCGTCTTAGTTTGGAAAAAGGAAAATATATTTTGGTATCAGCACATAGAGAAGAGAACATTGATATAGAAGAAAATTTTATGGAGCTGATGGAAGCAATTAATCATATAGCAGAAAAATATCAGATGCCAGTCATCTATTCTACGCATCCTCGTTCGATGAAGTTTATAGAGCAGAGAAATTTCAAATTTCATTCACTTGTACAGAATTTGAAACCGTTTGGTTTTCTGGATTATAATAACTTACAAAAAAATGCTTTTTGTGTTCTTTCTGACAGTGGTACACTTTCTGAGGAATCTGCAATGCTACATTTTCCAGGCGTGCTCATCAGAACATCGACAGAGCGTCCCGAGGTACTTGATAAAGGTACGATTGTAATAGGCGGAATCAGTGGAGCAGAGGTGGAGCAGGCGACGGAGCTGGCTGTAGCTATGTATCATAACGAGGAAGAAACTGTTATGGCTGAGGACTATGCAGATACAAATGTTTCAGTCAAGGTGGTGAAACTGATTCAAAGTTATGCTAAAATCGTTAATAAAACGGTATGGGGTAAATAATTTGAGAATTGTGGTAAATGATATTGCAGCAAGCAAAACAGGTGCACTATCTATCTTAATAGATTTTTATCATTATATTTTGGAGTATGATACGGAAAACGAATGGATTTTTTTATTAGGTGATTCCTATGTAGAAGAAACTGCACATATAAAAGTAAGAATTTTATCCAATATTAAGAAGAGTTGGATAAACAGACTGAAATTTGATTTGTTTTCAGGGGCCGCATACATAAAAAAATTGCAGCCTGATGTTGTGTTTTCCTTACAAAATACGCTTACCTGTGGTTATAAAGGAAAACAAGTGTTATATGTTCATCAGCCCCTAGGATTTCAGACAGTTAAGAAATTTTCCTTTTTTAAAAAAAGAGAGAGAGAATATGCCGTTTATCAGTATGGAATAGGAAGACTTATTAATCATTCTATCCGAAAAGCGGATAAGGTTATTGTGCAGACCGAATGGATGAAGGAAGCTGTAGCAAAAAAAACAAGGGTTTCTAGTGAAAAAATCATAAAAATTCTTCCGGACACAGAAAACTTAAGTCAGTATAAGCATACGGATTTACATCAATCAAATCAATTTTTTTTCCCGTCTGGTATAATGATATATAAAAATCATGAGTGTATTATGAGAGCTTGTGAGATCCTTAATCAAAAAGGAATGGTAGACTTTAACGTATTGTTCACAGTGGATTCGACAAACTCGGTAACGTCGTATCATTATCATAATAAGTATGAAAATATTTTATGCAGTGGGCGCTTGACAAAAGAAGAGGTTTTGAATCATTATAACAAACGGGTACTTATTTTCCCATCTTATATAGAAACTTTTGGTTATCCTCTTGCAGAAGCAAGGCAATTAGATGCGATGATATTTGCTTCAGATTGTCCTTTTTGTCATGAGGTGCTGGAGGATTATAGAAATGCATATTATTTTGATCCGTTTCAGCCAAAAGAGCTTGCAGATTTAATGGAAAAATCGATTATGGGTATATTAAAAATAGAACCTAGTGATAGTAGTAAGAGCGCCACAGGCGGTAATAGTTGGGCGAAAGTATTACAAGTGATTCTGGAAAACAGTAAGGTGTCGATAAAATGAAAAAGTTGAAGTCACAACAAATAAGAATTTATGAATGGTATTATATTTTGGTCATGTTAGGATACTTTTTGACAATGTTTGTGACGGGAATGCATCCCGGCGTATTTGCAGCGATACTGTTGCTTTGCATTGCTGTTGAGCTTTTGTGCAGAAAGCAAATAGCTGTTAATACAACAGTAGATTATCTAGTCGTCTTATATCTCTTGTATAATCTGATATCAGTAATTTGGCTTAGAGCAAGTGGATTACCAGTTAGAATCTATGTTGAGGAGTTTTCTAATTCAATGCTTCCGATTGTATTTTACATGGTAGGCAGAACTGTTAGTGGAGAAATTGAGAGGTTTTACAAGTGGCTGCTGATGGGTATATTTTCATTTTCTGCAGTTGGACTAGTATTGTATATTACTGCTCCACAAGTTTTTCTTGATTATCTTATGCGTATGCAGTTCATATCATTGGCTGATGCTTCTACCATGAGAATTCGTATGACTTCACTCATTGGAAGTACAAGCTTTGGTTATCTTACTGTATGTGGAATGCTTATTAGTGCGTGGTTCCTTGCGAAGGAGAAGAGCAGGGTAGTTGGATTCATTTTGTTCTTTATGAATGGCATATTTGCTTTCTTGAGCAATCAACGTTCTGCAATGGTAGCAGCAATCATCGTCTTTGCCTATGTAAATTTCTTGATTTTCTTTGTGTTAAAAATGATTAAAAAGAAATATCTGCTGTGGGAAGCGGGTGGAATTGCGGTAGCTTTTTGTGGACTATGTATTGTGTATTTTGATGCTATCTTAAAAGTATATCATAGGCTAATTTCATTACCTGGAGCCATCGGACAACGAAGTGAACAGTGGGTAGTGGCTGTCAATACGTTGTATAGTAACTGGCTTGGAAATGGACTTGGAGCAAATGGACATAAAGCACTGGGATATGAGGGAACGCACGTAATTGCCGATGGAGGATTAGTAAAATTATTTTGTGAAGAAGGTGCAATTGGTTTTTCGATATTCTTATTTATTCTATTGATAATATTTTCAAAATGCGGAAGATCTTTAAAAGATTGTTATGTTGAGATTGGCATTATTTCTATTACATTATTGCAGTCAATTGGTTCTAATATGCTGTCTTTTCAACTTACCACACCAATATTTTGGTTTGCAGTGGGTAGATGTGCCTATCTATTAGCAATGCGCCAGCAAGAGCAATCAACGCGGGAGAAAGATACAGAATAAAAACTGCGCGAGCGAGACAGGAGAACCGAGTCGATGAAGGTAATATGTATGTATCTGCCACAATATCATGAATTTCCAGAAAATAATGAATGGTGGGGAGAAGGATATACAGAATGGGTAGCTGTAAAGCGTGGAAAACCATTGTATAAAGGACATATGCAGCCGCGAATTCCTTTTGAAGGTAGATACTATGATTTGGACAAAGATGGTATCGAAACATGGAAGTGGCAGGCCGAGCTCGCAAAAGAATATGGAATATATGGATTTTGCATTTATCAGTATTGGTTTATGGGCAAACAGCTAATGGAAAAGCCTATGGAGACGCTACTTGCACATCCTGAGATTGCGATACGATATAGTGTTTGTTGGGCAAATGAATCATGGACGAGGACATGGTATGGTCTGGAAGAAGAAGTACTCATGAAGCAGGAGTATGGAGAGAAGGCAGATTGGCGAGCACATTTTGAGTACCTGCTTCCTTTTTTTAAGGATGAGAGATATATCCAGATAGAGGGAAAACCTGTATTACATATATACAGAACGAAAGACATTAACTGCCTAGAGGAAATGTTAGCTTGTTTTAGACGGTGGGCGGTTGATGAGGGATTTAAAGGAATGTACATTATATCTGCAAAGACAGCAGCAGAGCAGGAAAATAGAAAAAATTTAGTGGATGGTTACTATTATTTCGAACCAGGGTATACATTGAAAAATGATTTTGAAATATTTAAAAGAGCATATTACAATGTATCAGTGCTTATTAAATCAGGAATTAATAAATGCAGGAAAAAGAAGATATTAGAAAGAGCAATACCTGCGAATTGGATTTTAGATAAAATCGCAGCGAGAGACTATACTGATGAAAATGTATTTCCTGGGTTGCTTCTTGATTGGGATAACACTCCTAGGCGAGGTTATAAGGGGTTAGTGTATAAAGGAACAAGTCCCGAGAAGTTTGAAAAGTGTTTAAGAAGTATTAAACAAAAAAATAAAGAAAAAAAATTAAATCATGTTTATATAAATGCTTGGAATGAGTGGGGAGAAGGCGCAATGCTTGAACCAGATAAAGTAAGGCAGTATCAGTACTTGGAAGCAATCAAAAAAGTAATAGATGAGGCATAGAAGTATGGGAAATAGTAATCCGAAAATTAGTGTAATTATAGTTGCATATAAAGTGGAGAAGTTTCTTGCCCAATGTCTTACATCGGTCATTCAGCAGACATATGAAAATCTCGAAATAATACTGGTTCTGGGAATAGGCGATATCGCTTGTGAAAAAATAGGTGACGATTTTGCCAGAAGAGATGCACGCATCATACTACTAAAAAAAGAGCCCCGTGGTGTTGCTGTCGCTAGAAATCATGGACTTGGTTCAGCAACAGGAGCATATATTGGATTTGTTGATGGGGATGACTGGGTGGATGCTGATATGTTTGAGCGTATGTTTAATAATAGTGTCAGGTATGATGCAGATATCTCTGTAATCGGGAAATATGAAGCATATGCAAATGGTATTGAAGGCAGTACTGAACATACGGAATCAGTCATGAATGGATATGAGGCATTTAAGCAACTCCTTTATCAAAGAGGTTTTTTCTTGCATTTATGGGACAAGCTTTATAAGCATACACTGTTTGAAACACTCCGTTTTCCTGAGGGAGAAAGGGTCGAGGACCGTAAGGTTGGTTATCAGCTTTTAGGCATGGCTGATAAAATTGTATATGATACGGCGCCAAAATATTATTTTAGAATAAGTGAAGATAGTGGTTCACGGGTAGCGGATAATTTGATTTTATCGTTAAAAAATGACTATGAAATGTGTGATTATATTCTTTCTAAATATCCGGAGCTATCAAAAGCTGTTACTTATTTTCTTGTATATGAGAATATGAGTGTCATTCAAAATAACATTTTATTCTATGCATATAGCAGAAAAAGAGATATGGAATATATTTTATATGTACGATCACATGTAAAAGATATATTAGACAATCGAGAAATAACCAGAAGTATTAAGATTAAAACATTACTATGTGCTTATTATCCATGGCTATTTGGAAAGATCACAAAAGAGAGAAGAAATCGCTTTTTGAAAAAACATCAATCTTATCAAACAGGAACCGACTGGACTAAAACCTTTGCTCAGTTGGAGGAAAGGAATTAGTATATGCAGAAAAATCATTTAACGGGAAAGAAGATATTGTTTGTCTGCAGAGAGACCTATTCCATGCCATTATGGTTTTTAGCAGAGGAATTGAAAGCTGATAATGAAGTGGCAGCTTTTTATATTATGTCTTCTGAATGTAGTTATAACAAGTGTTATTATAATCAGAATTCTTATTATAAATTCAAAGAAAAACTACCAGATGTAAAGCTTTACGATGTAAAGGATATATGTGATACCTATACAAAAGGTCTGCAATCAGGAACATCTCCATTGGATATTGCATATTTAGAGGAAATCGAGAGAGAGTACTCACACTATAAGAATTTGAACCTCCAACTTATGAGTTCGCAGGAAAATACGAGACATTACCATTTCAGATATTATTGGTCGGTTACCAATTATGATGAAAATATGTATTGGCTAGAACTTAATTATAAAAAAATATTGAGTATATTTGATGAATTCAAGCCAGATATGATATTGGACTTTGATAATGCAGAGCTACAGCGTACAATTATTAACGAGGTGGCTTATAAAAAAGATATTCCATATATAACAATTGAGTATTCTAAATTTGGATTGTATAAGTATCCTACTTTTCAAAATACAGTTGGTATAGATTTCTATATGGAGAAGCAATATAAAGAAAATATTAAAAAGTCGAAAGAAGAATTAGCGGAAATGTATGCCTATATAGATGCTTATCGTAAGGAGTCATCTATTATGAACCCAGAATTTGCGGGAACTGTGACGGCACAATATAAGAGGAGCAGTTTATTTTGGATTGCTCGTGTGATGCGTGGAAAGCTACATTACTTCTGGAATATGGATATTACGAAGAAAAATCTAAAACTAAAACGTTCCAATAAAATATTATATGCGCCGAGCTTACCATACATCAAACACTATCTTCAGGTAGAACTTCAAAGAAGAAAATATATGGGTAAGAACAAGCTGTTTGAAGATCCGGTCGAGGGTGAAGATTATGTATATATGCCATTGCACTTAATACCGGAGTCTACTGTCTTTGTAAAAGCATCCTATTATGTTGATGAGTGTAATTTAATAGAGCAGGTATCAAAGTCACTGCCAGTAGGATGGAGACTGTATGTTAAGGAACATCAGGCAATGCTTGGTGAAAGAAGCAGAGAGTTTTATAAAAAAGTGAAAGAACTGCATAATGTGCGACTGGTACAGGTTAATTATTATTGTGATCCAAAGCCCTGGCTTATGAAAGCAAAGGGAGTAGTGACGATTGTAGGAACAACTGCATTTGAAGCCGCATTGCTTGGCAGAAAATCAATCTTATTTGGTGATGTTCCATTTGCGCTGATTGATGGAATCACGAGGGTAAGAAGCTTTGAGGATCTGCCACAATTAATACGAGAGTTTGACGATATTGATAATAAACATTCCTGTGCAGCATATCTGCAAACAGTTAAGGATATTGGATTTGAATTAAACGTTTTTTATCTAATGGGGCAAGCTGAAAAAATACTTGCGGGTAAAGAGCAAAGGGATGAGAGATTTGATCGTGAACTAGGTATGCTTATGGATTTTTATAACGCTGGTTATGAAACATGGATGCAGGAACACAAAAGGGAGAATATGTAAATGGAAAGTGTTATATGTAAGCGTTTGGAGGCCAGACAGTTTGTATTGATAGCAGAAATAGGCGTTAATTATTATGATATTGCGGCAAAAGAGAACATTACGCCTATGGAAGCAGCTAAGTTAATGATGAGAGAGGCAAAAGAGGCTGGAATTCACGCAGTTAAGTTTCAGACCTACAAAGCAGGCACACTGGCAGCTAAGGCTTCTCCCTCCTATTGGGATACGACGGAGGAGAAAACTACATCACAGTATGAGCTGTTTCGTAAGTTTGATTTTTTTGGATATGAGGAGTATAAAGAGCTACAAGCATATGCAGAACAAATAGAAATTGAGTTCTTTTCTACTGCCTTTGATTATGAAGCAGCAGATTATTTGGAAGGCTTAATGAATGTATATAAGATATCTTCTTCTGACTTATCAAACCTTCCATTTATTGAATATCAAGCGAAGAAAAATAAACCAATCATATTATCGGTTGGAGCATCTGATTTACCTGAGATAGAAGCAGCAATAGATGTGATTCGAAAGCATAATGATAAGAAAATAGTCTTAATGCATTGTGTTTTGGAGTATCCAACGCCCTATGCGGATGCAAATCTAAATAAGATTGTATCCTTGTCACGACAATTTCCTGAGTTGATCATAGGGTATTCAGATCATACAAAGCCGACAGATGATTGTGATATTATTAAGACAGCATACAATTTAGGCGCAGTATGTATTGAAAAACATTTCACATTGGATAAATCATTACCTGGAAATGACCACTATCATGGTATGGATCCAGAAGATGCAAAAAAAATATTATCAGCGATTGCGTATATGGATTTAATCAGAGGAAGCGGAGAGATAAAATGCCTGGAGACAGAGTTAACTGCACGAAAAAATGCTAGACGCTCTATTGTGGCTGCAATGGATATTCCGGTGGGCACGAAAATCACGGCAGAGATGCTTACCTTTAAGAGACCGGGTACTGGTATTTCTCCTTCCCTGATAGAGGAAGTGGTTGGTAAAGAAACGATTGACTTAATTGTGGAGGATACAATCCTCATGGATGGGATGATTAAATAAATGGCATTAGTTGAAGAAACAAGTGGAAAGACTGCAGTAAAAGCAGGTTTTTGGTATACTGCATCAAGCGTGGCAATACGTTCCGTGGGTATCATTACATCACCAATTTATACAAGGATGTTGACGCCAGATGATTATGGAATTGCGAACACCTTTAATTCCTGGATTGAAATCATTAATGTATTTACGTGCTTATGTGTTGTATACAGTATAGGACGTGCTAAGCTAGACTTTAAAGACAAATTTGAGGAATATTTATCCTCACTACAAGCTCTTTCAAGTACATTTGCTTTTGGGGTATTGATAATTGCACTGTTTTTTGGAAGACAACTGTCAGCATGGATGCAATATGAACTCCCGCTGGTAATGGTGCTTTTTGTTTATTTGGTAATGGCACCATCTGTCGAGTATATGTTACAAAAGTGCAAATATGAATATAGGTTTAAGGAAAGTATTATCATATCTGCTGTTATCTGTATCGGAACCGTAATAATGTCTATTCTATTAATGCTTTTATTTAGTAACGCACGTTATTTTGGTAAAATACTGGGTACATTAGTAATGACGTTTATGTTAGGTATATTATTCTATATTAGGATATATAGGCAGGGAAAAGTGTTTTATAATAAAGAATATTGGGAGTATGCTTTAAAGATAGGTCTTCCAATGATTCCTCATGCTTTGGCACTGATAGTACTAGCGCAAGTAGATAGGATAATGATTAAGGATATGTGCGGAGAAGCTGAGGCAGGTCTGTACGGCTGGGGATATGGTATTGCAACATTATTATCTATGTTTACAAATGCCATAGGGCAGGCATGGTTGCCTTGGTTTAATGAGCAGCTATATAGCGGAAAGAAAGACCAAATCAGAGCCATCAATAAAAAGATTATTGCACTAGGCGTATTTTTGACGATTGGTTTTATTACAGTAGCACCCGAGGTAGTGCTGCTGATGGGATCAGAAGACTATTGGGTTGCCAAATGGGTAATTCCGCCTATTGCACTAGGAACATTGGCACAGTATTTTTATACTAATTACGTCAATCTTGAATTGTTTTATAAAAAAACAGGTATTATTGCAATTAGTTCTGTATCGGCAGCGATTATTAACTATTTTTTGAATCTTTGGCTGATTCCAAAGTACGGATATTTGATTGCTGCATATACGACATTAATTAGCTATTTATTTCTTATGCTGTTTCATTATGTGGCTACAAGGTTTGTTCTTAAAAAAAGGGTGTATGCCAACTTCTTTATTTTTTGTATGATGATATTTAGTTTGATACTTGGCATGGGATTAACATTATTGTATGATACTATTTTTATGAGATATGCATTAGCAGCAGTTGTACTTGGAATTTTGGCAATTATCAAAAGACGTGATATACTGATAGGGATAAATATTATTAAAATAAAATTTAACAGAGGATAATAGATGAGAACATTAATTATAATACCAGCTAGGGGTGGTTCTAAAAGAATACCGAGAAAAAATGTACGGCTTATGTGCGGCCGTCCGTTGATTTACTATGCATTGCAAAATGCAAAAAGTCTAAAAGAATACATGGACGTTGATATTGCGGTATCCACAGATGATGAAGAATTAGGTGGAATAGTTAGTAAATCAGATGTTAATGTGATTGTTCGTCCGAAAGAACTTGCAACAGACAGGATCACCCTTGATCCCGTTATTAATCATGCACTTATAGAAATGGAAGGCATGAATCATGTGAAGTATGATACTGTAATTACGATGCAGGCGACGTCTCCGACATTGAAGGCAGAGACATTACGTAGCGCAATAGAGTTTTTTCATCATGCAGCGTATGATACGATTATTTCGGCCATGAATAATCCACATCTATCGTGGAGGGAAGAGAATGGGGTCATTCTAAAGAATTATGAAAAAAGGCTGAATAGTCAGGAATTACCTAAAAATTATGTAGAGACCGGTGGATTTTTAATTACGCGACGTGAATGTGTTTCAGAAGAAGGAAGAATTGGTCAAAAAGTTAGTATTTTTGAGATTTCTGTGGATGAAGCTGTAGATATTGATACGGAAGCGGATTGGATAGTTGCTGAAAGTATATTAAAGCGAAAAAAAATCATATTTCGTACAGTGGGAAAACAACAACTTGGAATGGGTCATATTTATCGGTGCCTCACGTTTGCCTATAAGCTGACAGGACACCAGTTTCTATTTGTAATTGATGAAGATAGCGAGATGGGTATTAAGAAAGTGCAAGAATCTTTTTTTCCTATCAAAATCGTAAAAAATGACAGTGAATTTGAGCAGGTGCTGATTGCGTATGAACCTGATATTTTAGTAAATGATATACTGGATACAACAGAAGATTATATGAAGATGGTTACGAAATATGCG
>Ga0209373_10003063_pt1 | contig 15908 bp, 19 predicted proteins | sample Higcelweek5metaG_FD_187173 | JGI IMG/M metagenome (GOLD analysis project Ga0209373, IMG submission 187173) | Freshwater pond sediment microbial communities from the University of Edinburgh, under environmental carbon perturbations - High... | ecosystem: Environmental > Aquatic > Freshwater >...
TGATGCTTTTTGCATCTTTTGTAACTGAAGCTCAGAACCTTTTCTTCACAAAGACCGGACATGTTTATTTCATGTCGCACACCGATGCCATTGATATTGACGGCAACAACAATCAGGTAACCAGTTTTCTTAATACCGAAAACGGTGAAATTGTTTTCCAAATGCTCCTTAAATCGTTCAAATTCACGCTGGCTACTGCCGAAGAACATTTCAACGAAACGTACATGGAATCGGATAAATATCCCAAAGCATCGTTCAAGGGAATCGTCACAAACCTGAAAGACATCAAGCTAAACGTTAATGGCGTTTATAAAGCAAATGTCAAAGGTGATTTGACAATCCACGGAGTTTCGCGACCAATAGAACAAGAAGGAACGGTTACTGTAAAAGACGGGAAATTTTACGCATTATCATCATTCAAGATAAATATCGATGATTATAGCATTGTTGTACCCAAAATTGTCGATGACCGTGTGGCAAGAATTGTTGATGTGAAAATTGATCTGGAATATTCACCATATATCAAGAAATAGGATGAAACGAGCATGGCTGGAGATAACCAAAATAAGAAAATGATTTAACCCATGCGGGATAGACATAGGTTCATGCTTACAGCTTTGATCCAACAGTTAAACAGCAACTTAAAAGCAACAAATCACATGAAATCAAAAACTTCAAAAATAATCATTCCACTTATCATCATTGTAATTGCTGGAATCTTAACCATGAGTTATGTTTTTAGGGCACCTGAAAATTCTGTGGCAAATGAAAATTCAGTTTATTCTCTAACAGCCAATGAACTTTTTACAGCTTTCGATGAAAATGAATCGATGGCCAATGAGAAGTATCTTGGGAAGGTAATTGAAGTTTCAGGAGCTATCAATGAAATTGAAAAAACAGACAACGGACAACTGGTGTTGCTATTATCGTGCGACTCTCCAATGGGAGGTATAAGGTGTACTTTTGAATCGGAACAGGATAAAGTTTCAAAACAAGTTTCACAAGGTACAACGTGTACAATTAAAGGGAAATGTTCGGGTATGCTAATGGACGTAGTGCTTGATAATTGTTCTCTCTCCCGAAAATAAAGGAATATCCTGAAGAGTTATTCGTTAAAAAGCTCTTCAAGTGAACCAAAAAAATCCATGTTCCAGCCCTCAGAGATATTTTCAAAAGCTTCATCCGGGATGTTGGTATGAAGTAATTCAACGCTAGTTCCTTTTTTATCGGGATGTAACTTAAACGTAACTTCAGATTCTATATCGCCAAAATACCAAATTTGCTTGACCAGCTTATCCATTTCAAAAGCAACATTCCTTCCGGTTATCTCACCATCCCACATCGAAAATTCAAAACCTGGTTCAGCATTAAAAAGGGCTTTATCCCCGGTCCATATTTCAATCATGACCTGGTTTGTAAGTGCGTTATAAACATCGGCAGGTGAAGCATTAAGCTTGTAATATTTTTTATATTCTTTCATCGCATTTCGGTGTAAACATTGTTTCTTTTTCTGAGCGAAAGGTAGTAAAAGAGAATGGGAAATAGAACAATGGTTCCTAAAACTTATAAGAAAAGCCCAACGTAAAAAACTCTTTGACCTGTAACCGTGTTCCTTTAACCTCGGCTCCTGATGCCAAAACCCAAGTTGATTCAACGTCTTTATCGTAAATTAAATGGAAATTGACCTGTGTGGTGATAAACTGGTTGACCTTAAAATCAACCGAAGTTTCGCTGTCAAAATCGGGCAGTTTCAGAAATTGCCATTCACCGGAACTGTTGTTGCCAAAATTGATAAAAAGCGAATTCTTTGTTTTAACATTGACATTTTCAAACACGCTCCGCGAGTAATCAATCTTCCCCGAAATACCAATCCTGCTCCTGCTGGTTTCTCCTTCATCCAATCCAAACTTTGTTTCATCCACCGCAGGATTGGTAACATAAGTTGTTTTCAGGGAAACAGGCGATAAAAAAGTTGAGAAATTTTTCCCTGGTTTGTATTCCATCCCTGCCGAGAAGGTTAAATAAGCCGGTGAAAAAAAGGCGGAAGAGGGTTCTGTATCGTTCACACTTTTAAATCCGAGAAAAATCTGATTTTTAAAATTGGCCTCCGCGCTGTAATACCATTTTTTAAAAGCTGAATAACCCAACCGCGAGTTTACTTCAAAATTATCGGAGTTTTTATGCCAGTTCCGATGTGTAACCTCATCATCATCGGCCAGATAATAAATCACCCCCAATTTCAAATCGGCCACGTTTTCCCACCTGATTTTATTTTTTGAATAACTGGCAACATAATTGAAAGTAACCAACGCCGAAGCCGATGATTTACCTCCCTGCGACCAGAATTCATTGATATAGTTTTGTGTAAATCCGGCATAAGCTTTTCCTACCAATTTCCAGGGAATGAGCAACGGTTTGCGGGCATTTACCTTTTGAAGTTTCAGATCGCTGAATTCAGAGGGTTTTATCTTATCTATCTCCCGGGCATCTTTGATCGTCAATTTCGACAGGTTGAGCGATTCGTCAATCAACATTCTCATGCTTCTCCTGTCAATATTTTCAATCCGAATGCCAATTGAGTCGTTCTGCGCATTCTTCAACCAAATCCATTGAAACCATTTTTCATCGTTCCGTAACGGCAACAATGACAATTCGTTTTTCAAATTAAGAATTCGAAGTTCGTTTGGAATACCTGAAACATGATTGATCAACGATTGAATATCCTCTTTCAGCGCCTTGTTTGTTTGAATGGTTTCAAAATCGTTGTACCGGTTCAGAATTTTGTTATTGATTTTTTGCACCGAATCGATATAATTTTCTTGAGCAGTCTCTATTTGCAGCTGCAAATAATCTGATTGATATCGAAGTGAAACGGAATCACGAAACGATTGAATAAGCTGCTGATTATAGGCCTTTCTCGCTTCACATAAAAAATCGTACCGAAGAGAATCGATCCTTCTGTTCAACGAATCATTCATTTCCAATCCCGATAGTGGGACTAAGGTAGAAATGGAATCAGGAAAAGACACATGCTGCTCAACAATCAACCGTTCCAATTCATCTTCCCCAATCAGCTTCACATCCGAATAAGAACCTGCAAACAGTTCTTCCGGAACCGGAATAGAATTCAACGCTATCCGTTCAAAAAAATCAGCTTCAATCTCCTTTAATTTCGTTGAAATAAGCTGAGGAGAAACATACCCGGCAACAAGTTCGGGATTTTTAATTCTTTGGTAGTCCCTGACTAGAAAGATCTCACGGTTTTCCAACTCACGGGTCAATCCATTCAGAACAGAATCAATTGGATGATTCCCGATGAAATCAAGCAAACTAGTCAGATAGTGAAATGAAACAGAATCGGAAGGCACCCAATCCTTCGAATTAATTACTTTTCTAATTTCCGCAACACGGGTTAAAATATCGTCACCAACAATTTTCTTTTCTGAATAATTTGCAAACGTAGAATACCCCAGAAATAAACAAACCATCAAAAAAACATTTCTCCTCATCGCCCTCTCCCTCAAAAAAAACTTCTACTAAAACTCAGACCTTATCAATTTATTGCCATGTTGAAAAAGGTTTTACCGCCAAATTAAAATTAAAATACCGTTCATCATCACTCACCTCAGAAAGAATCCATTCGGGCAATTCTAAGTCTTCAGTTTCAGAATTCAGCTCAATTTCAGCAACAATTAAACCATCATTCGTACCGTGAAAAACATCAATCTCCCATTTTTTCCCGTTGATATACTGATTGTAACGAGTTTTTTCCACCCGATGATCGATACACATTTTTAAAAGTTCACCGGCATCTGCTACCGGGATTGGATATTCAAATTCATCTCGTGTAATTCCTGTTGAATTCCCTTTAATGGTAAGAAATGCCTTTTCACCAGCTATCCTGATCCTCACAATCTTATCGGGAAGAATAACCAGGTAAGCCTGGATCATCTCAACCGGGGCGCCTTTTTTGCCCCATTTTTCAACATCAATCAGGAATTTCCTTTCAATCTCTTTTGCCATCTAGCGGGTAAATTATATAAAATCAATTGTCAAATTCGGATATTTCTTTCCATTGAATTACTGCTGAATATCGGCCAACGACATAAACATGTATACCGCATAAGAAGCCAACCAGTGAGTTCCGCCATAATTATCGGAAAGGACATTGGGCAATGCTTCGGCCGCATGACGGTAGCCTGCCTGCCATAAATCCCGATGGGTTTGTGAATCGTCGGGAAGCGCTTTTGCCAGTTCAAACATACACCAGGCGCGGCTAAGGTTCAATCCATCGAGGTTAACGCCCCGTGGGTCTTCCCGATCAGCAACCACTGCCGGATACGTGAGCGAATAAGGAAAACTGGGCATGAAGTCTTTGAACCAACGGACAAACTCTTCGCGGCTTAAAACCCGGCGCATCAAGTCAGCTTCGATCAACGAGGGTGAAAGAAAATCTTCACCTTCGGGTTCCCATGAAGCTGGAATATTCCGATCGTTGAAATAATAAAACTTAGCCCGCTCGATTAAAAAAGCCTCAAAGGTTTTGTCGCCAACCGCACGTGCATAATCGAGCGCGAAGGCAATGCCGAAAGCAGTATTTTCATTCACCCCTCTTCGAACAGGATAATACAGCCCGGGTAAATATTCGTAATATAAACTTTTTACGGTTTCGGCCAGCGGGAACAAGCGTTTGAACCACACCTGCTGAATTGGGTCATTTGAATTTGCAAGTTCGGACGTAAGCTTCAACAACCAGGCCCAGCCATAAGGCCTTTCAAAAGCCGTACGACCTTGAAGTTTTAAAAAGGCAAGTTCGGCTTCAATACTTTTAACGGTAATATTCTGATCAATTGTTTTTATAATTTGCTCCCGTTGAGGCAGATCTGGAAATAGCTGAACCAACTTTACCAACAGCCAATGACCCTGAACCGACGAATGCCAGTCGTAACAACCATAAAATGCTGGGTGTAGCTGAATTGGAGTTGCTACGTCTTTGTCAGAATTGAGTACATTGGAAATTTTATAGGGATATTCAGAGGTTATGCACGATAAAGCCTGACCTGAAAATTTCGAAGCAGTTTCTACCGTAAACGGAGGAATCATTAAATTAGGCGATTGCGATATCAAATTGTTGACCATGAAAATTGAGACAGCCATCAACATTACTATTTTCTTGACCATAGAGATAAATTTTGGATACAAACTTTTTTTTAAAAATATAAAAAACAAAATTTGTGACACAATAAAACGTCTGATTTTAAAAAGAATTAAGAATCTATATAAAAATGCTATGAGATGAGATTTTCGCGAACTGTTCTACCAATCATTCTGCTATGTCTTCTGATTACCGGACTTGTAATGCATACACTCAACAATCCGATGAAAGAAAGAAAAATGAAAGAACTTCATTACAAAGGAACTGCAATTGCAAAAATCCATTCGGTTGAAACGAGAGAAAAACTTCATTTCTATCATGTTGGAAATGAAATGTTGGTTGAATCATACGTGGTAAACTATACATTTAAAGTTGGAGAACAGGCCTATTCGGGTACAGACATCATCAATAATCACAAGAAATTCAATAAACTAATTTCAAACCTTCGAGGCGGGGGTGAAATTATTACGTTGTACGATGTAGGCGACCCTTCAAGAAATATTTTAAAAAGATAAAAAAAAACAATTAAGTTAAGATTTATACACTAATTTCGACAATTCCCTAAAATGACAATCGTTTACAATAAACTTATCAGAATCGGAATTAATAACTAAAAGGGTTAATTTTCGGATAAGTGTCACAACAAAAAATGGCCAACAAAATTGATTTTGATTCTGCCTTATGTTGCATTTTGGACATATCCTAAAAGCCCCCCGGATATTTTATCATTCAAAAAAGGGGAAAAACATCCATTAAAACGTAATTGAGAATAAATGAAATTATAAGAGATTTAAAACAGAAATTAAATTTGGAAAATGAGAATATTCACATCACTAACGATTCTAGTTATAAGCATAACATTAACCAGTCTGTTTTTCTCGTGTAGCCAACAGGAAGGTATCGGCGGAAATTCCCATATTAAGGGGAAGATTATGGTTAATTATTACAACGACGACTTTTCACCGATCTTTTCTGACCAGCTACAACCCGCGAAAGATGAGGATGTTTATCTAATCTTTGGAGACGATTCAATTGTAGGCGAGGATACCAAGACCAGTTTTACAGGCGATTTCGAGTTTGAGTATCTCTGGCCTGGAAATTACAAACTCTATTACTATTCAGATGATACCACTGGAAAAAGCTCTGAACCAATTGAGATTGTGAAGGAGTTTACACTGGAGAAAAATCAAACACTTGAGCTTAACGACCTTATTATCAGCAAACGATTAAAATGGGACGAAGGAAATTCTTTTATCAATGGAAAAATCTTCATCAATTATTACAACGATGATTTTTCTTTGCTGCTTTCTGATGAACCTGTTCCTGCCAAAGATGAAGATGTTTTTCTGATTTTCGGAAAAGACAACGTTGTTAGCGATGATACAAAAACTAGTTTTACTGGAGATTTCGGTTTTGAAAATTTATGGCAAGGCACTTATAAACTCTATTGTCTTTCGGAAGATACCACAGGACTTTCAACTGAACCTGTTGAGATTGTAAAAGAAATCACTCTAAAGGAGTACGAAACGGTGAAAATTGACAGCCTGATCATTAACAAAAGCTTACAATGGGACGAAGGCACTTCGTCGATCAAAGGAACGGTTTACCTAACCAATTATAACTCAGAAGGTAATTTCAAGGATCGAACTCCTGCTCAGGAACAAGAAATTTACATTACTTATGGGAACCATCCATTTTATGATGAAAGGGTCCGGACATCATCCGACGGGACTTTTATGTTTAAAAACCTGATTAAGGGGAAATACCACATTTTTCTCTATTCAGAAGATTTAGAGGGTGGGACTGCTTATAAAGTTGTTGATCGATATTTTGAGATAACCGAAGAGCATCAGGATATTGTATTGAAAGAGACTATTGAGATATATAAGCTCTGATCCATTTATCAACCTTCTAAAAAATGCATGAATATTAATTTAAAATCATGAATATGAAACCATTATTAATCATTTTGTCCTTGCTTGCTTTCACTCTTGTTTCTTTTGGACAAGACAAAAAGGAAGTCATAGAGAAAGGAATCCAGGTTAAACGGAATTACGAATTAAACATAGCCAATGGAGATAAAGAACCCTCACTGGAAAAAGAAGAGTATTACAATTTTAGGGGAGATCTTGTTGAGATAAAGGAATTTACCGATGCTGGAAAAAACATTTCAATTTGGTTTAAATACAAGTACGACCCTCAGGGAAACCTGATTGAAGAAATTGAATTGAATTCAAAAGGAGAGACAAAGGAACGTTTCGAATACAAATATGAAAACGGTCTAAAAACTGAGAAGCTTTATTTCGACAATAAAAACCGCCTGTCCAAGAAGAAAATATTCAAATATGAACTACGAAAGTGATCTGAAAAATATCATTGAAAGTTTTGCACCCATTTCACTCAATGAGATGGATGATGTTCGTTTGATGCGCCGGGTGGATTTGAAATTTGTACTAAATATCAAACAATTACCTCTTTTACTTAAAAAAGCGTTGGTCGATTACTACTTGCTTGAGATAAATTCTGTGAGGGAACAAATTTACGAAACAACCTATTACGACACCAACGATTACTCAATGTATACCATTCATCACAACGGGAAAAAAAACCGGTATAAAATCAGGGTAAGGAAATATGTGAGTTCCGATATGGGATTTCTTGAGGTAAAACGGAAAAACAACAAAGGAGAAACCATCAAAAACCGGATAGTATGCCCTGATACCGATAATCAATTAGATTTCGCCGGAAGCGGTGGTTTTCTTGAGAAATATACTCCGTACAACGATCAAATACTGTGGCCTAAATTGAGTAACCGGTTTATACGTATTACCATGGTGAATAAAGATATGAGCGAACGAATTACCATTGATTACAACCTGAAATTTAACGACTTAAAATATCACACCCAAAAAACAAACAGTAATCTTTGCATTGCCGAAATCAAAAGAAACCGTGATGGTCAAAAGTCACCTTTTTTGAACACACTCAGTGAACTTAAAATCGCGCCAAGCGGATTTAGTAAATATTGCATTGGGTTGGCGATGCTCAACCCTGAAGTTAAAACCAACTTATTTAAACAAAAAATTAGAACGCTGAATAAGCTTTAAGCAACTTAAATAACATCACAAAATGGAACTATTTGATATCAAATTAATTAATTTTCAAGATCTGGGCGAATTATTCTTCCGATTCCTTTTCAATGTGTCAGTTGTATTTATCATTATCCGCTTTCTCTATTACCCGATACGGAAAAGGAAAGATTATCTTTTTACTTACATGCTGATATCGTCGGTAATTTTTCTGCTCTGCTTTCTGCTCGACAATGTAAAACTAGAGATTGGATTTGCGTTGGGATTGTTTGCGATTTTCGGGATCATCCGTTACCGTACTCTTCAGATACCAATCAAAGAGATGACTTATCTCTTTCTGGTGATCGGAATATCAGTGATCAATGCCCTTTCAAATAAAAAGATATCGTATGCCGAGCTTTTTCTTACAAACATCCTGTTGATTATCGTTCCATTTATTTTGGAACGGTTAATGCTCTTGCGCCACGAATCGAGTAAAGGAATTAATTATGAAAAAATTGAGCTGATTAAGCCTGAAAACCGCGAAAAATTGATTGCCGACCTACAGGAACGTACAGGACTAGTCATCAATCGGGTAGAAATTGGGAAAATTGATTTTCTAAAAGATTCGGCCCGTGTTAACATTTACTATTACGAGCAGACCAATAAGGAGAATCTCGCTGACGATTTAGCTTCTAGTTCAGGTGGCGATGATGATTAACAGTAAACCAATTATTTTTTTGCTTTTCACTGTCTGTGCATTATCCATTTCTGAAATGGGCAATGCACAGACAACTGATTTCAGGCTAAGGGCAGGAATAAATGTTCAAAAAGATTTCACAAAGAGATTCTCGGCAAACATTGGGTACGAACACCGGTTCAATAACTTTTTTACAACCTATCAGGCATTGATTGAACCTTCTGTTTCGTATGAAATTATAAAACCCTTGAGTATAGGAGCAGAATGGCGCATTATGGCCGATCAGGATATTAAGCGCCGGATCAAATACAAACAACGCGGCGCGATCTCCTTGCGATACAAAAAAACGATCGGTGATTTCGAGTTGAAATTGAAAACGGCAATACAGTATGGGTTCGATGACCTCACCAATGACACATCAAATAACAGAAAAAAAATAATCAACCGGAACTCTATCGCGGTTGATTATGATTTATTTGGTTCAAGGTTTACACCCTTTGCCGGATACGAATTCTTTTACGACATCAACAATCCCAATGGTGGCATTATCAATCAGAGCAGAACGAAACTTGGAACTTCATACCGAGTTTCAAAAGCATCTGATTTATCGGCTTATTACATTTTCGAAAACGAATTCAACGTAGCCAACCCAGTTGATGCCCACATTATCGGATTCTCTTATGAGTATAAATTTTAGAATTTCCACTCAACACCCAGGTTCACTCCTACCCGTTGCATAACCCAATCGTTCTTCGATGAGAACTTATCAAAGAAACAGGTATAATCAGGAGCTAAAATAAAACCGAAACTTGGATTCACATTGTATTTCAGGATAAGACCACCAACAGCGCCCGCCTGTGTTTTTGTATATTCGGAGTTGTCCAAATAATGGGTTGTTGTTTTATCTCCACCAGTCCATTTTGTACGTTCAAGGTCTCCCAGTGTAAATTCAAACTTAAAACCGGCAGAAGCATACAAATCGAATTTACCCCCAGAAGCCAATTTATAATCGAATCGAGGAGTTAAATTGAGATTACTGATTGTCCGAACAGACGTTAGAATGTGATTTTCAGCGGTACTGTGAGAGTTCCAGTCGTGAGTGTAATTTAGGTTCGCATACCTTAATTCAGCCCGAAGACGCATTTTTTCTCCAATATTGATGATTCCATCAACACCCAAATTGAAATCGGGATAAACATCGCTTCCATTGGTGTTATTTTGAAGAAAATTGAATGAATGTTCACCCCCACCCGAAACAGCAAGTGAGAAACTCGTCTGTGAAAAACCAGCCATCGAAAACATCAGAAAGAAAAGCACCAACAGCATTTTCCCCCTAAAACCGGCGAAGAAAATACCTGACGGAATCACTGTTGAACCGGGGTTATTATCCGAATGATAACCTCTACTGGAAAACTTATCGGCATTCGCCAATTCTGCCCTATCCAACATTCCCGCCAGATTAGAAAACGGTCTCACTTTGTGTACAAATTGTAATTTCATAATGATTGATATGTTTATACTATTATCAAAAGATCGATTAAATATGATTATCTGATCCGAAAAAAGATTTTACAAATTTTGTCAATTGTCTCAATAAAGCCAATGTAAAAAGATATAAAAAAACATAATTTTTACTAATTCCCAACATGTATCGTGAACTACTTTTTTAAAAAACGAAAAGAATCATACAAACGGGAATAATTTGTTTAGAATAAGTTTTCATTTTATTAACAAACAACGGCTGGGGGAAACTAATTACCGATTGTATTATACTTAGAATTTGAATTAAAAAAATAATTGTTAAAAAATTCACTTTTAATGCAACCATTTAACACGGAATTTTGTCTATAAGATAGCCATGAATTAATAAAATAAATTGCCATGAAAACACACTATCTAATCGTATTACTCATTCTCTTTACCTCAACGGCATTCAGTCAGGAGATGATCAATTTTAGCGGGATCGTTAAAGATTCTCAAACCGGAAATTTACTTGAAGATATTAATGTATTCGTCAGTGCGAGGAATACGGGTACTTTCACAAACTTTACCGGATCATTCTTCATTTTCCTACCAGCAGGAATTTATGATATTTCATTTTCGGGAGAGGGTTATAAGCCCGAAAAAATTACATTCGATTTGCGAAGTGAAAAAAACACTGAAATCGCATTGACTCCAGTTGAGGGGAAGAAAAAGCAAGAAGGGTGGTTGAAAAAGAAACCAGCAACTACGACTGAGATAATTGCCGGAACCGTAAATCAGAAGAATCTACGTTAAACAATGATATTCAGATTTTACAAAATGAAATAAAAAAAGAGCAGTTTCCTGCTCTTTTTTTATTTCATCATCCTTTGCAAATCTTATTCAAACTCTTTAAATGCTTTTTTGATCATGTCAATAGCATCCATCATCTGATCTTCTGTAATAATTAATGGTGGTGTAAACCGTATGATGTGCCCGTGAGTTGGTTTTGCAATTACCCCGTATTCTTTCATCGCAAGGCAAACCTCCCAAGCTTCCTTGCCATCTACCGGATTTATTGTAATGGCATTCAATAGTCCTTTTCCGCGCACCTCGGCAATCATTGGCGAAGAGGTGTTTCTCATTTCACGCCTGAATATTTTTCCCATCTTTTCAGCATTATCAACCAATTTTTCATCGTCAATAATCTGTAACGCTTCAATGGAAACAGCAGCTGCAATTGGGTTTCCACCGTAGGTTGAACCATGTTCGCCAGGCTTAATGGTCAGCATGATCGCGTCGTTTGCCAGCACACACGAAACAGGGTACATTCCACCCGAAAGAGCTTTCCCTAATACAAGAATATCAGGTTTTACATCTTCGTGGTCGCAGGCCAGTAAACGGCCAGTACGGGCAATGCCGGTTTGTATTTCGTCGGCAATAAACAACACATTGTACTGATCGCAAAGTTCACGTGCAGCGCGGAGGTAACCATCATCGGGGACAAAAACACCGGCTTCGGCCTGTATTGGTTCTGCAAGGAATGCAGCTACATCGGGGTCGGCCAGGGCATGTTCCAGCGCCACGACATCGTTATACGGAATATTAATAAATCCGGGAGTATAGGGTCCATAATCATTGTAGGCATCCGGGTCGCTCGACATGGAAACAATGGTAATGGTCCTTCCGTGGAAGTTTCCGTTGCAAACAACAATTTTTGCCTGTTCTCTGGCAATTCCTTTTACTTTATAGCCCCATTTACGAGCCAGTTTTAAAGCAGTTTCAACACCTTCAGCTCCTGAGTTCATGGGTAAAACACGGTCGAACCCAAAGTATTTGGTGATATACTCCTCCCATTCACCCAATTTATTGTTGTAAAATGCCCTTGACGTTAGCGCCAGTTTTTGGGCTTGATCGGTCATCGCTTTTACCAATCGCGGATGACAATGCCCCTGGTTAACTGCTGAATAAGATGATAGAAAATCGTAGTACTTTTTTCCTTCAACATCCCAGACAAAAACCCCTTCTCCCCTTTCCAAAACTACCGGTAGCGGATGATAATTGTGGGCTCCATAACGATTTTCCTTTTCGATAAAATCTTGAGCTTTCATAATTTTCGATCTTTTTAAAATTCGTAAATACAGGTTCTCAAGATCGAAATTTTAAATCCGAAAGGATATGACAAAGGTCAATCAAAAAAATTTATCCCAAAATTTTATAATGGCAATCTCTAAAAGAAGGAAAAGAAGAGCAATGTAAATGAAAAGTTTCCAATATTGTAGTCCGTGATCCAATTCGTAGATTGCCCCAGCAAAGTTACCATTCTTCTCATTCAGCAAGTTGAAATATTTTACCCCCGACTTGTCAAGCAATGTTTTTAATTCATCCGAAGAATAACAAGTGAGGTCAGATTCATTCAGATCAAAGTTAATGGCCACCCCGTCAATGATCTCGTTTTCAATAACTATCTGGTATAATCCAGCTTCAATTCCTTGGTCAATACTTAATTGCAACCGGTTATCTTGTTGCTGAACATTTGAAGATTTGAATTCCTTTTTAGTATCCCGTTTTCTCACGACAGGGCTTTGTAATACTTTATCGAAGGGGTTTTTAGCATATATAAAACGATCACGACCCAGAACATAATACAACTGTTGCTCTGCGGAAGAGAAAAGTGCCATGTTGTAAATTGTAGGTAAGAATAAAATATGTTCGGTGAAATTATTTCCACTCTTTGAAAAGGGAAACGCAAAAGTATAAGTCTTTCCCTTGCCGAACGAGGCAACCGAAAGCGCTTTGGTTTTGTCGGCAAACGAAAGCAGCGTAGTTTCTACAACAGTCTGAATCTCGTTAAACCGATAACGTTCTTTCATTGCAGGAAGCTGAACTTTTTCTTCACCCTCTTTAAATACACCTGCATACAATGGATGATCGTACAATACTTCTGTGAGTGGAATCTTAACAGTATCAACAGCCTCCAATGTTGACGACTGCAACGAGGCCAGCAGAGAATTATAGCTTACTGCATTACCCGGAATGGCCGGAATTACGACCAAAGCACCTCCGTTTTCAACATATTTCTTAAATTCCTCAATCATTCCCGAAGAAAAACCCGACAGTTCATAAAGGAAAATGATTGAATAGCTACCAAGTTGGCTCATTTGAAGACGGTCATCACGCATGATGTCCATCTGAATAAATTCGTCACCAGAAAAGAGAGCCTCAATATTTTGAGTATTTACATTCACTGTCCCGGGCTTAACAAGCAAAGCCCGAATGACACTGTTTACATTGTAGGATAAATAAATGGTGTTGTCATATACGATTGGATAGTCTGAAATTTCGACCCTTCCTTGTTGTAATCCCTGACTCAAATTGGTGTATTTCAGGGTCACCGATTTCTTTTCTTTAGCCGCAAGATCAATGGTTGCCAGCGCCTTCAATGAATCGTTGATATAAAGGTTTACCGGCACGCCATAATACTCTTCTTCGGAACGGTTCACAATACTAACTTCAATCGTTTCCAACTGATTGAGATAATGAGCCGGGGCTTCAAACCAGCACGAATCGATAAAAATATTCGAAACTTGATTCACAAAAACCGGTACAAAATTGTAGGTAATTACTGAATCCGATTTCAAATTGCCCAAATCGTTGGTGTTCTTTTGAAAATCGGAGATGATATAAATACGCTTATCGGTTTCGTTTAAAAAGTTATCCATCATGTTATTAAACCGGAGCAAAACCGTTGAAAGCATGACCTGATTGTAACTTTCTTCAATCTCACCGATTAACTGAATGACCTCTTTGTTGTTGAAAAAACGATAATGTTTCTCGCTTAAATTGTTGGTTAGAAGTGAAAATTTTGTGTCGGGCTGGCTGGCATTGACAATGGCATAAGCCTTTTGTTTTGCACTTTCAAGGGCAACACCTTCAGGGCCTTCGGCCGACATGCTAAACGAGTTGTCGATATAAATACACGATACAGAGTTTGCTTTTTGCTTTTCGCTGTTGCTAGTTGGGATATATGGTTTCGCGAAAGAAATGACAAGAAAAACAATTAACATCACCCGGCAAAGCAAGATGAGCAGTTGCTTTAATTTAGAACGCCGCTGTGACTCCTTTTTTACCTTCTTCAAAAAGTTGACATTCGAGAAATAGACTGTCTGATGCCGTCGGAGGTTTACCAAATGAATAATGATTGGGATTGCTATAAGAAATAGCGCCCATAAAAAAGAAGGATATATAAATCTCATCTCTGATCGTCGTTTAAATTCTTGTCAAAAATAACAAAATATGACCAGCAAATGAAGGATGACAGACAGAAGACAGAAGATTGAATTTGACTCCTATTGTTTATGAAACCCGAAATTGGCAATCCCAAAGTCGTAAAAGTGGCCCACAAAAATTGAAAAGCCCTGCCGGAATATTCCAACAGGGCTTTTGTCATCGATTAATTTTTAAAACCTTAACTGAATTTCTTAATTTATGTTCCTGATGATCGTAATTTTCTCCGTTCCATCTTTCTGAACTTTCTTTTCGTAGCTGATGATTGAAGGGTCATTCAAATCGATCATTCCCTTATGGCCTGAAACTTTTCCGTGAAGAGGTGGAACCGGAGGTGGTGGAGGACAAGGAATTCCATCGGCATTATGTATCATCATCTTTTTATTCATCATCTTGTTTCCCCCTTCAAAACCTATCTTTTCATGTTTGAATCTTGGATTTCCAATAACCATTGCGCGGGTTGAATCCCCTTCCATTTCAACGTTTACTTCATATTCATCATTCATTTCATCATTTCCAAACATCATCGGATCGCCCTGAATGTGTTTGAAATTACCATAATGTCTCTGGCAATTCGGATTCCTTTTGATAGAATCGACATGTATGGTAACCTTGCCGCCTTCTATAATGTATGTGCTGTCGATAATGACCTCTCCATCATCGGTCATCATAATTGTTTTAATGATCTTCTTCTCAATCCGGGCTGAATCGGCATCGTTAGCCAATACCACACTTGATATTAGCATGGCCGTTAAAATCGAAATTAAAATTGTCAATGTTTTCATCGCTTACTTTTTATTTTAAAGTTTATAATCCAGAACTTATTTTTTGATGAAACAAATTTGAGCCAAATAAGGGTAAAAAACAGTTAACGCAATCGTAAAAACTGTTAAGGAAAAGTTAAAGTGGTGAATACATGGCAATTTATTCTTTATTTTTGATCCATGACAAAACGGAAAGTAACTCTTTTAATCGTTCTGATGGCAATCGCCCTTACAGGAATCATGACTCTTCAGGGGGTATGGATGAGAAATGCCCTTCAGGTAAGAAACGAACTTTTCGATCGTAGCGTGAACGAGGCACTGATCCGAACTTCAGCCCGATTAGAAACATTATCGGACGTTTTCATGGTGCACGATATTGTCGCACCACCCCCGCCGCCGCCGCCAGCTCCATTTAATCCATCCATTATAAGAAATGGTCAGTTCAAAGATAACCGGACGAATCATAACACATA
>Ga0209373_10003066_pt1 | contig 15894 bp, 10 predicted proteins | sample Higcelweek5metaG_FD_187173 | JGI IMG/M metagenome (GOLD analysis project Ga0209373, IMG submission 187173) | Freshwater pond sediment microbial communities from the University of Edinburgh, under environmental carbon perturbations - High... | ecosystem: Environmental > Aquatic > Freshwater >...
GATATATATCGCCTGCCGAGGGCAGATATCGAGTTTTAGGAACAATTTACTCAGATAATCCACAAGGTAAGGAGAATGTAATTAAAATCTACAAAAACGATGTTCTTGTAAGAGAACAGTTGTGTCTGTTGGGGACTACTACTATGATAGATATACGCTTACTGTGTGATTATGGTGATACAATTGATGTAGAAATGTGTGTTCACGAAAAAGATGGGGACAATTATTTTAATTGGGACATCGATATAGAAAGTATTTCGGGAACAGTTCGTGATTGCGAAGCTACTACTACAGATGGGTATATGTATGAAACACTGTCTTCCAAAAAATTATCTGCCTACATATCAGACTCAGATAATAACGGAACAAAAATATATACAATAGTCAATGGAATAAAATATCCTATGGTTTATGATGCCACTGCAGAGCGATGGGAAGAAACTTCAAAGGATATTGGAGCAATTACAAAAATCCCGAAATCACCGAGGGAAACTACGGAAGAATATGCAAACACTGTGTTAAATGATGCAGGATATGTTCAATCTACAAAAGTTTCCGCAACGAAAAATTGGACACCCGGTTCAGCTACATTAATAGAGATTCCTGTTGAACAGGATGGATGTTTGCTGATTGATGGTGAGTTTTCTATGGCATCATCAACAGATGGAGAACTTGTAAAGGTGTATGTCAATGACAAATTTCTTTGGTCTAACCGCATAGGCGGGGAAGTGTCAACAAGATTTGACGAGCATTATGATACAAAATATTTTATAAACAACATTCATGCTGTTGCAAATGTAAAAAAAGGCTATGTATTGAGTTTTATTTTTAATAAGTGGCGTCTTGGTGTTGCCGGTGAGACGGTGGATATATCAGATATAAATCTTAGATATATTGAGGGAGATGTTCTTTCAGAAACAACCAAATGGAAACTTGAAAATTCCGTAGTTGTTGACACTGCTACAGGAAGTGTGTCTGCTTATGGACAAGGAGTATCCTATGATGCATATATCGAAAATGATACAACTTACATATCAGCAGGTACAGCTCAAGAACTTTTTGGATATGTGGATGCAACAAACACCAATTCAGATGTTGCCCTTAGAACTGCAGCGGAAAATACAGGGAATACAGTTGTTTGGGCGGCAGATAAATTAGCTTTTGTTCATCACGGAATACCGGGAATGTATACTTGGAATGAGTTGAGTGAGATAAACGCTCAAATAGGTACACCTACCCCAGACATTCGCTTTGATTTCATCTCTGACACAGGAGTGGTTGTTAAAAGCACGGTTATTGTTGATTCTATCGCAGCAGAAAATGGTCAATGTGTTTTGACGGTAAATACAACAAGGGATCTTCAAAGCAAACAAATGAGAATTGATTTGCCATCGGTTGATTTGGGTACCGGAGGATATTATATGTATGTAAAATCAAAATATGAATTTTCCTCCGGTGTTGCTTGTGGTAGTACATTCGCCGGTGTATATGACCCGTATCCTTCTTTTCAATCAACAATAAGCTACGGTCCTTGGGATGGTTATACAGTCAAGAAGTATAATATAAGTAGTGTTACAGGGGAAAAATGGCTAAAATGGTTTTTCCGGACAAGCGATACATCGGGTGATGGTACAGGAAAAGTATTTATTGACTGGATAGTGTTATCTAAGAATCCAACATTAGATGATACCACAAGCGTATTATCATCTTTAAATGATGGAACAAATACAATTACACTTGCACAAGACGGAAGTATGACAGAAGCGGAAGTAAACATTAGTGTATTCAACGGATTACTGGCCGGTACAACAACTGCACTTCCAACAGGCTTTACTTCTGATCTTGCACCGGATGTAACTGACGTTACATATAGCACAACTGTGACCGATAAAACAAGCTATAAACTTGTAGACATATTAGCATCAGGTACAAAAAATTCAGCAGTAGTATCAAAAAATTACAGAATAATAGTAAAGGTAATTCCAATGCCTGACATTCGCTTTGATTTCATCTCTGACACAGAAGGGGCTGTTAAAGGCACGGTTGTTGATTCTATCGCAGCAGAAAATGGTCAATGTGTTTTAGCGGTAAATACAACAAGGAATCTTACAAGCAAACAAATGAGAATTGATTTGCCACAGGTTGATTTGGGTACCGGCGGATATTATATGTATGTAAAATCAAAATATGAATTATCCTCCGGTGTTGCTTGTGGTTGTACATTCGTCGGTGTATGTGACGCGCAAACCGCTTCGTATCCTTCTTTTCAATCAACAATAAGCTACGGTTCTTGGGATGGTTATACAGTCAAGAAGTATAATATAAGTAGTGTTACAGGGGAAAAATGGCTAAGATGGTATTTGCAGACAAGTAGTACATCGGGTGATGGTACAGGAAAAGTATTTATTGACTGGATAGTGTTATCTAAGAATCCAACATTAGATGATACCACAAGCGTATTATCATCTTTAAATGATGGAACAAATACAATTACACTTGCACAAGACGGAAGTATGACTGAAATGGAAGTTAATGATACTGTGTATAACGGAATAACATCCGGTACAACAACTGCACTTCCAACAGGCTTTACTTCTGATCTTGCACCGGATGTAACTGACGTTACATATAGCACAACTGTGACCGATAAAACAAGCTATAAACTTGTAGATATATTAACAGCAGGCACAAAAAATTCAGCAGTAGTATCAAAAAATTACAGAATAATAGTAAGGTAATTCCAATGCCTGACATTCGATTTGATTTTATCTCTGACACAGAAGGGGCTGTTAAAGGCACGGTTGTTGATTCTATCGCAGCAGAAAATGGTCAATGTGTTTTGGCGGTAAATACAACAAGGGATCTTCAAAGCAAACAAATGAGAATTGATTTGCCACTGGTTGATTCGGGTACCGGCGGATATTATATGTATGTAAAATCAAAATATGAATTATCCTCCGGTGTTGCTTGTGGTTGTACATTTGTCGGTGCATGTGACGCGCAAACCGCTTCGTATCCTTCTTTTCAATCAGCAATACCAAGTTGTTCATATGGAATAAATTAGATTATATAAGTCCATTGTAAATATGTGTACAAAAAAGGAGAATACATATGAATTTTAAAAATGTACCTAAAAAATATAGACCAATACCTTTTTGGTCATGGAACGAAAAACTTGATACAGTGGAAACTGCTCGTCAAATCAACATCATGCACAATGCTGGTTTGGGTGGCTTTTTTATGCATGCTCGCGGAGGACTTCAAACAAAATTTATGGGAGATGAGTGGTTTGAAAATGTAACTTGTTCTGTTGAAGAAGCAAAAAAACTTGATATGGACGCATGGGCATATGACGAAAATGGATGGCCAAGTGGTTTTGGTGGCGGTAGAGTTACGGGTAAAGGGAAAAAATATCAACAGAAACATTTACGTATGGAAAATGGTGAAAGAAATACTCCATACACTCTTTATAATTGGAATGGATATCACTTTTATTATGATGTCAATCCGTTCTATTCAGACAATCTTGATGCAGAGGTCGTAGCAGATTTCATAAATGAAATTTATGAACCATACTATAAAAAATATAAGAATGAAATCAAAGGTTTTTTTACTGACGAACCCCAACTTTCAGGAAAATATATGACATGGAGTCTAAAACTTCCTGATGAATACAAAAAAACATATGGTGAGGATTTAATAGAACGAATGCCCGAACTGTTTTTTGAAGTTGGAAATTATAAGGATACTCGAATAAAATATTGGAAGCTTGTAACTGATTTATTTTCTAAAAATTATATGAAACAAATTTACAATTGGTGTAATGAACGTGGTTTGTGTTTTACAGGGCACTTGCGTGGTGAAGAAACAATTGGAGAGCAAATAGTATTTAACGGGGCGTGTATGCCTCATTATGAATATTTTAATATACCGGGAATGGATTGGATTGGTCGTTCTATATATGACTGCTTAACAACGCATCAGCTTGGTTCGGTATCACAACAACTTGGAAAAAAACAGGTTTTGTCAGAAACATTCGCATTGTGCGGACACAATGTCGGATTTGAAGAGTTAAGAAGAATTTACGAATGGCAGATGGTACGAGGGGTTAATCTATTATGTCAGCATCTGGAGGGATACTCCCTAAGAGGAATCAGAAAAAGAGACTATCCTCCGGCTATGTATTATCAACAGCCATGGTGGAGTGAATACCATAAATTTAATGATTCTATGGCTCGCATAGGTATGCTGTTGGCTAAGGGTGATATTTCTTGTGATGTACTTTTGATTCATCCTCAAACCACAATGTGGGCATTATTTGATAAAATTTCCTGGGACAATGGTGATGGTGGTGGAGTGTCAGAACTTATGCAGTCACTACTTGATACAATAAAAATACTCGAACAAAAACACATACCTTTCCATTTGGGGGACGAAACCATTATGGAACGCCATGCAAGGGTAGATGGTAATGGATTAGTTATTGGGGAAATTAGATATACAACAGTTATTATGTTGCCTGACACATTGCTATTAGATAACACAAAAAAATTATTACAGGAATACGAGTTAAATGGTGGTAAGCTACTTGCGGTTGAAGAACTTGTACCAAACGATATAATAGATAACGAAAACATCACATATACAAAACGTTTATATGACGAATTTACAATGCATTATCTTGTAAATTCTACAGAGGAAACTCAAAAAGCTTATATAAAAGAAGGCGCGAGGTACCTTGATATTATCACAGGTGATTTGCAGGTATTTAATGGCAAATATGAATTTGCTCCATTTGAAAGCCTTGTGGTAATAGATGATGGAACTCAAAGAATAGAAAATTTACCAAAAAAAGAATTAACTTCAATATCTCTTGATGGCGACTGGAATATTACAGAGCAGACGCATAATGTTCTTACCCTTGACTACTGTAAATATTTTTTTGACGAAGTTATTCAAGAAGAAAATGGATATGTGCTTAACATTCAAGAGCGAGCGTGTGCGTTGAAACGACCGGTGAAGATAAAACAAGAATTTGGCATAAAGACAACCTATTTACCAAAGGAACTTTATCTTGTGGTGGAAACACCGGAAATCTTTGATATTAGTGTAAATGGTGAGTTAATCAATATAGAAGATAAGGGATGTTTTTTGGATAAGGCATTCCGCAAAATTGATATTTCAAAATATTTTGTAGTAGGTGAAAATACTATTACAATGAAAACGGAATTTAGACAGTCGGAAACTCTTTACGAGAATTTGGAAAAGGCAAAACACTTTGAAACTGAAAAGAACAAGCTAGTTTACGATATTGAGATTGAGCCGATATACATTGTTGGACAGTTTGGTGTTTCGATGATGGGCAAGGCGGAAGATTTGGATAGAAAAGCTATTAGATTTAATGGCGAGTTTGCTATTTGTGAGCCGCGAAATACCATAAGTCTTATAAATATTGAAAAACAGGGATACCCGTTTTTCGCAGGAAGTATAACAATTGAGAAGAAAATACAAATAGAGGACATAAGCAAAAAAATTGTGTTTAATAAAAATGGTATTAATGCAATTAAAGTTTGCGTAAACGAAGAAAGTGTTGATACTGTTATATGGAATCCAACAGAACTCGATTTGTCACAGTTTCTAAAACTTGGTGAAAATACAATCAAGCTAACTTTGATTAACAATCTCCGTAATATGATGGGACCACATCATATGGAGTGTGGAGAATCCTATAGTGTTACTCCTGCTGCATTTTTTAAAGAAGATACTATATGGGGAAAGTGGAATAAAAATAAATTTAACAAAGGATATTGCTTTGTTGAGTTCGGAGCAAGATAGAAGAACAGAATATAAGAAATTTATAGAGATATAGAGGTATGAAAATGAATAAATTATTGATTGGTTGGGCTGAAGAAAATATTACACCCGACAAAAAAATTAAGCTTGCAGGGCAATTCTTTGAAAGGATTTCCCAATATGTAGAAACACCTATTTCAGTTACCGCAATGGCGGTAGAATCAGGAACAGAGCAAATGATTATCTGCTCCTGTGACTTGGGTGGCATAGGTGAAAATTTGATTAAGTTAGTCAGAGAACGTTTAAAAGATAATGTAGTTGGTCTTGATGTTAATAAAATTATCATTAATGCAACCCATACGCATACAGCAATGTTATATAACGGAAAAGGCGCAGCTTCTTCAGAATCGTCTTTGGATGTTTTAAAACGCTATTTATCGGAAGATAAAGAGTATGTTGAAAAGGTGTCTTCTGATGACGTAATGAACCCACAAGAGGCACTTGTATTTTTAGCGGAGAAAATCACCATTGCAATTAAAAAAGCATGGGAAAGCAGAAAAAACTCATACTATGCTAATGAGTTTGGACGTGTAGCGGTAGGAATGTGCCGCAGGGTTGTTTATGATGATAAAACCGCAAAAATGTGGGGAGATACAAACAGCGCAAACTTTGATGAATTAGAAGGCGGAAATGATTCGGGTATCGAGCTTTTATATGTTTTTGATGATAATAAAAAGCTTGCGGGCGTAGTTGCAAATGTTGCCTGCCCTTCACAGGTGGTAGAGCATAGAAGCTTTATTTCATCTGATTATTGGGGCAAGGTGAGAATTTTACTAAGAAAAAAATTCGGTGATGGTTTGTTCGTTTTGGGTCTTTGCAGTGCTGCAGGTGACCAGTGTCCCAGAGATATGATAAGATGGGTGAATCCCGAAACACCTATTGATGATCCGAATATTAAAAGAGAAAATTATATTGAAAGAAATGCAGACCCGTCTATGTTTGATATTAAAGGAACATGGAAAGTCGGTAAACGTATCGCGAATGAAATAATTGATGTTTATGATGAGGCAATGGAGCATATTTGTGGTGAAGCGGAGCTAATACATAAGGTTACAACAATAGATATGCCAATAAGACGAGTTGCGATTACAGAATATAATGAAGCCGTAAAAGCCATTGAGGACTATATTAAAAATAAGGATAACTTTGATTTTGCGGATAATGCAGGCATGCACATTTTTGCAGGAACAATTGCAAGATATGAATACCAGCAAAATCATGACATTTGCCCCATAGAGGTACATGTTGTTCGTTTCGGAGATGTTGTTTTTACCACGAATCCTTTTGAATTATTCTTGAATTATGGAAATCAAATAAGAGCAAGGAGCAAGGCGAAACAAACCTTTATTATTCAGCTTGCTTGCGGAAGCAATTCATATCTGCCGACTAAAAAGGCAGAGGAGGGCAGCCATTATAGTGCCTATGTTTCAAGCGGAATTACAGGACATCAAGGCGGAGAACTTTTGGTGAGGAAAACGGTCCAAGAAATCAATCAAATGTGGGAGTAGCTCATATGGGGGTCATAAAAAATGATACATCCAATTAGATTGAAGCAAGAGGGATTGTTTACAAACAAAAATATATTCAATTTGCTGATTCCAATTCTTATAGAACAAATAATGATAGTTGCTATAGGAATAGCAGATACAATCATGGTTGCATATGTGGGTGAAACGGCTGTAGCAGGAATTTCTCTTATTACCACAGTTGACACTTTGGTTAAAGTACAAATGTCTGCTTTGGCTATTGGTGGTTCTATTGTTATATCTCAATACATTGGTAAGAAAGAGCTGGACAATGGGAACAATGCAATGAAAATGGCATATTACAGCATTCTTTTTATAGCTTTAGTTGTTAGTGCATTATTATTTGTATTTCATAAGTCGTTTTTAACATTGATAGTAGGCAATGTTGAACCCGCTGTTATGAAGAGTGCTCAAACTTATTTTTCATTATCACTGTTTTCGTATCCATTTTTTGCTGTATATTATGTTGTGTCAGCGTCTTTTTGTGCAATGGGCAACAGCAGGGTATCTATGGTTTGTTCACTGGCTATGATGGTGATGAATCTAATTTTAAAAGCAGTTTTGATTTATAAATTTAATTTGGGAGTAGCAGGCGCAGGTATTTCAACGCTGATTGCAGTCATATTTATAGGTATCTCGATGACTGCAATGTCGTGCAAGCCGTTAAACCTTGTGCATATAGAAAAAATCGGCAAGTTTGAATTTGATTTTGATATGATTAAAAGGATTTTGGGAATAGGTATTCCAAACAGCATTGAAAATGGTATGTTTCAATTGGGAATATTACTTTTACAACGCTTAACAGCAAGCTTTGGAACAGTATCAATTGCGGCAAATGCTATTTTAAAAAGCCTTTCGCCTATTATTTCTACAATTTCTTCCTGTTTTGCCCTTGTAATTGTAACGATAATAGGGCAGTGCATGGGGGCAAGAAAAACTGACCAAGCTGTTATGTACACAAAGCATATTTTGAAAATGAATTACATATTTGCACTATTTATTAGTCTTGCTTGCATAGCCGCAAACGGATTGTTGATAAAAAGCTTTAATCTATCCCCGGAAACGAGCAGACTTGCATCAAGAATATTTTATATGTACTGCATTGGTGCAATTTTCTTTTTCCCAGCAAGCTTTGTTCTGCCTAATGTGCTCAGAGCTTCGGGTGATACAAAATTTACAATGACAGCATCTGTAACAACCATGTTTGGCGCAAGAATAGGTTTAGCCTATGTTTTTGGGAAATATATGAACATGGGGCTTTTTGGCATTTGGCTTGCAATGCAAATGGATTGGATTGTAAGAAGTGTGATATATGTATTTAGATTTAAACAGGGCAAATGGAAGAAAATTAAGGTTATTTAAATTAAAAAATAAGATATGGGGGAACAAAAATATGAAAGTCGATTTTTCTAAAAGAATAAGTAAAATCAAACCTATGCATGCAGTTGGTCAACCGCCTTTTTTTGGGTATGGAGAGAAAACATTTAAATACCTTGAAGAGGCAAATATCCCGTATTCCAGACTGCACGATGTATCGGGTGGTAATCGATATGTTGATATACCTAATATATTTAGGAATTTTGACGCTGATGAGAATGACCCGACATCGTACGATTTTGCTTTTACGGATTGGCTGCTAAAATGCTTAATGCAGGTGAAATGCGAACCTATTTACCGTTTAGGCATTACAATTGAGAATCAGAAGCATATAAGAAAGTTTAACCTTGATCCTCCGGCTGATTTTGGAAAGTGGGCGAGAGTTTGTGAGCATATTATAAGACACTATAACGAGGGATGGGCAAACGGATTTTACTACAATATACAGTATTGGGAAATATGGAATGAGCCGGATAATAGTAATGAAATCGAAAAAAACCAGATGTGGGAAGGCACTCAGAAGGATTATTTTGAGCTTTATACTGTTACCTCAAAGCATTTAAAAGAATGCTTTGGAGATAAAATTAAAATAGGCGGTTATAGTTCCTGCGGTTTTTATGCTGCCATAGGTGATGATGTGCCCGAGGAGGCAAATTGCACTCCTCGATTTGAGTATTTTATTGAATTTTTTAACAATTTTTTTAATTACATAAAGCAAAGCAAAGCACCAATAGATTTTTTCTCATGGCATAGTTATGCTTCACCTTATGCGACAGGATTAATGGCGGACTGGCTTGATAAAATGCTGATAAAGTATGGATATGATATTGAAACGCAATTAAACGAATGGAACACAAATCCAAATAGAGCGGAAAAAGGAAAGTCGGTAGCATCAGCTACAACCGCAGCAATGATACTGAATTTTCAGAATAAGAAAACAGATATACTTTGTTATTATGATGCACAATTAGGAATCTCGGTTTATGGAGGACTATTTAATTCAGAAACGCTGCTTCCTAACTGTACATATTATGTGTTTAAGGCGTTTGGCGAGCTATACACACTTGGCAGTCAAACATTTCTCGATGGTCTTGACAAAGAACTTTACGGCGTTGCGGCAACGGATGGAAGTAAAAATGCAATTATGCTGTCAAATATTTCTAAAGGAAGTAAAAAAATTGATTTGAATCTTGATAGTACATATAAGGTTTACTTAATAGATCAAAATCATTTCATTACAGAAAGTAACCTTTCTGCTAAAGAGTTTATACTTGATACAAATCAAGTCGTTATAATTAAGAATTATTATCTATAGGAGGATAAATCATGGCTAATATCAGTAAACCATGGATTACATACGCCAAACCATTTAAAATATTCGGCAACCTGTATTTTGCCGGAAATACGGTAGCCTCATCCCATATAATAGACACGGGAGATGGGCTTATACTTATTGACTCGGGATATCCGCAGACATTGTATCTTTTAATACAGTCAATATGGGAGTTAGGGTTTAAACCTTGTGATGTTAAGTATATTATACATTCACATGGTCACTATGACCATCTTGGTGCAACAAAAGCTTTGGTTGAGCTTACGGGAGCAAAGACGTTTATCGGATTCGGAGACGAAGATTATGCCAATGGTAAGCTTGACTTAACACGGGCAAGGGAATCGGAGCATGAATATCACGAGGCGTTTGAGGCTGACTGCATTATGCGTGATAATGACATAATCACGTTAGGGAATACGAGTATTCAAGTTATAAGCACGCTGGGGCATACACCTGGAACTATGTCCTTTTTCTTTGATGTAACCGATGGGAAAGTAACATATCGTGCAGGAATGCACGGAGGTGTCGGAACCGGCTCTATGGCTAAAGAATTTTTGGAAAGGTATGGATTATCTTTTGCATGCCGAAATGATTTTTTAAAAGGTTTGGAAAAGGTTCGGAATCAAAAGGTGGATATTTTTATCGGCAATCATGCATGGAATAATGATACCTTCGGCAAATATAAACAAATGCAGGAGCAAAAGGAAAATCCGTTTATCGATAGCAGGGCATGGGAAGTATTTCTTGATAAATCTGCGGCAAACCTGCAAAAGGTTATCTCAGAAGAATAACAATGAGGAGGAAAATTAGATGAAAAATTATAAGATAGCAGTAATCGCAGGTGACGGAATAGGTCCCGAGGTTTTGACAGAGGGAATAAAGGTATTAAATAAGGTAGCCAACCTTGATAAAGGGTTTCAATTTCACTTTGAACATTTTCCGTGGGGATGTAAGTATTACTTGGAAAATGGAGAAATGATGCCGAAAGATGGCATAGAACAGCTTTCAAAGTTTGATGCAATATATCTTGGCGCAGTAGGTTATCCGAGAGTTCCAGACCATATATCACTTTGGGACTTATTGCTGAGGATAAGGCACGAATTTGACCAATATGTTAATTTAAGACCTGTTAAATTATTGAAAGGCGCACCTTGCCCTTTGAAGGATGTAATGATTGAAGATATTGATATGACTGTTATTCGTGAAAACAGCGAAGGCGAATATGCAGGAGCAGGGGAAAGACTGTTTAAAGGACAGCCTGAAGAGGTCGTATTGCAAACAGGAGTTTTTTCGCGAAAAGGTACGGAGCGAATAATAAGATATGCTTTTGAAATTGCCAGAAAAGAGAAACGGACACTGACAAGTATCAGCAAAGGAAATGCACTGAATTATTCTATGGTGTTTTGGGATGCGGTATTTACACAAATTTCAAAAGAATACACCGATGTAAAAACCTATTCATATTTGGTTGATGCGGCAAGTATGTTTTTTGTGAAGGATCCAAAACGATTTGAAGTTGTTGTTACTTCGAATTTGTTTGGAGATATATTGACTGATTTGGGAGCAGCAATATCGGGAGGTATGGGACTTGCCGCAGGGGCTAACATAAATCCCGAAAGAAAATTTCCTTCAATGTTTGAACCTGTCCATGGAAGTGCTCCTGACATTGCGGGAAGGGGAGTCGCAAATCCGCTGGCTTCTATCTGGTCAGCAAGCCAGATGCTTGATTTTTTCGGGTATGAAGATTGGGGAAAAAGGGTCATCAACGCAATTGAAACTGTTATGACAGAGGCTAAAGCATTAACCCCTGATATGAATGGGAAAGCAAAAACCGACGAAGTTGGAGATGCCGTAGTTGAAGCCTTAGAATTAATGTATTAATTGAAAAGCCCATGGCCATGAATGTGAAAGAATGTGACGTCATGATACTTTACGCAAAAAAAGTTTAGCTGTAGGACATGTTCAAAGGCATTTTACAACATACAGAGCGGTTAAGACGATGGTAAATAGCGGGAAATACGGACAGCTTTGGAATGGTTATTAAATTAAAAATTAGCTGGTGGCGGTATTGCTGCAAATTGATGCGACTAGGTTAGATGTGCTTTTCTATGTAGAAGATACGCTATACATGATCCACTGCTATTTTATGATATAATATCTGTATAAGAAATAAGCATATTATGCAAAAACATATACAGATTTGGAGTTGGGGCACATGTATTTTAAGGATGATAAACAAATTTCTCTATTTGAATTCGGGCAGGCCGCCGGTCTTTGTCTTAATCCGGAAAACCGATGGGTGAAGATGTCCCATTTGGTCGATTGGGATATGCTTGAGAATAAATACTCCAACCTGTATTGCGAAGATAACGGAGCGCCTGCCAAGCCCATACGTTTAGCCATTGGAGCGCTTTTAATCAAACAAATTGAGGGATTCCCTGATGAAAAGTTAGTGCTTCACATTCAGGAAAACCCTTACCTGCAATACTTTTGCGGAATTAAGGAATTCAGTTATGATATTCCTTTTGAGCCTTCTTTGATGGTAGCTTTCCGAAAGAGATTTGATGAAAATGTCATTCGTGAAATCAACGAAATGATGTTCAAGCCAAAACCTGCTGCGGATAAGTCGGACAATGACAAGACAGATCCGCCCAATCATGGCACGTTAATCATGGATGCTACCTGTACGCCTGCGAATATTACTTTCCCACAGGATATTAAGCTATGCAATGAAGCTCGGGAAAAGACCGAAGTTATGGTTGAGGTTATGCACAAACCGAATCGCGGCAAGCAGGAAAAGCCACGCATGGATAAACAAAAAGCGCGTATGGAATATCTGAAGGTAGCCAAGGCGAAGAAAAACAAACCCAAAGTATTGCGCAGAGCGATCAAAAAGCAACTTTTCTACATTCGACGCAATCTGATATACATAGAAAACCTTATGGTGCATTACGATAACCTTTCCGCCAAGCAAAAAGAGGAACTTGAAACCATCAAAAAACTTTATTCTCAGCAAAAGTATATGATAGACAATCATACCCACATTGTAGATGACCGAATCGTAAGCATTTCACAGCCGCATGTCCGCCCAATTGTGCGCGGCAAGGCAAGCGCAAAAACGGAGTTTGGAGCAAAGGTAGCGATTAGTGTAATTGACGGATATGCGTTTGTAGATCATTTATCATGGGACGCATACAATGAAAGTTCGGATTTAATTCCAGCCATTGAGAAATATCGCAAAACATATGGCTGTTATCCCGAAGCAGTCATGGTGGATAAATTATACAGAAATCAGGTCAACATCAAATATTGTAATCAAAAAGGTATCCGAATCAGCGGTCCGAAGCTTGGACGACCCAAGAAGGATGAAATTGTTAATAAGCAGCAGGAATACAAAGATAGCGGCATACGCAATGCTGTTGAGGGTAAATTTGGTATCGGAAAAATAGCATATGGACTGGGCAGGATAATGGCTAAGTTGAAAACTACGGCGGAAACTACCATCAATCTGGCATTTTTGGCTATGAACTTAGTCAAATTGCTCCATGCCTTTTTGCAGTTTTGGCTGGAAAAACTTCAGCTTTCAAAAAAGTGGGCTTTTTAAGGTAAGCCTACATAACAAGTTTGCATAAAGCACTTAAGTGTTTTCGTATGGAAAAAACATAGAGGATACAAATGATTATTATTCTGACAGAAACACTGTCAAAAAAATATAATTCCATGACGGGAATTGACTGAAAACTGTAATGAATATTACAGCGATCATATAACCCAAAGGGCGAAATTTGATGGATTACGACGAAATCCTGCAGCAACAGCTGGAAATCGGGTAAGAAAATCAAAGTTAGCTCTTTTTCCCCCCTTTTTCAGATAATAGAGTTAATATATATCATATTCGGGCGTCACCATTCTTCTTTTGATTACATGAAAAATAATCGGTAGTGTCAAAAGTTTTATAAAAAACAGGAATCAAACACGTTGACAGCCAAAAATTAAAACGGGTGTAAAAAAGTACCAAGAGTGAGGGTGGGGATATAGAAAATTGGGCATAGCAACGCCCTCTTGAATAACAGGATACCATTTAAATTTTTGTCAATCAAGAGTATTGACCGCACAACTTTGACCTCGGGCGGAATAAAGATATATTTCATGCGGTTGCTTGCTGATATATTCTTCGCTTAAATGAATCAGTTTAATCCACTTGGCGGGCATATCATCAAGTGTTAGCAGCTCTGGTATGACTGTGGGAACATTTTTATCAAGCGCTGAATGAGGGCGCAGAAAATTAAAATATGCTGCGAACAAATCCACAAAATATACAGAGTCGATTTAGCTTCCGAAACCGCAAGTTGCTTTGTAATTGCCTTTAAAAGTGCGGTTCAGCCGTTCGATAATCGACGGTATTCTTTCGATATAGAATCGCCGTTTGTAAGGCCGATGATTTGAGTAACATCGAAGAAAATATTGTGTTATCTGAAAAAGTGCTGTGCAAGCAGATAAATTGGATTTCCGTCAGTAATGAGGTTTAAATTTTTGGGAATTTCTTTCAGCAAAATAAAAAATGGCTGTCAGGCAGACTTATCCCTTGGGATAAGAACGTCTAACAGCCATTTTAACTGCTTACCATTTTTACATCTTTATTATATCAAGCAGATAAACAGCTTGTAATTGCAAGAGCTAAAAAAATGGTAGGGTGCAAGCTTTTTTCAATTCCGTTCAAATCAGACAAAACAACACAATCATTGGAAACAAAATATGACATCTTTTTTGAAACTTCATCATTATTAAACAGAAAAATTTCAGATTTTATTGGAGTACTGCGGTTTATATAATCGTAGTGCTTTTTTTTGAAGCGAGCTTCTGAAAAACAAATTAATTTTTTACTATAGAGATCCTCCAAGAAATTTAAGCACTTGAATAACAAATTCTTGGAGATGTTTTTATGGTAAAAATTTTTTTTTGCATTTTTCCGCCACAATGGCCTGTTCCATTCGTTTCTTATATGAGAGGCCATTCACCCTTATTTCTTAATAAGAAAGGGGGTGGAAGGAATGAAGGATAAAGAGCGCGTACAAAAACAGTTTGGTGCATATTGTAAAAGAGTAATTAAAAATGCTCTCATTGATTATCGGAGACAAATAAATAACGAGAGAAAACGATTGGTCAGCTTTAGTGACCTAAGTCAATCTGAAATTAATGAATTGATTTGTCAAGATACTTATAACGTATCGCTGGACTGTGTCTCATCTTCTAAATTTCAAGTATATGTAGAAAATGAATTGCTCCATAGTGCGTTAAATACATTAAGGGATAAAGATTGCGACATTATTATTCTCGCTTACTGGTTGGGAATGAAAGATACTGAAATTGCCGAACAAATGAATTTATCGCGGCGTACCGTAACGGACATACGCCATCGAGCACTAAAAAAGTTAAAAAGCTATATGGAGGTTAATAACATTGAATCATTTGATTAATTACGAAACGATTATCAATGCAACACATGGAGATGCAATTGCAATCAATGACATTTTAAAGAAATACGATTCTTATATTTCAAAGTTATCTGCGATTGAAATGAAGGATCTCAGCGGGCAAACCGTGCTTTGTGTGGATGAGGAATGCAAAAGGGTTTTGCAGACGAAGCTGATTGTTGCTATACTGAAATTCAAACCTATTTAGGCTTTCCTTAAAAAGTTCAAAAAGTGGCATAAACACTGGACATTTTAGCATTTTTATGATATAATATCTGTATAAGAAAAAAGCATATTATGCAAAAACATATACAGATTTGGAGTGGGAGCA
>Ga0209373_10003069_pt1 | contig 15880 bp, 10 predicted proteins | sample Higcelweek5metaG_FD_187173 | JGI IMG/M metagenome (GOLD analysis project Ga0209373, IMG submission 187173) | Freshwater pond sediment microbial communities from the University of Edinburgh, under environmental carbon perturbations - High... | ecosystem: Environmental > Aquatic > Freshwater >...
TTTTTGAAAAAGAGCTAATAAAATAAAAATTGGAAGAAATAAAATTAGCCCGGAAATAAATGTGCCTTTAATTTTTTTAAATAAATATCTATTGTATAACTCATTGTTTGAAAAGTATAAAAAGATATTCCCACTGGAAGTATTATATTTAGAGATGTTATGTTTGGTTGCAAACCTACTGAATCTAATATTAAAACAAAGTTATCAATAAAAAAATTAAAATATTTAAAAGAACAAAGCATTCCAAGATTTGCAAAAAGACTTATGCATAATAAAAGTTTTCTTTTGCTTTTATTTTCACTTTTTTCTAATTTTAGTCCAACTACATAATCAATTATGGAACTAATGAATAATAATGAAAGAAATCTATAATCCCACCAACCATAAAAGATATAACTAAAAAATAAAATAATTAAATTTTGTACTCTTAGGTTTTTATTAAAAATAAACCAATAGACAATAAAAAAGATTATGAAAAAAATAAAAAATTCAATTGAATTAAAAATCATAATTAATATATTTATAAACAACTACAAACTGACTTATGTGTGTACAGCTTTTATTTTAATATTTTCTATTTTAACTTAAAGAATATAATTTTCAAAAAAATGATTATAAATCTATGTAAATAAATATTTTTTAGTTATAAATGATACTTTAATCTAAAAATATTTATCCCATTCCCAATTATTTAGAAGTTTTTTGATTTGGGTTTCCACATCTTCTACTGGTTTATTTGTATCAATAATAAAGTGAGCTTTTTCTTCTTTTAATTTTGTTGGCATTTGAGAATTTATTTTTTTTTGTGCATCATCTTTTGTGCATTTATTTCTTTCAATTAGTCTTTTTATTTGATTTTCTTCTGAACAAGATACAACAATAACAAAATCAACAAAACTTTCTCTTTTTGCTTCAAAAAGTAATGGAGCTACATATATTATCAAAAAGTTTTTATTTTCTTCTTTTTCTAAATTTAGATAAAAATTTAAAATTTTGTCTGTTTCTTTGTGAATAAGTGGATGAACAATTTGATTTAATAAATCTAATTCTGATTTATTTTCAAAGACTCTTTTACCTAGTTTTTTTCTATTTATTATATTATTTTCTGTATCAAGATATTCATTACCAAAAGTTTCCAAAATTTTTAGAGAAGTTTCACTAGGATATTTATATATAAGGTGGGTTATCATATCTGTATCAATGATGATAGCCCCTTCTTTTTTCATAAAATCTGAAACAGTAGTTTTACCTGTTGCAATTCCACCTGTCAAGCCAATTTTTATCATTTTTTAGGAATTTTTAAGTCTTATAGTTATGATAATATCATCTGTAAGAAATACAGCCAAACGAGGCCAAATTGCACCAGAACCTGTTCTCATTTTTGGGTTACCATAAAGTTCTATAGCTCTTTCTACAGAATCTTCTATTTTTAGACCTTTTAATGTTTGTCCTTCAAATGGGTATGAAATTGTTATTTCCTGTAATATGCCAGATTCTGTAAAATAGAACGATACACCTAAATCATCAAAAGAATAAACAGATTGACTTAAATTTGTAATTTCAACTTTGCTAAATTGTTGCATTAGTTCTATTACTTCTCTTTTTTTTGATGAACCAATTTGACAACCAAATAATGTCCCTATATTTTCGTTTATAACAAAGAGGTCTTTATTTATTTTTTTTGTAGTAGGTTGTTGTTGTATTGTTTCTTTTATTTCTATAGTTTGTTGTTTTGGTGGAGGAGGTGGAGGAGGTGGAGGTGAAATAAATTTTTCACTAGCAAGTTTTTTACTATTTACGGATATGGGTGGTATTGTTTGTGTCAATTTTGGTATTCCGGGAGATGATGATGACATTGATGGTGGTGGAGGTGGTGGAGGTGGTGAAGAAATTATTTTTTCTATGATTTGTCCATCACTTTCTTTTTCTAAAGCAGAAGTTTGTTGAAAATCTATTTGTTTATTTGATATTTGTGGCAAAGGATATTCAGGAGAACCTATAGGATGTTGTTGCACAGATTTAACAACGCTTTCCTGTAATATCATTCTTCTCAATAAGTCTTGAGTTTGTTTATCCATTTTGGGGATAGAGGATTCAACTTGTTTTCTTGAATCTATTACTTTTTGTGATTCTTTCTCTTCTTTGTTAACCATAAATTCATCATTTGATAAAATACTTTTCATAAGCTCAGAGGCTTCTGGTGGTAAATTATCAATAAAAGGATTTGAAGAATCTTCTAAAATAAATTTCTTTATTAAATCAGAAGAATCTGAATCTATGTTATTACTGAGATTAGAATCTTTTTCATTATCCTGATCTTTCATTTAATCTTCCTAACTACAACTATTTCTAAAAATTTTTATTACATTTCAAAAAGAAGTAATATTTATCTAATTTAATTTTAAGCTAATTAGTTGTATTTTGAACATATATAAAGCACAAAAAATTTAATTTTAAGCAAAATAACTTCTATAAAGTAAAAAAACTATGGAAAAAATTAATAAAAATTAATTATATTTAGATTTTTTATAAATTTATTAACAAACTATTAACAATTGTCGAAAAATTCTATAATATATAGTTTGGAATATAATTTTTTTTGAAATAAAAAATACTAAAAAAATTTTTATTACTTAAAGTCTTATTTTTATCAATTTTACTGTTACTCAGACTTATACAAATTTGATATAATTTAGCAGAAGAATCTTTTTAATTTGCGGAGTTAAAGATAAATAAAAGTTGTAGAATAAATATATTAAAATAAACTTACAAACTGAATACTTTCAAAAAAATAGTTTGGAAAAAAATATGAATGGAAGAAAAAAAATTTTAATTGTTGATGATGAAGAAAATATAGTTTGGTCTATGGAAAAGTATCTTGCAAAAGAAGGCTACTTTATCGCAACAGCAAGTTCGGCAAAAAAAGGTGCAGAAATATTAACTACAACGTCTTTTGATCTTGTTATTACTGACATGAAAATGCCTGAAGTTGATGGTTTTCAGTTTTTAAGTTGGATAAAAAAAAGACAACCTTCAACCAAAGTTATTATGATGACTGCATTTGGTTCACCTTTAATAAGAGAATCTGCCCTAAAACTTGGTGCGTTTAGATACTTTGAAAAACCTGTAGATTTAAATCAATTGAGAAAATTTATAAATGACACACTTGCAGATAAGGGTTTTACAGGTAATATTCTTGATATAGACTTATTTGATTTTGTTCAAATGATTCTTTTATCAAGAAAACAAAAATTAATTTCGATAACTGACCCTGTAACAATGCAAATGGGATTACTTTACCTAAAATCAGGAGATGTAATTCATGCTGAATGTGGCACATTACAAGCAGAAGAGGCTTTTTATACTATTATGGCTATGAAAAGTGGTATATTTTCAGATATGCCTTGGATAGACCCACATCAAAGAACAATTAACGCACCTTTTAATCACCTGCTTATGGAAGCAGCTAGAATAATGGATGAGAGTCAAGCAAATCTTAGTGATTTGGAGGCAACTGTAGAGGCTGTTAGAAAAGTTATGGAAAAACAACAAGCTCAAGAAGAAAAACCTCATACAAATTCAGAAATAATAAAGAAAACTCTTATTGCTTTAAAAGATGAACAACCAGATTTGATTGCTTCTATGGTTTTGGACGGTAGAAATGGTCGTTTTATTGAAGGTATGACAACTGTACAAACATATAATTTTTCAGATGCTTCTCCAATATTCAAACATTTTTTTAGTTCTGCTGGAGATGCTGAAGTTATGCTTTCCAATTTGGCAGAAAAAAGAAAAGAAATAGAAGAAGTTTTGGTTACAAATGTAAAACACTATTCAATACTACGAAAGCTCAAAAATGGTCGATATATCTTTTTTGTTTCTTATCCAAAAGAAACAAATTTAGGGCTTGTAAGGTTAAACTTAATGAAGTATTCTGATGAATTAGAAAAACATCTAAAATAAGGCTATTAGTTGCATTAATGTTACTATCAAATAAAGATAAAAATTTTGCTGTTGCATATATATATAAGAAAGGAAATTTAGATTTCTTAGATGATATTGCAGATATAAAGCCATATATTGAAAAAGTTTTTCTTGTCAATTTTTCCGAAGAGCAAATATCAGCTCAAGATAAAGATATAAAAATAATTAAGCCAAATTCAGAAAGCCTAAAATCACTAGTACAATCAATAAAAAAATATAATATTGATTATCTTTTGATATTACAAGAAAATGAAAAACTTATTATCAAGACTTCTTTAAAAACTATTTTGGAAAGTTTGGATGATGAAATTTTTGCCTATGGCATTCAAATAAAACCATCAAATTATGAATATTTAGAATTTCATGAAGAACAATTTATAACTATTGAATCAAGATTATTAAATATAAGAACAAAGTTTTTAAATGATTTTTATAAAACAGGTGATATTTTTTATAAAAAGGAATTGAAATTAATTTTTCCAGAAAACTTTTTTATTCAGCAAAAAAATATAAACTCAGAAATAGAAATAATCAAAACTAACGATTTATTAGACATGGAAAAGATAACACAAAGAGAATTCTTATTTTTGGGAAATTCTTATTTTTATAAAGATTCAAAAATTGCTGAAGAGTATTACAAAAAAGGTCTTGAATTTCATGAAGAAAATTCTGAATATAAAGAAATTCTTTTATCAATGCTTTTGAAACTATTTTTGAGAAAACAAAATTTTGCAAAAATAAAAGATTTACTTTTTATTTATAAAGATTTGGAAATAAAAAATCCTTTATATTGGGTTTATGTTGGAAATTATTATTTTGAAGTAAATGATATAATAAATTCATTAAAAAGTTTTCACAAAGCACTAAAATATAAAGAAAATCTTCCTTTTATTTATAATAATTCTGATATTAATTGGAAACTTTATTATAAATTAGGGTTAATCTTTTTTGGCAAAAAATATTTTAATCATGCAGAAAAATATTTCACACTCACTTATGAATCTATGTCCAAAGAAAAATACCCAGAACTATATATTAATTTGGCAAAAACTAAATTTAACAATGAAAAATATAATGATGCATTTGAAGTATTAAAAGAAATATTTCATCTTGAAAAAGTAGAACAAAAAATTTTGCAAGAATCAAAATATACAATGTTAAATTTATTACTTTTTGCAGATTTTAGAGAAGAATTTATTGAAATTTTATCAAAAGATATTTTTGATAAAACTAATATAACAAGGATTGCAGACTCTCTATTTATGGCTGGGAGTTATGAAAATGCTCTTAATCTCTATTTACTTATTACAAAAAAATTTGAAACAGACAAAGAGCTCTTATTTAAAATTGGATATATTTGCTCTATTTTGAAATATTTAGAGATGGCAACAATTTATTTTAAAAAATATTTGGAGATAGAGCCAGAAAATCTTGATGCATTAAGTAATTTGGCTTTTATTTATCTAAATTTGGAAAATTTAGAATTGGCAGAAAAAATATATTTGAAAATTTTGGATTTAAATAATTTTTCTTTTGAAGCAAATTTATATTTATCAATGATTTATATAAGTAAAGAAAATAAAGAAAAAGCTTCACTATACATAAATAAAGCAAGAACTTTAAATCCGTTATCTCCAGAAATAATAAAACTTTATCAAATATTCAGCTCTAATTTCAAATAATAAATCTTGAATATTGAATAGCACAAATATATACTTTAATAGTAGAGATATTATACTAAGGGTTCTTATATAAAAATGCTTTTAAAATCAAAAGATATAAAATACTTAGAACAACTACCATCCAAGACTTTTGAAGATGAGTATGAAGAAGAAGTTGAAGAAATTGGTTTTTATGAAGAAGATTATGACTACGGTTCAGAAGAAGATATAACCATTGGTCAAACTTTTTTGATTGGTGGTTATGAATCAAGAGTTCTTGAAGATAATGAAGAATTTGTTGAGTTTGAAGAATCACTTCAAGAGTTTGAAGGCTTGGAATATGATGAAGAAAATGGTGTCTATGTAGGCAAAACAGTTGTTATTGGTGGAGCCATGCCAATAGAAGAAATTGAAGAAGTCCAAGAAGAACAATCTATGGATGAATTTGATTCTCTAATGGGAGATGGACAAATTCCACAAATAGAAGAAGAACAAGTACCTACTATAAGCGATGAAGAAGTAATGGTTGATAATTTTTCCAATGCACTTAGTTCTCTTGAAAAAGACCTTAAAGATGGTATTCCAGATTGGAAAACAGTAACAAAAAATATACCAGGTGCAGCAGTAAGTGAAGAAGTAAACACTTTTCTTAGAGATTTCAAAATGGAGGATAGAGACCCTTCAACTTTTGAAGAAAGCAATTTTATTTTAGATGATGAAAAGCAAACAATATTAGAAGAAACACTTTCATTAATAAGCCAAGCAAAAGATTTTAGTTCTATGAGTAGAGCTATGGCTGGTTTGGAAGGTAAAATAAGACGAATAATGTATGATAAAGTATCTACATTAAAAGATGAAGTTTTAGTTGAAAAAACAAGAATAGTAAAAGATGTAGAAAATCACGTAGAAGTCGTTATTTCAAAACAAAGAGAAATCATAGAAAGAGAATCTGAAGAACATATCGAAAACACCGTTCAATTTTATAAAAAGAAAATGGAAGGTGATGCTCAACTCCTTACAGCAGCTAATAATATTATTTCAAGAAGAGAACAAATTCTTGATGAAGCCTATGCAAGAAGCCTTAAACTTATAGAAGAAGCAGAAGAACAAGCAAATAGAATTGTTGATGATGCAATGTCTGCCAATAGAGAAGCAGAAAGAATTATAGAACAAGCTAAATATGAAGCTACAAAAGTTGAACAAAGATTTAGAGCAGATGCTGAAAGAATTATTTCTGATTCAAATATAGAGTCTGCAAATATTATTCAGGCAGCAGAAGAACAACATCAACAAATTGTTGAAGCTGCAACTCAAGATGGTTTTAATGTTGGTTATCAAGAAGGTCGTGAAGAAGCTATCAAAGAAAATTCTCAACTTTTGATGGATGCAACAAATGCATTAAATGATTTGAATGCTGTATTCCCTCAAGTTGTTCAAGAAAATGAAGGAAGACTAATTAGGTTATCTCTCAAAGTTTCTGAAGCAATAATTCAAGATGAGAGAGAAGCAAAACCAGAATTGGTTGTAAAAGTTTTGGATAAAGCAATAAGAAGGGTTAGTGATTTGGAAAGAGTTGTCATTAAAGTAAATCCTCTTGATTTAGACTTAGTTCTTCCAAAACAAGCATATTTTAAGAGCATAGTTTCTGATGTTGAAGAATTTATCATTACAGGTCACTATTCAGTAGCTAGAGGTGGATGTTTTATAGAAACAAATTCTGGTACTGTAGATGCTCAATTTACAACTCAATTAAGAATTGTACAAGAAATATTTGATAAAATCAGATCAGAATACGAGTCTGAAGAAGAAGAGGAAGAAGAATAAATATTTAATTTTTAGATATTTATTTAATTATTTTTATGAGGTAATTTTATGTCTGTTATTGATGATAAAGTTCTTGAAAGAGTAGATTATTTTGAACATAATTTTGATTATCAAAACTATTCAGTAGCTCTAAAAAATTCAGAATTAATTAGAGCAAAAGGACAAGTTGTTCAAGTTATCGGTCTAATTATAGAAGCTCTTTTACAAGGTGTAAGTCTTGGTGAACTTTGTTATGTAAAATCTCCAGATAAAACAAAAATTTATCCTTGCGAAGTTGTAGGCTTTAAGGCAAGGAGAGTTATGCTCATGCCTCTTGTTAATATGGAAGGTATTGGTGCAGGTTGTGAAATCATTGCAACAAATAAACAAGTTTCTGTAAAAGTTGGTCCCGGTCTATTAGGAAGAGTTTTGGATGGCTTGGGCAATCCAATAGATGGAAAAGGTCCAATTTTGGCAGAAGATATGTATCCTCTCATTCGTCAAGCTCCAAATCCAATGAAAAGAAAACGTATTGATACAGTTTTACCCACAGGTGTTAGAGTTATTGATGGATTTTTGACATTTGGGTCTGGTCAACGTGTAGGTTTGTTTGCAGGTTCTGGTGTTGGAAAAAGTACGCTTTTGGGTATGATTGCCAGAAATGCTAAGTCTGACATTGGTGTAATTTGTAACGTTGGTGAGCGTGGTCGTGAAGTTTTAGAGTTTATCGAAGATTGTTTGGGTGAAGAAGGTCTAAAAAGGTCTGTGGTTGTAGCAGCAACATCTGATACATCAAGTTTGGAGCGTGTAAAAGCAGCTTATACTGCTACAGCTATAAGTGAATATTTTAGAGACCAAGGTAAAAAAGTATTTTTGATGATGGACTCTGTCACACGTTTTGCTATGGCTCAAAGAGAAATCGGTCTAGCAGTTGGAGAACCACCAGCATCAAAAGGTTATCCACCTTCAGTTTTTGCTTTATTACCTCAGTTATTAGAAAGAACTGGTATGGGTGAAAAAGGTTCTATTACTGCTCTATATTCTGTATTGGTAGAGGGTGGAGATATGGATGAGCCTGTTGCAGATGCTGTAAGAGGTATTTTGGATGGACACATTGTTATGGATAGAAAAATTGCATCTCAAAATATCTATCCAGCTATTGATGTATTACCTAGTGTTAGCCGTCTATTCCCAACACTTGCAACAAAAGAACACATGAAAGCAGCTTCGGAGGTTAGAAGTATTTTATCAACATACAATGAAGCAGTTGACCTTATTAATATCGGTGCGTATGTAAGAGGTAGTAATGCTCAAATTGACCATGCTATTAGTATGATTGACCAAGTAAATAGTTTTAGAAAACAAGGTGTTTTGGAGCCAACAGAATTTCAAGATTCAGTAAATGCAATTACACAGCTTGGTACAAAGACTGCAAGTTGGGCTGGCTTATCTTAATAATAAATAAAAAAATTTAGACTTATAAATTTATAATGAATTCTAATAAAGGTGTTAAATTTTATTTTGAATAAAATAATTGCTTTTAGATTGAAAGCTCATACAACATCAGAATTTAATCTTAAATTTGAAACTAAAAACCATAGTTTTTTATTTAACCCTTTATTTTAGGTAAAATTTTCCTTGACCTAAATATTTGATTTTTAGTTTTATCTTAAAAATATTACCAAACTAATCTAACCCAGAAATATCTATATTTCACCAAAAAAATTTAATATTTTTTGGTAGCTATTTAGTCTTCTTTCTATATAAATCAATATCAAATTAGTATAAAATTAGATAAATGCTTTTTAGTGGCTTTATTGTCGTTTTTTTGGAGAATATTTAAAATATGGTTGATATAAATAATATCAAAGCACGTGAAAATTATTTACAAGGTAGAAGTGTTTATTCTCAATTTGGAACAAATGGTTATAAAGAAGCAATAAAACTATTTGATAAAGCATTAGAAGCTAATAAAAATCATACTCTTGCACTTTCAGCAAAAGCAGAAGCAGAAGCTCTTTTATCTTTTGAGATGAAGCAAGAAAAACTTCCTTTTGAAAAATTATTAGAAAGGGCAGAAAAACATGCAAATGATGCAATTCTCCAAAATCCTGATTTGGCAGAAGCACATAGAGCATTGAGTGCTGTGTATTGGTGCAAAAAAAACTTTGAAGATGGTAGAAAAGAAGCAAGAAAAGCAATAAATCTAAAACCAAATGACCCTGAAACACTTTATTTTTTGTGGATAAATGGAGATAGAGATGCAGATGACCCTTTTATTCATAAAGCAATAAAATTAAATCAATTTCTTGTTTTGGCATACAATCCTCTAGGTTTGGCTTATTATGAAAAAGGAAGAATAAATGATGCTATCAATCTTTTCAAAAAAGCAATTGAACTAAAACCAACAGATTATGATGCTTATAATAATCTAGGAAAAGCATATCAAGACAAAGGTCTTACAAAAGATGCTATCAGTGCATATAAAAAAGCAATTCAATTTAATTCTAAATATGTTTTGGCATATAATAATTTGGGAAAGCTTTACTATCAAAAAGATATGTTGAATGAAGCTATCAAAATTTTTGAACTTGCAATAGGTCATGAACCAGAAAATGCAGAATCAAGATGTAACTTGGGTGTTTGCTATCTTGAAGATGGAATGATAGATGAAGCAGGTGAACAATTTAAAGCAAGTATAGAAGCAAGTCCAAGTTATGTTTATGCTTATAATTATCTTGCAGATATATATTACAATGAAGATAATTTTGAAAAAGCAATTCCTCTATTAAACAAAGCTATAGAAGTATCTCCAAATTATCCAGACTCATATAATAATTTGGGTAAAATTTATTTTGAACAAAAAAAGATTGAAGAAGCATTGGAGTTATATAATAAAACACTTGAGCTTGACCCAAGTCATTCTAAAGCATATAACAATATAGGCAAAATTTATTTTGACAAAGGTTTTATAGATGAAGCACTTGCTCAATTTCAACAATCTGTAGAGCTAAACCCAAATTATTCAGAGGTTTATAATAATATTGGCGTTGTTTATAATAGCAAAGGTCTAATTAATGATGCAATTACATCATTTAGAAAAGCTGTACAAATAAGTCCAAATTTTCCAGAATTTCATAGAAATCTTGGCAATGCTTATTATATAAAAGGAATGTTTGACCAAGCTATTACATCTTTTAATAAAGCATTAGAACTTAATTCTTATGATGTAGAATCTCTTTGTAATCTTGGTAATGTTTATTCTGCAAAAGGACGATATAGTGAAGCTATAAATGTTTATAATGAAGCTATTGAAATTGATTCTAAATATTCAAAAGCATATAATAAACTTGCAAATGCTTATTATAATAAAAAAATGGAAAGTAAAGCCATTGAATTTTATAATAAAGCTATTGAAATAAACCCTAATGATGCTGAGCCTTATAATAATCTTGGTGTTATTTATAATAATAAAAATATTATAGATAAAGCAATTGAACTTTATAACAAAGCTATTGAAGTTAACCCCAAATATACCGAAGCATATTATAATCTTGGTCTTATTCATTCCAATCAAAAAATAATTGATAAAGCCATTGAATTTTATAATAAAGCTATTGAAGTAAATTTTAATCATATAGATTCACATTACAATTTGGGACAAACTTACTATAGTATTGGAGAACTAGATAAAGCTATTGAAGAATTTTTAAATGTTCTAAAACTAAATCCTAAATATAAAACAGTCTATTATGAATTAGGCTTGGCTTATTATAATAAAGGTTTTTTGGATGAAGCAATTAATTATTTTAATATAGAAATTAAATCTAATCCAAGATTTCATAATGCTTATAATTATCTTGGAATGGCATATTATGACAAAGAAAAAATTGATAATGCAATTGATGCATATATAAAAGCAATTCAAATAAATAATTCTTATGTGGAAGCCTATAATAACTTGGGTCTAGCTTATTTTAATAAAGGAATGGAAGATAAAGCAGTTGAACTTTATAAAAAAGCTATTGAAATAAATCCCAATTATTCTGATGCCTATTGTAATCTTGGAACGGTCTATTATACAAAAGGAATGATAGAAAAAGCTATAGTTGAATATAAAAATGCTGTAGAAATAAACCCCAATGATGCAGAAGCTTATAATAATCTCGGTATTGTTTATTATGAAAATGGAATGCTTGATGAAGCTATAGATGCTTATAAGCATGTTATTGAAATAAATTCAGATGATTATGAATCCTATAATAATTTAGGACTAGTTTATTATGATAAAGGAATGCTTGATGAAGCTATTATAGTTCACAAAAGAGCATTACAAATAAACTCTAATGACCCAGAAACTTTTAATAATTTGGGAATAATTTACTATGATAAAAAAATGTTAGACCAAGCTGGTGATGCATATAGTAGAGCTATTGCACTTAGTCCTGATTATTATAGTGCTTATTATAATTTGGGAACTGTATATCTTGATAAAAAAATGATTGATGAAGCTATCAAATCATTTTCTAAAGCAATAGAGTTCAATCCAGAATATACAGAAGCTTATGATAATCTTGGTACAGCATATAGTGAAAAAAATGAGTATGATAAAGCAATTAACTCTTATTCAAAAGCAATAAAACTAAATCCTAATCATGCTGATACACACAATAATTTAAGCATTGTATATTATAAAAAAAATATTATGGATAGAGCTTTGGAAGAATGTAAAAAAGCTCTTAATATTGACCCAAAACATGCAGAAGCTTATCATAATTTGGGAAATATTTATTATTCCAGAGGAATGGAAGAAGAAGCTATTGAAGAATATCAAAAAGCTTACAAACTTGGTAGTCAAAAAGCTGGTGAAAAATTAAAAGCATTTGAAAAAATCAATGGTAAACAAAAAAAATAATATTAATTATTAATAGGTAAAAAATATATGTGGAATGGAATTATAGAAAAATATAAAGAATTTATGCCTATCTCAAAAGATGGCAAAATTATTACACTAAATGAAGGTAATACACCTCTTATTCCAGCTAAAAAACTTGGTGAAGAAATTGGTTGTAATGTTTATTTAAAATATGAAGGAATGAATCCTACAGGTTCTTTTAAAGATCGTGGAATGACAATGGCTATTACAAAAGCTGTTGAAGATGGTGCAAAAAGTGTTATATGTGCTTCCACTGGCAACACATCAGCATCTATGTCTGCATATTCTGCAAGAGCTGGAATAAAATCATATCTATTAGTTCCAGATGGTTATGTTGCATTTGGAAAACTCTCTCAAGCAATAATTCATGGTGCAAAAGTTATAAAAATAAAAGGTAATTTTGACCAAGCTCTTTCTTTGGTAATAGAAATATCACAAAAACATCCAATAGTTCTCGTAAACTCTGTAAATCCTTTTAGAATAGAAGGTCAAAAATCAGGAGCTTTTGAAGTTTGTGACCAACTAGAAAAAGCACCAGATTTTCTTGCTATACCTGTTGGAAATGCTGGAAATATTACAGCCTATTGGAAGGGCTTTAAAGAGTATAAAGAAAAAAATAAAATTGAAACTTTGCCAAGAATGTTAGGTTTTCAGGCTGAAGGTTCTGCACCAATAGTTCGAAAACAAAGAGTAGAAAAACCAGAAACTATTGCAACAGCAATAAGAATAGGCAATCCTGCTAGTTGGAAATTTGCAGAACAAGCATTGGAAGAATCTAATGGATATATTGATATGGTTTCTGATGATGAAATTCTTTCTGCATATAGATTTTTAGCTCAAAATGAAGGTGTATTTTGTGAACCAGCATCTGCTTCATCTGTGGCAGGATTGATGAAATATCATAAAAAATTTAATATAACAAAAGATTCTAATATTGTTTGTGTTCTCACTGGTCATGGATTAAAAGACCCTGATATTGCTGTAAAACAGATAACAAATATAACTGATGCAATAGAGCCAAATTTAGATACTATTTTAGAAATGATTTTTGGATAGATTAAATTTTATCACTTTTACTTAGATTACACTTTCTACATAGTAATTGAATATTTTGAGCTGAATTTGACCCACCTTTTGAAAATGGTATTTGATGGTCAAATTCTAAATATTCAGTTGCATGACATTCAACACATTTTCCTCCATCTCTTTCCCAAACTTCTTGCTTTACATTTTGAGGTATTGTTCTTGTTTTACCAGCTGTTTGATTAAGATTTAGTTTCCTATAAAATTTATTTAAAGATTGTTCTAAATATGCTTCTAACATTTCTGAATTTATTAACTTAAATTTTACTGTTGATTTAGCATTTTTACCATTAATATAAAAATAAGAACCATCAACTTCTATATTTATAATATTTTTTAATAATATTTCGGTTGGATAATCCTTAGATTTAAAAATAATTCTTTCACTTGTTACAAAAAACTCCCCATTGTGTAATTTAGTTTCATGTTTTAGTTCTCTAATTAACTGAATATTTTTTTCACAATACCAAACCAATTCACTTATTGGTGTAATAAGACCATGATTTGTCAAAGTATTTATATTACCTGATCTTATATTTTGAAGTGTTTTTACTCTTTTTATAGTTTCATTTATTTCAGTTTTGATACTTGGAGATGGATTAAGAAAACGACATACACTGTTAATCGTATCTTCTTCTTCCTGTGTAACAATGTTGTCAGATACTATATCAGTAAGCATTCTACGTAAAAACCTTTCTATATCTAGTTGTGATTTATTCAAGCATTCTTGTAAATTAAGATTATTTTCTGTACAAAATTCTTGAAGTTTGTTCATTTCTTGTATTGTTAAAATCCCATCTGATAAGAAATCTTTTAATAATGATTGAAATTTTGCAATTTGTGCTTGTATTATTTTTTCTTTTATTTCATTTCTAATATTTTGAGATGTATTGAAAAAATTACAAACTTGATTAATTTTGGTTTCTTCTTCTTTTGTAACTATATTATTAGATATTTTAGTAAGCATTTCACTAAAAAATTTCTCTATATCTTGTTGGGATTTACTCAAGCATTCTTGTAAATTAAGATTATTTTCTTTACAAAATTGTTCAAGTTTGTTCATTTCTTGTATTGTTAAAATCCCGTCTGATAAAAAATCTTTTAATAATGATTGAAATTCTCTTTCATTATTTTTCTTATCCGTATATTTTTGAGGAATAGCCAAAATATTTTTTACAAAACTAGAAATTTTATTTGGATTATTGTTATTATTTAAATCAATTCCTTTATTACTTCTTTTATTGTCTTCTTCATTTTTTTCTTCTTGAATTCCAAAATGTTCTAATAACGAACTGAGTCCACCATTAAAACCAATTCCAACAGCCGAAAATCTCCATTCATCTTTTAAATAAATTTGAGTAACTATTATAGATTTTTCTTTATTAAAATCAGAAGCATTAAACTTAAAGCCACCTTTAATATTTCCATTTTCAAGTAAAAGAAAAGAACCTTGTTTTATTTCTGACATTATTCCATTTCCATCAATTGTAATGGTAAATACAAGTTTTTTAATTTTTTGTGGCAATGTAGAAAGATTAATTTCAAAATTGGATAAATTATTTTGATTTGAATTTAATAAAATTATGCTATTACAAGGTGACTTTTTTTGATTATAGAATATGAAAAAATTATCATCTGAACATTTATCAAATTCATCTAAACCAAAACAACTTATATCATAATCATATTTTTTTTCATCTTCTACTAATATTTTTATTGTAAATTTTTTTGATTCACATAATTCAGATAGTTTTATTCTTTGACCACGAGATAAATACATTATTTATTTCCTTAATAAATTGAGGTTAGCAATAAATTAAATAAAATTATTAATTTTTACTAAATATGTTAACAGAGTTTTATTGCAAAATAAACGTTTTTTTGAAATATTTTTTATAATCTTTAAAAATCTAATAGAGGCAATTTATATATTGCCTCTACAAAGATATTTTTATAATTAGCTAGTTTTAAATTATAAAACTAAAGTAAATGAGATTTTCTCAAAATCCAAGTTGCAAAAGCTTCTGATAATTTATAATTTTGTCCAACAAAAGCCTCTGGATTATTTGAAACATAATATAAAAATCTATTTATATCTTGAGGCATAATATTATTAAATACGTCAGAGATTCTTTTACTTGCATATACACCTTTTTCTGGCATTGGTAACTCTGTAACAAACTTTGAACAATATCTAATATCAGATATTGCATTTGCCATAAAGACTTCTTCCAAGACATCACCAGTTAATTCATCACTAAAAACGAGAGGCTCTTTATTATATGCGACAAATTTGATTTTTTTTGCCAAAATTTGGGAATATTTTGTTTTTGGAGGTTCTTTAAATTTAGTCTTTTGTTGAGTTGAGCTAGATTGTTGTGTTTCTGGTCTTTTTTTTCTAAATACAACATGA
>Ga0209373_10003071_pt1 | contig 15875 bp, 10 predicted proteins | sample Higcelweek5metaG_FD_187173 | JGI IMG/M metagenome (GOLD analysis project Ga0209373, IMG submission 187173) | Freshwater pond sediment microbial communities from the University of Edinburgh, under environmental carbon perturbations - High... | ecosystem: Environmental > Aquatic > Freshwater >...
TGCCTTTTATTTGTGTCCATGTAAAATTATCTTTAATTTTTACTGTACCTAATAATGCACGCTTATTAGCTGCATCTGTTATAAAAGTATAATCAGCTGTACTGCAACGGATAACAACAGCTGCTGTGGCTTCTGCATTCAAGCCATCTACACACACCCACATACTAACACTATAAGTGCCTGCACCATTTGCTTTTAAAACGCTGGTAAGACTATATGCAGGTGAATTATAAGTAGCACTTCTGTCGGTGAGTGACAATGATTTTTGACCTCCATGCTTCTCTTCGGTACTCAGCGCAAGGGTAGTAGTAGAACCAACCTTTGTCCAGCCTGTCGGAATACTGGTGCTTTCGAAGGTACCTGCTGTACCAGGCATAAGATTAGTACTCGCAGCTCCGGCTGTGATTGCCATGATACCCAGTAAGACCGTAACCATTACCATTGACATAATTACTTTCGATAGCTTTTTCATACGATTCCCTCCAATAATAAAATATTTATTTTAATGCTTCCGCATAAAGCCCTTATGATATACTGTATTGTTAAAATGCCAATAACCGTCACTTCAAGACATGGCTCACCTTATAACGTCTGACACCGATGGTCAGTGCCAAAAGACCGCTAAGTAGCATTCCAACATATATAACGCTTAAATAATCGCCAGTGTTTTCACCGCCCGTTCCTCCTGTGCTGGCAGATGCTTCGGGTGCTACAGTAGCCTGATGAATCTCAGCTGTCGCTGTTGCTGTAGTTGCAATTGTTATTGTAGGTATAGCTGTTGCCGTTGGTGCTACTGTAGCTGTGGCAGTAGGTGTCGCTGTTGCAGTAGGTGTACTTGTGGCTGTAGGCGTAGCTGTACTTGCAGCTTCCTTCACCAAAGTTACATCATCAACATAAAAAGTAGTAGAGGCACCTGCACCTGCACTGATACATAACCACAAATTTCCCGAGGCAGCTGTAATATCTGTTTCAATCACCGTAAGCTGAGCAGATACTTGAGTCCATGTTTTATCTGCAACCGATGCGGAACCAAGCTCCGCTATCTTGTTTGTCGTGTCGGTAATGAATGAATAGGAGTAGGTATCAGGGCTGCAGCGTAATCCTATTTTAGCATTGGTCGGAGCAGACAATCCGTCCAAGTATATCCACATGCTTACGTTATAAGTTCCTGCTCCATTGGCTTTTACTAAATCGAAAATATTGTATTTGGGCGAGTTATAGTCGGCCGTGCGGCTAGATTGTTTTATCGAACTCGTTCCGCTATGAAAAACATCTGTAGCCATGGTCAATACAGTGCTGAGACCAACTTTATCCCACCCGGTGGGAATGGTCGTCACTCCTTCAAAATCGCTTGCACTGCCGGTAATCAGACTGCTGGTTGTCGCACCCGCTGTAAGTGTGGTTGCGCCCACAATGATAGCCAGCATTGACACGGCAAGAATAATCCCTACTAATTTTTTCATTTTCATTTCTCCTAATATTTATTAATTTGGTAATTCCTTGTAATGTCCTCAATGTATAATTCCAATAGCCAACAGATTCACTAGTATATAAGACACGGAGTTTACTAAAATCGGGGGATATCTGAATCAAAAAAATATTGGGAGAGTATGAAGAAATATTACTGAAGATATCCCCCAAGAAATATCCGTGCTTTTCTAGTCGTGCAATTACTCTACCACCACCTCCTGCGCGTCGATCAGGTCATACTGACCGAAGGAGTTCTGGTTGATGACCTTCACCTCTATGGTATAGGTGCCCGCCTTACGCGGTATCCATGTATAGGTGTTGTCCGCTGAATATGCCTGCGCTACAACCCTGCCCATCTGTGCATCAATGATATCATATCTGTACTGCAGAACATCACCGGACGAGCCGCCTGTTACTGCTGCGCTCAGTTCGATCGGCGTTCTGGCTTTTGCTCCGCTGATGGTTGCCAGCGTCAGCGTACCCTGTGCCTTTGTGCTGCCCGCTACTTCGAACTGATAGGCCGCCAGGGCTTCGTATTCTCCCGACAGGGAGCCCTTCACATCCACACGGATGGTATAGTTACCTGCCAACGCCGGTGTCCATGCCAATGTGTTATCGGTGCTCCAGTCCTTGATGACTACCCAGTCACGGGCATCGTTCCTGACAAAGCGATACTGCAATACTTCGCCCGCGCGTAATGTGCCGTCTGTCACCGTGCCTGTGGCGGTGAAGTCCACTTGATCGCCTGCGGTCACCGCTGAGGTGATCTGGTCATTGACCGTATAGGTTGCGCTTACACCCAATGTGGCATCGGGACGGGCATAGGTCAATGTTCTTCTGAAGCCGTCGTCTGCCTTCTGTGCGCTCTTGGAGCGGCGTACCCATACGGTGGCCGTGTAATTGCCGTATGCGCCTGCCGGGAAGGTTTTTGTCACCGCCGCTGGATCCTGTGTCCACTCGTTGCCGATATTGTACCAGTAGGTTCCGACAGCATCCTTGGGTGTTATATGAACGGTTAATACATTGTTCGTCACGCCATAGGTGAAGCTGTTGATCTCCGGGAAGGTTGTGCTGCCGTTCGCGGCAGGTGAATATACCTCAAAGGTTACCGTTGCGGTATCGGATGTTTTTTCCTCCGCTTTTGCTACTGCCGTAAAGGTATAATTGCCTGCTGCAAGTGCCGTGAAGTCTATGACCGCACTGCCGTCTGCCGCTACAGTGATGTCTGTTCTGTCCCCTATTCCATCCAGTGTATAGAGCTCGTAGGAGGTGGCATTCACTGCGTTGATCTGTATGGCCGCCGTGCTTGCGGTATCCTTATTGATGATCACCGTGCCTCTGGGTGCCGCACCGTCGACCTGTATGCTCTTGATCTTGGGCACGCCCAGCTCCACATCGCCCAGACTGATGACATCATCATACTGCGTCTGCACCGCGTTGCCGCTACTGTCCACTGTGACCACCATGATCTTGTACTTGCCGTCAGAGGCAGGTACTGCATCGGCTACATAAGCGCTGATGCTGCCTGTTGCCGATACCAGTGTCCAGACATAGTAGCTGGAGCCTGCGTTGGTAGGATCGGTTACCTTGGCATAGTACCAGACCTGATATTTGTAGGCGCTGTTGGTGTTGTCCAGTGAAACCGATAACATATTTGAAGAATTAATGCTCGAATTTATTTTGATCTGCTGCCCTGCGCCGATCTTTTCCAGCTTGAAGTCGTCTACATAGATGTCGGGCTGGGCCGTATCAAAGGTATAGCTTGCATTCGCTCCGCCATTTTCAAAACGGATGACAGCGGTATCCAGAGGAAGTTTGCCAGACCAGTCAAGTGTGACCTGAAGCGTAACAAGCGTCCAATCAGAATTGTTCAGGACGACCCAGGCACCAGGGGTAACAAGCCTTCTATCCCCCTGAAGCTTATTAATATCAATTACCGCTCTGGCAGATGCAGTGCTTATTTCGCTGGTCGCAAGACGGGCATAGAATGAAAATTTATATGTGCCTACCCCTTGCGCTTCAAAAATGGACTTCACGCTCATATTTCCTGAAGAATATTGATTAATACGATTGGAAACTTTCAGAGAATACATCCCGGTTCTCGCATAGTCTGACGAAGCCTCAATAACGCCATAATTATTTGCCAGCCAATTGGTTGTTCCATATTCAAATCCGCCATTATCCAACAGTCCATAATCCCCATTGTCTATTATAGCAGTAGGAACCGGTGTTGGTTGCGGTGACGGCGTTGGTTCAGCTTCTTTATAAAGCTGCACGTCATCTATGTATAGAATAGTGTTTGTGCCAACTCCGCCGGTCAAGCACAGCCCCACTGTACCACTTTCAGCGGTGATGTCCGCAGCCGTCACAGTAAATTGTCCCGTCAATTGCTTCCATGTCTTATCAGGCACTGAAACTGTACCTAATTCAGCGCGATCGGTGGTCGTTAAAAATGAATAAACACCTGTGCACCGTAGTCCGATTCTGGCATTTGTCGGTGCTGATAGACCATCGATCAGCAACCACATACTGACATGATATATACCCGCGCCATTTGTTTTTAAATAATTATAAATATTTAATCTGGGCGCGGTAGCATCAGCAGTCCGACCTGAATGTTTCATCGAACGGGTTCCGCCATGATACTGCTCTGTTGAAACTGCCAATGTACTGGCACTGGCTCTTTTATCCCACAATGGAGAAATTGTATCAGCCTCAAATGTACCGAGGGTTCCTTCAATCAGATTTGTATTATCTCCCTCGCCTGCCTGAACGTTCAGAGAAGCAAATGACCAAAAAGAAACAGTCAGCAATGCCACAAACAGAATAAGCACCATCATTTTTTTCATAATAACACTCTCCTTTAAAAAACACCTTAACTCATCTGCAATATCCGCTTTTATAAAGCATACACGATAAAAATCCTGTTCCCTAAAAAAGAAAAGTTTATTCAAGTATTTTATTTTAGTATATCGTTTTTTCTTTTATTTTCAAGACTAGAATTCTCTTAATTGATACGAAAAAATATAGCCTTTATATTTTCGATATCATTAAGCCATATTCAAAACTATGATTCTGTATATACCTAGTTTTTATTACTTTCTGCCTCTATTTTCCGGAAAACCTTTATGGCTTCCTTTATAGCATCAAGCTGTGATGTATCCGGCGCAATCTTACCATCTGCATTATAGATAATATCTCCATCTGCATTCATCTTAATAGTAGGACAGATCCAGCCGCCTTCATCATGCTCGTTCCATGCATACATAATCACGGCATTAGCAGTAGTTGTTTCCGGATGCTCCAGTGTCCATTTGAGAACATTCAGCAAATGCTCCGCTATTTCTTCGGGCGTGCCGACCTCAGAGTAATTATCTGCTCCATAATCAGGTGCCCATGTGACGGGATTATCAAGCCTCGGACGAATATCTCGGCCGGCAGTGACGCTGGGTATAATTTGTACCGGTAAACCTTCGTACATTTGGGTGCCGGTAATATCATTCCGGTTTTCAGCTTTTCTCGCCAGCTGTGCATAGGTAAGAGGTCCTACGCCATTTGATATCGGATAACTATAGAAAGAAAGCGCATCATACCCCGAAGAAAGTGCAGTAGGGCTATCCGGTTTACTTGATGAAACCATTGAAACGATATACAACGGCGGTAAACCCGCCTGCGCTGCATAGTCACGTAATTCCTTGATTTCATCCCTTCCCATTTGACGTAATCCTCCATAGACATATACCAAAGGCTTACCGTCAATCTTTAAATAATAATTTCCCTTCATTGCTGCGAAAAGCTGGTTCCTTTCAATTTCTGTGAAACTGGTGACGCCTAATATCGCGCACATCGGTAAGAGGAATCTTTTAGTGCTTTGCGTATGGTATTTGCGCGCTGCGCTCATGGGGGAACTGTCCAGATACCAGCAATATGCCCAATAATCAATGCCTGCATTGATTGCATATTCCAGTTCCTCTTCCCATATTTCCATTGTATATTCAGGGAAATCCAGATTCCCGTTATTATCTATAATAGAGAAGTAGGGAGCTCTAAATCTATGTTGCGGGGGATTTAACGCTCTGGCTACCTGCCCCCCCACATCTGTACCCACACCGTTGGGATTGGATGGTATCCATGCATCCCAACGAATGGCACCTGTAAGAATTTTTCTGTCTTTTTGATTTTTATTTTCTGTCATGAATAATACCTCCTAATCATTGCGTTGGCTTTTTCTTTTTTATACGCATATATAGCACTGCACCGGCTCCGAATAAAACGACAGGTATTCCTATGTATACAAATAGTAACGAACCTTTCTTTGGATCTGTTATATCCGTAGTAGAAAGGGGCGCAGTTGTGCTTGCAGTTATGGTACTTGCAGGTGTTGCACTGATCACCGGTGCTTCCGTTACAAAATTACCAGAGGCTTCATTTTTTCTGAATTCCGTCAGCGCTGTCTTAATAGCATCCAGACGGGATGTGTCAGGTATAAAATTTCCTTTTGCATCTGTCTTTAACTTTCCATTTGAATCCTCTTGTATGGTAGGGCATAACCAACCACCCTCATCATGTTCGTTCCAAGCATACCCGATTACGCAATCTGCCACAGTTCTCTCAGTATGTGAAGCAGTCCAGTTTAATATATTTGTCATATGATCAGCGATTTCCTGCGCCGTGCCAAGCTCCGCATAGTTTTTTTCACCATAACTAGTAACCCAAGAAGGCGGATTATCAATTCTTGGTCTGACATCTCTGCCGGTTGTGAAGCTGGGGATCATCTGCACGGGTTTTTCTGCATATTCTCTTGCCCCCAAGTAAGCATTGCGTGTTTCTGCTTTTTCTGCCAATTGCTTATATGTTAGAGGACCGTTGGATATGGGATAACTATAAAAAGATAACGCATCATACCCCAAAGAAAGCGCAATAGTATTATCCGGCTGGTCAGAAGATACCATTGACACAACATATAATGCAGGCAAACCAACTTTTGCCGCTTGGTTGCGGAGTTCTGTTATCTTGTCTTCATCCATTGTTCCCAGACCGCCATAAATATACACCAAAGGCATATCATCTACTTTTAGGTAATAATCCTCTTTCATCGCTGAAAAAAGTTGTGCCTGTTCTGTAGTGCCAAAGCTGGTAACACCAAGTATAGCACACATTTGTATATCTTTATTTTTTGTGCTTTGGGTATGATATTTTCTTGCCAGACTCATGGGTGAACTATCCAGATACCAACAATATGCGAAATAATCGATGCCTGCATCAATGGCATAATCTGCTTCCTTCTCCCAGATGCCCATGGTATATTCCGGAAAATCCAATTGCCCATTATCATCTATAATAGAGTAGAAAGGCGCTCTGGATCTGTATTTTTCAGGGTTAAGCGCTTTGGCAACCTGACCGCCGACATCGGTGCCTGTACCATTAGGATTTGCCGGCGTATATGCATCCCAGCGAATGACACCAACTCGGATTTTATCTGCCCCTTTGATATCGCTAGCAGGGACAGGTGTAGCAGCCGCGACAGTGGGAACAGGCGTTACCACTGCATCAATTTTTACAAAAGAGCAATTATCCAGATAAACATCCGGAAATACTGTATCCGTACTACGCTGCACAAAATAAAACTTTACTTCCGTAAGAGAATCTTCTGCCGTTACATCAAGATCAACAGTAAGCTGCGTCCATTCCGTATCGGAAAGCAAAGTATATAAGCCTGTCTGCCATGTTGTTTCCCCATTATCTGTGATGGCGAAAGCTAATTTCACCTCTGCCTGCGCTTCCCCTGCAGCCAAACGGAGCCAAGCCGATGCCTCATATTTGCCGGAACCGTTTTGAAGAACTGTATCTTTCAGCGCGTATCTCATAGAAGCATGATAAACTTCGCGATTACTAATAAATAACGAACCGCCATCATTATCTTGTGTAATCTCATCTTCCGCTGCTATCAAGCATTTTGAGGAGGACCATCCCCCTATACCATCTTCAAAACTGGGATTCTGCAACAGTTCCGCTGAAGTAGCATAGCATAAAAACATATTGCCAAATAATATTGCTGTGAAAACTACCAAACTTAATGAAATACATAAAAACTTTTTCATATAAACCTCCAAAAATATAAATATATAACCAGTGCAAAAATTCGTGCAGCAAACCTATCTGCTTACCGCTTTATATTAAAGATTTTGTGCCTATAACACGAGGATGCTCATCCATGTCCCTCCTACTCGCTTTCTTACGCTTTTATGCAGATTGTCCTATAGCGTTCTGGCAAGCATAACTCATTTAATGTGATAAAAAAGCCTACTTTCTGCGATTTTTCTGCATAATACGACTTATTTTATTGTAGCAGAATTTTTCGTTATCACAAGTCTAAAATGCATAGATTGATAAAATAATAATCGAGCTTTTTCAGTTATAATACTATACTTTTTTCCCAAATAACCGCATCTCGGAAAAATAACCCCCTTGATTTATACCAAAGGGGGTATTTTTTATAATATTACGTTTCGATGTGCTCGCCTAATGATTATTCATCTTCCAATAGACGGAACGCCGTAATGGCCGTCTCTATGGCATCCAAGCGGGATGTATCCGGAACAAAATTACCGTATTGATCTACCATGAGATCTCCGTTTTGATCCTCTTGTATAGTAGGACACATCCATCCGCCCTCGTCATGTTCATTCCATGCGTAAGAAATCACACAATCAGCAACGGTTACCTCCGGATTATCCAGAGTCCATTCCAATACATTTGACATGTGATCGGCTATTTGTTGAGCTGTTCCTAATTCAGCATAATTATACTCGCCATAATCCTCAACCCAAGAAGGCGGATTATCGATTCTGGGTCGCACATCTCTCCCAGTCGTAATACTGGGGATCATTTGTATCGGTTGACCCAGATATGTCTGCAAGCCCAGTGTCTCGTTACGAGTCTCTGCATTATCAGCCAATTGTGCATAGGTCCAAGGACCGTTCGATACCGGATAACTATAGAAGGATAATGCATCGTATCCTGATGAAAGAGCCGTAAGACTGTCCGGCTGGCTGGACGATACCATAGAAACAATATACAACGGAGGTAATCCTGCATTTGCTGCTTGCGTACGCAGCAATGCAATATCATCTGCGTCCATTGCGCTCATGCCTCCATAAATATATACCAATGGCATATTGTCTACCTTTAGATAATAATCTTCTTCCATAGCAGCAAATAGCTGATTGCGTTCAGTCGCAGTAAAGCCTGTTACTCCAAGTATAGCACACATTTGTATATCTTCATTTTTTGTGCTTTGGGTATGATATTTTCTTGCCAGGCTCATGGGAGAGCTATCCATATACCATCCATATGCAAAGTAATCAATTCCCGCATTAATGGCATAGTCGGCTTCCTGCTCCCATATATCCATCGTATATGTCGGGAAATCCAAATGATCGTTATTGTCCAGGATGGAAAAGAAAGGTGCTCTCGATCTGTATTCTTCAGGATCTAATGCTGCCGCAACCTCACCGCCCACATCCGTCCCTTCACCTTCCGGATCTGCAGGAACCCATGCATCCCAGCGAATAGCGCCGATTCGGATATGATCTGCGCCTTGAATTTGACTTGCAGGAATTGCTGTCGGAACAGGAACAGTCGGACCCGGTGTAATAACCGGATCTATCTTCATGAATGAGCAATTATCCAAATATACATTTGGAAATATTGTATCATTACTGCTCTGGACAAAATAGAACTTGACCTCCCCAAGTGATTGATCCGCCACTACATCCAAATTGGCAATAAGATTTACCCATGCGGCATCGGTAACTGTGGTATATTGACCGGATTGCCAGGTAGTTATGCCATTATAGGTTACTGAAAATACCAATTTAATATTGACTGAACTTGCGCCATCTGCCAAACGAAGCCATGCCGAGCTATGATATTCGCCAGATCCATTTTGAAGGACAACATTTGTCAACAGGCACCTCATTGATGCATAATAATTTTGCCGGCTGCTAATCAATAATGAACTGCCTAAATTATCTTTCCTAACGATATGTTCTTCTGCTACTTGACATCCTGACGTCGTCCAGCCAGTTTGTCCGTATGCGAAGGTGGGATTGGCGAGCAATTCATCCGGATCGGCTATAATTTTCATAAATGAACAATTATCCAGATAAACACTGGGATATATCGTATCAGAACTATTCTGTGTGAAATAAAACTTAACCTCGGTAAGATTGGCATCTGCAACGACATTATCAAGTAATACACTTAGATGCACCCATGCATCATCGGTAACTGTAATATATTGACCGGATTTATATGTCGTTGCGCCATTATAAGTTACGGAATACACGAGTTTGATATTGGTCGGATTTGCGCCATCCGCCAGACGGAGCCATGCTGAACCGAGATAATCACCTGAACCATTCTGATTCACTATACTCGCCAACTGACATCTCATCGAAGCATATGTGCTCTGCCGATTGCTCAGTAATATAGAATTCCCAACTGTATCTTGTTTAATCGTATATTCCTGAGCCATTTGACAGCCCGATGCTGTCCACCCAGTCGTACCATTCGCGAAGCTGGGGTTTGGAAGCAGTTCTGTTGCTTCTGCAAAGCCGGTAGGTATGTTCATAATTGCTAAAGTAATAGTAATCACGCAGACTAGGATAATACATGCTATCTTCTTCACAGTAATACCTCCATATATTATTTATTCGGCTTATCCAATAATTCTGATTTAAGAAACAAAATGCTTCTATTACTGGATATTCTCATTTTAACAATATCCAGTAACTTTGCAAGACTAAGATCAATCTACAGAATATAAAAATATTAAACTCAGGCTGTCGGAAAAGCTCTTTTATACATTTCGAAGGAGCTCAACGATTAGTGCTGCGCAGAGCGCAGACATACTTTATGTTTGGATTGAACCGCCGTGTGCCGAACGGCACGCACGGTGGTGTGAGAGGGCGAAAATAAAAATCCGCCCTGCTCGATACGGTTGCTAACATTTTGCGGCGTTTTTCCCTCAGCTGTATTTTGTTCAAAATGACTATGCAAGCGTGCGGGGGTGCCCGTGCCCGTAATCTACGCTTATAATGACAGGTCAGGCTGCCTGTAAGAATATCCGACACGATGCCTATCCTTAACATAAAGAAAAATATGCGCGATGCATTTTTTTTTCGAAGAAACCGGATTCATCGTATTTATTGTTGAAATAAGGCGATTTATATGCTAAAATGCTGTCAGCAGGACATATTTTTAGATGAAAATTATTTTTGTCAGAAGGCTAATATTTTTATTTTTTAAAATATCAAAGCAAATACAAAAAATCAGGGAGTAATTATGAAAAAATCGATTGTCTTCTTGGTAATATTGATGCTTGTTTTCGGGATGATACCGTGGAACACATCCACGGTATATGCCTATGAACAGAATACAGAGCTGCTGGAAAACACGGGCTTCGAACAGTCCGATACTTCCATGTGGACAGCCAGAAGCTGTATACTGAGCAGAGACAGCGCAAATAAAAAGTCCGGTTCCTATTCCATGAAAGTAACCGATAGAAAAATATATTACTCCTCTGCGGTGCAGAATATTACCAGCATTCTGCAACAGTGCGGACAAGGTGCCTATTCCTTCAGCGCTTATATGAAGCTGCTCACAGGGGAGAGTGAGACCCCTATGTATGTAGTCATCAGCATTACAGACGATAATACGAAACCGCATTGGTATACGGGCAATTCAGCAACCATCACCAGTTCTGCCTTTACACAGAGCAAAAATACCAGTGCCAGCATCAGTTGGGAAGGAACACTCAAAGAAGCCTTGATTTACATACAGAATGCAGATAATACCCTGATGCCGGCTCTCTATCTGGATGACTTCAGTTTAATCAAGACCGGCGCCATTGGCGATCCTATACTGACGTCGGACTATATTTCCACCCCTCAGACTATCGCAAAAAGAGATACCGGTGATCCTGCGGTCGGTGCGATCCGCTGGGATGCATGGTTGCCCACGACCAATAGTGTAGGCGCGCAGGTGGCGCGCTCCCTCAGCCCGAGCAAGTATCATTTCCGCCTGCCGTATTATTCCATCGTTCTTAGCAATACTGATGATGATGATAGTAATGATGTGGACTATCCTCCTTACTCCCAGACCCTCATGGACAATGAAATACGTTATGCGGAATATGCAGGCATTGATTACTGGGCATATTGCTGGTATCCCATCGGCAGCGGTATGGATACCGCACGCAATCGTCATGTCAGCAGCGGTCTGAGGGATAAAGTAAAAATGTGTGCTATATTGAATGTCAATCCTTTCGGAGATGCCGAGAGGGCACAACTGGTAGATTATATGAGCCAAAGCTTTTATATGAAGGTACAGGGCGGGCGGCCGTTGCTGTTCTTTTTCGGAAGCAGCGATTCCTTGGCTACGATTATTGCGATCCAGCAGGATTGTTTGGCCAAGGGCATTCCCATGCCTTACTGTGTCTCAATGGGAGGCGTAACCATAGGCATGGATGCCGTATCCAACTATGCCATCGGCGGCTCAAACGGTCAGACATTCAGCTCACTGGCGGCGAGTGCAGAGAGCAACTGGAACAGTCAGAAAAGCAGCAGGCAGGTAATTCCACTGGTGACAACCGGCTGGGATCCCCGTCCCCGATATGATCATCCTGTAACATGGACTACCGTTTCGGCCAACAGCTGGGCGCAGACGGCGACAGCTTCCCAGATCGCAGCCCATCTCCAAAACGGTATCAACTGGACAAAGAACAACAGCAGTTCAACCCTGGCAAATGCTGTACTGATGTACGCATGGAACGAGCACGATGAAGGCGGATGGCTGTGCCCGACCGTGAAGGTAGACAGCAACGGGAACGTACTGAAGCAGGCTAACGGGCTGAATCAAGTGAATACCGAGAGAGTGGATGCGCTGCATACGCTGCTGAATAATGCTGCGCCTACGGTGAATCCGTGGAGTACACCTGTGCCGACGATCAAGCCGACGGCCACCCCGGCCCCAACGCAGGTGCCCACTGTCAAACCCACCAATTATCCTACGGGATATGTTCAGCTGACGCCTACTGCGGCAATCCCTACGCATACTTTGGGACCGGGAGAAACGGCGGAAATCACCGCTACGAACGCATCCACCGGTCAGCGAACATTGACCCCCCAACAGACTGCGCCTCCTGAAGTAACTGTTACCGCAGCCGACCATGAAAAAAAGACAAACAGTGTTCTGCCCATCGCGGCGGGAGCCGTAACCATATTGCTCTGCGGCGGCATTGCCGCAGCGGTGCTGATTACCAACAAGAAAAAATAGTTTGCGGAATACTATGTTTCTTTTGAAGAATAGTATACAATGTACAGGCGGCGGATGACCGCCTTTTTTAAGCGGTTTTTATAAAGCCTGTAAATATTGATTTGAAGGAGACCTTTCCTATGAAAATTTCTATATTCTCGCTGGAGGTCTGGGCATTGATGGCGGAATTCCATATTGACCGCTTGGGTGCGCTCAAACGCGCTGCAGAATTGGGAATCACAGCGCTGGATATAGACGCGAATGAATTCAATGAGACCTACACCATCCCATCGCTGCTGCCCATGCTGCAGGAAACCGGCATAGCTGTAAGCGCAGTATATGGTTTCTGCCCATTTGCGGACAGGGATGAGACGGTATTTCAAGACAGCATTGCTTCGGGTAAGCATTATATAGATATTGCGGTGCAGCTGGGGACAAAAAATTTGATGATCGTACCGGTTTTCGGTAACTGTATCAGCGATAGCAGTGACAAATCCCGTGCCCGTGACCGCATCTGCGAAGGCTATCTCGCCGTTATGGGATACGCCGCAAAAAACGGCGTTACCGTTTCGGTTGAGGATTTCTCTCAGAGCACTGCTCCTCTTGCTTTCAGCGATGACCTGCAATACCTGTTTTCATCGGTGCCGGCGCTTCGCTTTACGTTTGATACCGGCAACTTTCGCTGCCTCGATGTGGATGTGCTGGAGAGCTATTCTGTGCTCAGAGACTATATCTGTCATGTGCATCTGAAGGATTGGCAGCTGAACGGTGATTTCCCGTCATACTTTGTCGCAACAGACGGAGCGACCTTATATGGCTGCGCTCTGGGCGACGGGTTTATTCCCATAGGAACGTTACTGGAGAAGCTTCGTGAGAGCGGCTATGACGGCTATGTCTGTATCGAACATAATTTCATAACCAACAGTGAGGCTCTGATCAAACGCTCTGTGGCATTTGTGAAACGCTATATCGGATAAGCCTGTTTCGGATTGTTATATAATTATTATAAGGTGTTGGCGAATGTACAAAAGAATTCAAGATTTGAGGGAAGATAAAGATCTATCCCAAATGCAAATAGCTGGGATTGTTGGGATGTCTCAGACAGGATATTCAAAATATGAAACAGGTGAAAACGATATACCTACACAAAGTTTCATACTTACAATATAAATAGTATAAAACCAGCAGGAAAGAAACATTTAATTTTCTTCTCGGCTGGTTTTCTTTTTATAAATATCCTTAGAAATTGTAGCATTTCAGCCGGCGGGGTGACTTTTTTAATATTTTATGCAAAGATGCGTATTTGAGTCTTGCATTTTCTATGTAAGTAGTGATATTATAATTGGTATATATGAATTATAGTTTTTGATGGGAGAATGATTATGAAAGCAGGAGTGAGTTCCTATTCGTTCAGTCAGGCGATCAATGCCGGCAAGCTTGCGTTGGGGGATGTTCCCAACAAGGCGGCGGAGATGGGTTTTTGCGCCATGGATTTTACCGACGCGCATGTTACAAATGAGGGCGATCCCAAGGAGAGAGCTCAATTCCTGAAAGATAGATGCGCAGAGGCGGGAATAGAGATCGTAAATTTTGCGGTAGGGGGAGATTTTTTTCGCACCTCCGATTATCGTGATGAAGTAGAGCGGCTCAAAAAAATGGTGGATTTGGCGGCAATATTGGGTGCTCCCTGTATGCGCCATGATCTGACTTATGGTCTGCCAAAGGACGGAAGCGCCCGTACCTTCTATGAAACGCTGCCCATTCTGGCTGCCGGTGCGCGGGAGGTCAGCCTATATGCGGCAGATAAGGGGATCCGTACCGCTTCGGAGAATCACGGATTCTTTATGCAGGACAGTCTCAGACTGGAGCAGATGGTCAGTCAGGTTAACTGTGCCAACTATGGTTTGCTGATAGATGTGGGCAACTTTGCATGTGCGGATGAAGATTCCGTTCTTGCGGTATCCCGTTTGGCACCCTTTGCTTTTCATGTGCATGTGAAGGATTTCTTCATTAAGCGCGGCAGAGAAGCGGCAGAGATGCAGGGGCAGGGATGGTTCCGCACCAGAGGCGGAAATGCATTGCGGGGTACTGTACTGGGACACGGTGCTATTCCGGTGGCACAATGTCTGCATATTTTGAAGGCGGCAGGGTATGGCGGCGCAGTCGGACTGGAATTTGAAGGTATTGAAGACTGCCTGACTGCCGTGCAATGGAGTGCCGACAATCTGAAAGTGATGCTTTCAGGACTATAAAAGCAATATTTTTGTAAAATAGCTAAAGATATAATATACATTTACAATTCAAAAAAAGAATATGTAAAATCTTGTTCAGCCAATAAAATGTTGTTTGCACAAACATGGGTAATAGTATAACGGTTTTGAAAATTAATATTTAGGTGCATTATAAAATAAACTTGCAATAGTAAAAAAGAATCCGGCAGCCGGCGGTATTTCTTATGCGCCTTAAAGGCTGTTTTTCTAGGTGCGTCTTAAGACGCATGGCGGTCTTGCACTTGCGAAGGCTTATTACTCAGCACCCTTAAAAGGGTCTATATATTCCTCGAATAATATTTTTTCATTTATTCGGTCTTCTTTTAATTGGTTTTGTATGTGCTCCGCCATTGCCTTCGCATTCTTTCCCGCCGTATCTACATAGTAGCCTCGACACCAGAAGTTTCGGTTACCGTGCTTGTATTTCAGGTTTGCGTGCCTTTCAAATATGAGCAGGCTACTTTTTCCTTTCAGAAATCCCACAAAGCTTGATACGCTCATCTTCGGCGGTATCTCTGCTAACATATGTACATGGTCTATACCCTCTTCTGTTTGCAGCATTTCTACCTGTTTCCACCTGCATAATTCTCGCAGTATCTTGCCTGCTTCTATTCATATCTCCCCGTAAAATATCTTCCTTCGATATTGGGGCACAAATACTATATGGTATTTACCGTTCCATTTGGTAATGTGCAAGCCCGACTTCGTTGTGCTAAACTATTACTGTCATCACTAAATACTTGCGAATGTTTGGCAAAACAAATTCATGGATTGGAATAGGGGCCAGTATTTGAAACACAAAAAAGTCGCTGCACC
>Ga0209373_10003072_pt1 | contig 15874 bp, 14 predicted proteins | sample Higcelweek5metaG_FD_187173 | JGI IMG/M metagenome (GOLD analysis project Ga0209373, IMG submission 187173) | Freshwater pond sediment microbial communities from the University of Edinburgh, under environmental carbon perturbations - High... | ecosystem: Environmental > Aquatic > Freshwater >...
TTATTTACGATGGCGAAGAACGAACAAGACAAGGCCCTCATACAAGCCAACAAGAAGGCGGGTATCCGGCAGAGAAAGAAACGCGACTGGTTCGTGTTCACAGGCTATCTGACACCGAGTCTCGCGGGTGTTATGCTCTTCTTTATTCTCCCTCTTGCTATGATTTTCCAGACCTCGTTCCAGCGGAGTGCGACGAACTCGACCTTCGTAGGACTCAAGAATTATACGGACATTATCAGCAATGAAGCTTTTCTTCAGGCGTCCCGCAATACATTGTTATTCTCGGCGATGGCGGTTCCGCTGGCGGTTGTACTCGCACTCCTTCTGGCTCTTCTTCTCAACACGAAGCTGCCCGGGCGAAGCTTCTTCCGCAGCGCACTCCTGAACCCGATGATGGTACCGGTCGCGTCCATCGTTCTGATCTGGCAGGTTTTCTTCAGCTTCAACGGCTCGTTGAATTCATTCCTCGGAGGTTTGGGCTGGGGACTCGACAAGATCGACTGGATGAAGTCCGACTGGAGCCGTCTCGTCATTCTGATTCTCTTCCTGTGGAAGAACCTCGGGTACAATATGGTACTTTTCCTATCTGCTCTCAACAATGTTCCCGTGGAGCTTATGGATTCCGCCAAGATGGACGGGGCCGGCAGCGTGAAGAGGTTTTTCAGCATTAGCCTCGTGTATCTGTATCCCACGATCTTTTTCGTCGGAATCATGTCACTGATTAACTCGTTCAAGATTTTCCGTGAAGTCTATCTACTTACCGGATCTCACCCCGTGAAGGAACTCTATTTGTTGCAGCATTTCATGAATAACGCCTTCCAGGATCTGAACTACCAGAAGCTCTCCTCCGGCGCGATTATCATGTGTGTGGTAATGATTATTATTGTCGGCGTGCTGTTCCTAGCAGAGAGTAAGTTTGGCAGCGAGGTGGAGGAGTAGCATGAAGAAGAATCATCAGGAAGAAGTTGTGCCTCCGGTACATGTCGACCCCACAGTTAGCGCCCGCGATTTGTCCCGCGAGGCTGTTCTGGTTAAGAAGGAAGCCGCGCTTGCGCGTGCGGCAGCTCTGTCAGGATCTGCCCATCATGAAGCTGACACGGAGACAAATCTCGAGAGTAATTCCGAGACACTCATTCACGTTACCCCTAAAGCTGAAAGCATAAATTCCGCGGGTGTTCGCCCGCCGAAGGAAGCGGCGCATCATATACGGCTTCGCCTTTTACGGAGAAACCAGATCGTACATACGATCGCAACGACAATCTTCTTCATTATTGCGGCGACCTTTGCCATCTTCGCATTATTGCCGATCGTCCTTACCGTCCTGAATTCCTTCATGTCGAACAAGGAGATCGTAACGAATTATAGCGCTGTATTCTCGAGTCTCTCCAGCAATATGTCCGAAACGAAGACGTATCTGGCGAAGGAGGCTCATCTCAAGTTAATTCCGGATATGGTCAGCATCGAGCAGTACGCTACGGTACTTTTCAAGAGCCCGATGTATATCACGAAGTTCTGGAATTCGATCTTTCTGGTCGTGCCGATCGTTCTCTTCCAGATGCTGACAGGATCATTGGCCGCATACAGCTTCGCACGTTACCGCAGGAAGAGCAGAGAGATTCTTTACTTCTGCTACATTATATTGATGCTGATGCCTTTCCAGGTTACACTGGTGCCGAATTATCTGATCGCGGATAAGTTAGGCATCATCGATACAGTGCAGGCTATCATTCTTCCCGGCATCTTCTCGACCTTCAGTGTTTTCCTCCTGACGAAGTATATGCGACGGATTCCGTCTTCCTATATTGAAGCCGCCAAGCTTGACGGCGCCGGCGATTGGCACATCTTCATTCATATATGTTTGCCGATGTGTAAGAGCGCCCTGTACGCGATGGCGATTCTGTTGTTCATCGATTATTGGAACATGGTCGAGCAACCGTTGATTCTGTTGCCTGATCCGGAGAAGCAACCGCTATCTGTCTTCCTGGCGGAGATTAACAGCGGAGAAGTTGGCATAGCATTTGCCGCATCATTTATTTTCATGGTTCCGCCGCTACTACTTTTCTTGAACGGCGAGCAGTATTTAGTTGAGGGTATTTCGAAATCAGGTCTAAAATAAGCACCAGTACATTCGCATGGTGAATCATTCGATCGGAGGAGAGGCAGCATGAACGAGAATAGTCAATTTAAAAACAGGAAGTGGGTTATACGGGTGGCGGTGATTTTTTTCGCGGTCATGTTCCTTCTGCTGTTCTTTTCCAATACGATTTATAATTACTCGTTACCGCAGGTGACGGTTGTATATTCGACACCGGGACAGATGACGACTGCGATCTCCGATGATGGAACGGTCGAGGCTATATCATCTACGAAGATCGTTGCCGATGGGTCGCATAAAATCGATACGGTTTTAGCTAATCTTTATGATGATGTGACTGCCGGTGATGTTCTTCTTATGTACAAGGAAGTCAAGCTGGAGGACAACGAGGAGCTCAAAGCGGCACAAAAAGCGCTCGATGACCTTCTTGAAGCAGAGTATAAGGCAGGTCTGACGGAGACTCCACGTGATTATTCTAGCTACGAACGAAGCATTTCTGATGCACTTGATACGTTGAACGAGGCGAAAACAAAGCAAACGTTGGCGCAGAATAAGGCTGCAACCATCGCGACGGCACAGAGCGACCTCACGGCGAAACAGACCATTCTTACGACAAAAAAGAATGATCTTGCGAAAATCGAGTTAGACAAGGAAGCCAAGGTATCTGCCGTTGGCACGGCAGACGCCAATCTTATCGCTACACAGACTGCACTAAAACCGTACCAGGAACTCATTGATCTGAAGAATGCTGAGTTAGTGACTGCCAAGGATATTCTGGCGAAGATTCCCGCCGGAGACGATACCACTGCTGCGCAAGCGGCTGTCGATGCCGCACAAGCGGCGGTAGACGCTGCTGTTGCCACAGCAGCTCCCTATCAGGCTGCGGTGGATGCGGCGCAATTGGTTTATGATACAGCTTCAGCCGATCTTACAGCGTATGCGAAGACTGTGGCCGACAAAGAAGCAGAGATTGTCACTGCAGAAAAGGATGTTACAGATGCGCAGACGAAGCTTGCGGATGCTGAGGCTCTCCCCTCCGTTGAATCGGCAGCAGAAGCTGTGAAGATGGCCCAACGTTCGTATGATGATGCGGTTAAGGCTTTGGATAAACAGAAGAAGGACGATGGGATTCAGGATATTCTGGATTCCATGGATGATGAGGATGCCAAGAAGGCGATTGTCGACGCGCAGAAGAAGGTCGATGACCTGACGAAGATATTGACGGCTACGACAGTAACCGCGCCGATCTCCGGCCGTATCTCCCAGATCAATGTCTCCTCGGATTCAGAGACGATCAAGGGAGACGTTATGATCGTCATCGATGATGTCTCGCAGGGATTCAAGGTCTCGTTAACATTTACGGTCGAACAGGTTACACAGGGACAGATGGTTGTAGGCATGGGAGCCCGGGAGCAGAACTCCTGGGGTGGGGAGGAAGATGACGCGTTCATCGTATCGATCAAGCCGGATCCCTCGAACCCCAAGGAAAATCGGCTTGTCACCTTCAAGCTCAACTCGGATCCCGAGTATGGCGGTTGGTATTTTGCAGGTCAGCAAGTTACTCTTACCCTCAACAACCGGAGTCAGAACTATGAGTGTATTATTCCGTTATCCGCGGTTCATATAGAGTCAGGAAAAACGTTTGTTTATATACTTAAGACAAAGAATAGTCCTTTGGGGGATCGCTATATAGCCGTCCAGGTTCCGGTAACGATTCTCGCTCAAGATGACGCGGGTGCAGCGATTAATCCGGATGCACTCGGTGAATACGGATCCGCCGTTATTACGGAAACCAATGACAAGTCCTTCCAGTCGGGTGATCAGGTTCGGTTAGCGGAAGACTGACGGGAGGCGTATAGGTGAGCATGAATAGAGAGAGAATTCTTAAAGGGCTGGGGACATTCTGGTCCAATACCCGTACGAACACGCGGAAGGTTCTTCTCGCGCTGCCGTATGTCCTTCTGGCGGCCGGTGTTGTGTTAAGCATCGTATCCGGAGTGCGTCTGTTCCAGATCCAGGATAAGCAGAAATCTCAGATTGCAGCAGAGATCTGGTCCGGAGAATCCGGCATTACGTATCGTCAGGTCAGCTGCTTTGCACGCGGACAGAAACAGATAGATGGCGGACCGGATCAATATTTGACCTCGGATTACAGTCTAAGCCTTACGGAAATCGAGAAAATCCGAGAGTCTCTGGATCAGACGATCTCCTCATCGTTCGGACTCGAGGATGAAGATGAGACTCCGAATCAACCGGACAAGTCAGAGACCGAAGACAGATTTTGGATCGACGCTTACTCGGCCTCCTGCGATGCTACTGTCACGAGTTTGGCTACGGATGTCTCAGACGAGATTCCTGCCGAAGTAAATCTCACCGGTGTGGGAGGTGAATTCTATGTGATTCATCCGATGAAGATGGAGTCCGGAGCTTTCCTTCAGGCAAATATGCTGGACACGAAGAAGATCGTGCTGGATACCGAATTGTCGTTTGAGTTGTTCGGAACCTATCAGGTTATCGGCAGGTCTGTGATGATTGGTCAGCGTGAGTATGTCATCGTCGGCGTGGTGCGTCATGCATCGACGGAGATTGACCAGAAGACACAAGGAGACAAGCTTCGTGCCTATATTCCATTCGCCGAGCTTGCCTACCTTCTGCCGGCAGATGATTCAGGGCTTCAGCTTGACCAGCAGCTGCCGGGTACACTCGATGGATCATCATCACCGCGTCTCGACTCGATCGCGATCACCTGTTACGAGGCAGTTCTTCCGAATCGAATTAAGGGAATTGCTATGGCAAACTTGTTAACAGCCTTCGAGACGAGCGGCAAGATGGACAAGAATTTCCTCTTCGTTGACAATACCGAACGATTCTCTCCGTTACGCCTCTGGGATATGGTATTTCCGGCAGGCGAGACGCAATACCAACGTCAGGGATTCACCTTGCCCTTCTGGGAGTCATCTGCCCAGATGGCCGAGAGCACATCCGTTTTCTGGTGGTCGATGGTTGTCCTGGGATCAATTCAGATCCTTTGGGGTTTGCTCACGATCTATATTCGTCTTGTTAAGAGAAAATTCGCATAATATACATAAATATGACCCAGCGTTGTATTGCCTTTTGGTAATAAATCAAATATAATTTATTTGTCTCGGGAGCGTTGCTCCGGGTATCTCTTTATCCTGAGGATCGACGATCGATCCGGTTTCGATGACAATTTTCTGATACGGCACCCCATCTTGCCGTTCTTTCAAAGAAGCCTGTAGCTCCCCCTACAGGTTTCTTGCTGTTTTCCGGGTAACGAATTCTTATCAGAAGAATTCATGTGTGGTAGCATAGAGGGCATTACAGGTTCGGATGAACGAGTTACAAAGGAAGGTCACACACTACATGCGTATTCGAGAGAAAATACTCGGTATCACTCTATGCATCACGTGCCTGCTCACAGTGTCCTCGTGCGCCTTGTTACCGGCCGCGGATGCCACCAATACAACGACGGAACCTTCTGATTCCGCGACGATCGAATTCTTCTCTATGGATACGTATATGCAGATCACGGTTTTCGGTGCGAGGGCAAGCGAGGCGGCCGAAGCCGCGAGAGAGCGCGTTCTTGCTATTGAGCAGATCTTCTCGCGAACTATCGAGGACAGCGAGATTTCCCAAATTCACAAAGCGGAGGCAGGCACCGCAGTTAAGGTGTCCGATGAGGCCATTGCGCTCCTGGAGCGTGCGATTGCGGCGTCAGAGGAGACGAACGGAGCATTTGATATTACGATTGCCCCGGTAATGTCACTGTGGGGATTTACGAAGGATGTCTATCATGTGCCGGGCGAGGACGAGATTGCGTCTGTACTCCCACTTGTCGACTACAAGAATGTCGTGATCGACAAGGGAGCGGGAACGGTTACACTGGGAAGCGCGGGAATGGCCATCGATGTGGGCGGCATCGCGAAGGGTTATGCGTCGGATGAAGTACAACGTGTTCTGCGCGAATACGCTTGTGAAGGCGCCTTGATCTCCCTTGGCGGCAATGCCGCCGTTATGGGCGCTAAGCCTGATGGGGCGGCTTTTCGCGTCGCGATCACGGACCCGATGAATCCGTCAGCCTTTCTCGGGGTCCTGACCTGTCAAGAGACAAGCATCGTTACGTCGGGCGGATATGAGCGGTTTTTTGTCGAGGATGGCGTGACGTACATCCATATTATGGATCCGGAAACCGGCCGACCTACCGAAAGCGATTTGATTTCCGTGACGATTGTATGTACCGAAGGATTGCGGGCGGATTTCCTATCAACAGCACTGTTTGTTATGGGACGGGAAAGGGCGATCGAATTCTGGCGCGAGCACAAGGACTTCTCGATGGTTCTCTGCGACGCGGACGGAGTGATTTATGTGAGTGAAGATCTGGCTTCCAGCTTTGACGCTACGGAAGGCACATACGCGGAACCGGTGATTGTATCGACAGAGGGTGGTGTATAAATGATGCGACAGACTTCGGAACAACGCGCGGCACGTGTCATGCCGTCCTTTCGTTTCCGCCGTTTTGATATCGTGATGTATGGTGCCGTCCTTGTTATGGCCGCTCTGATTGCGCTCTTTGTGATCGCCCCATGGAGAGGTGCGGGCGCCACGGATGAGATGTTATATGGAGTTCTGACCGTTGACGGACAGGAAGTCTGGCGCGCGGATCTTGATTCTGTGGAAGAACAGGAATATACGCTGGTTCTTGCGGATGGATCTCTTACGGTTCGCGTCGGCAACGGCCAGGCGCAAGTGACTGTGTCCGACTGTCCTGATCAGGTCTGCGTAAGAACCGGAGCCATTACTTATGAGGGACAAGCCGTCGTTTGCCTGCCGCATCGCGCCGTTCTGTCGATTCGTTCGGATCAGACTGCGATACCTTCTGACAACACATCGGCAAGTACGACGAGTGCTTCGTCCGGCATCGATGTTGATGTGATTGTGCGGTGATGACATGATGGAGAGAAGAACACTTCAACTTACGCGATTCGCGGTTCTGACGTCACTGGCGCTGGCCTTGTCCCTTATGGAGACCCTGCTGATTCCGGACGGATGGTTTCCGATACCGGGACTTCGTCTGGGTCTGGCAAACATGGTAACGTTACTGATCGTCACAATGTACGGGATCGGTCCGGCCTTTATCGTGCTGCTGGTTCGATCGATTATCGTCTTTGCCTTCAGCGGCAACATCACGGCATTTATTCTGTCTCTGTGCGGAGGAACAGCCGCGATTCTTGCGATGTACGCCGCCTCAAAATGCCGGTATTTCTCCATATTTTCCGTTAGTGTCGCCGGAGCCGCGGCACATCACGCCGGACAGATCATCGCGGCAGCCATCCTTACCGGAACAATATCGGTAGTCTCCTATATGCCACTTCTACTGGCGGCAAGTCTGCCGACCGGGACGATGATCGCCCTGCTGTGCATACCGGTTTACAAAGCGTTGACACATAGGCGGCCAGCCGACACCTGATGATGCGCGAAAAAATCCATCTTACAGGTTTGACGCATGTAAATTTATCATTCCCGTATGCTAGAATGAAGGAAATCACACCACTTTGATATTGTTTGAAGCGTGATTTTGAAGAACGCCGGAGGGTGTCTTATGAGAATACCGGAGAATCCGTTCTGGCCGCAGAAGAGCATCCTTAATCCGCAGCCAGCTAAGGAGCCATATATACCGATTCGCCGCATTAAGAAATCGTTGACACGTGACGAACAGAAGCGTGTCGATATTGCCGCGGCCGAACAGTTTGGTATTCCACTGAGTCTCCTGATGGAACACGCCGGCTTGGCTGTTGCGGATGTATGCGAAGTTGTCGCCGGATCCGGAACGACGCCGATTCATATTTTCGCGGGCAAGGGTAACAACGGCGGTGACGCGTATGTCGTCGCACGACTTCTGTATTCCCGCGGTTATACGGTGACGATCTGGGACTGCGCACCGGGCGCCCATCACGTCGGCTATATCAAGACCCTGCGCGACGCGGCACTGGCACTTGGCGTCCGCATTCGTCCGGTGGAGGAATTTGAGCCGCATAAGCTGAAGAGCGGCGTATCGCGAATGATCGACGACAGGACTTCGGGTATGCCTTGTGTCCTGATTGACGGCATCCTCGGCACAGGTTTTCGCGTAGACAGACCGTTGCCACCGCAAATACGTACAATAACTTCGAAGATCGAGCAGGGACACCTGCGCGGGGCTCGGGTGATCTCAATCGATATACCGACCGGTGTGGATTCCGATACCGGGGAAGCGGATCCCAAAGCAGTGGCCGCAGATTTTACCGTGACATTTATCCTGCCCAAAGCAGGTTTGTTGCGAGGCAAGGGACGAGAGCTCGCAGGTCAGGTTCGCGTTTTTCCCATCGGCCTTCCGATCGATTTCGCGGACAGAGCCTTACAGTGACAGATCATCATGGGAGTGACGGAAGATGAACAACAATCTTCGATTACCCCGAATAACGGAGGTGTAACATGGATCAGGTAGCTCTTAACAAGATTAATTATGGTCTCTATGTGACAGGTGTGGCAGGGAAGGAGTGTTTCGGCGGATGTATCGTCGACGCGCTGATTCAGGTAACCTTAGAACCCGCGACCATCATCTACAGCTCGATGAAGAAGAATCTGACGACGGATCTCATCCTGGAGAACGGTGAATTCACCGTGTCGGTTCTGCCGGCGGACGTCCATCCATTCGTGATCGCGAACTTTGGCTTTCAGAGTGCGAGGACGGTCGACAAGTGGAAGAACGTTCCGTACGAGATGATGGGGGATCTGCCGATCCTTCGCGATGTAGCGGCGGCGTATCGATGCCGTGTGATCGACGCAAGAGATCTTGCCACTCATCAATTGTTTTACTGCGAGGTTCTTGAGACCAGAAATAGTGACAAGGACTCGCTCGTTTATATTGACTATCAGAAATCGATGAAGCCCCAGACGGCGGCTACGATCATGGAATACCGTAAGACAGGTATCTCCCCGCTACTGGGATAAGAACAAGGAGGCGATTAAGATGAGAATTGCATTTTTCGACACAAAACCCTATGACAAGGTCTGGTTTGATACGTATGCACCGGAATACGGATATACGATTAAGTATATCGAGAGCCGCCTGAGCCCAATGACGGCGCAGCTTGCAAAGGGTTGTGACGCGGTATGCGTTTTCGTGAATGATCAGGTTACGGCAGAAGTGATTGACGAACTGGTGCTGCTTGGCATCAAGACGGTATTACTCCGATGTGCCGGCTTCAATAACGTAAATTTTGAGGCGGCCTACAAGAAGCTTCACGTCATGCGTGTTCCGGCGTATTCGCCCTATGCTGTAGCGGAGTATGCGACAGCATTGCTATTATCCGTAAACCGCAAGACACACCGCGCGTATTCCCGAACGCGAGATTATAACTTCACGATCAACGGTCTGTGTGGCATCGATCTCCACGGGAAGACCTGCGGTATTGTCGGTACCGGTAAGATTGGCCGCGTAATGATCGACATTATGAAGGGCTTCGGGATGGAGGTTATCGCGTACGATCCGTTCCCGCCGAAGGAGAGCGACGTCGAATTCGTTTCTCTCGAGGAGATCTGGAAGCGGTCAGATGTGATCTCCCTGCATTGCCCGCTGACGCCGCAGACGGCACACATCATCGATGCGGTGTCGCTCGCGAAGATGAGAGATGACGTAATTCTAATTAATACCTCCCGTGGAGGACTCGTTGATACCCCGGCGCTGATCGAGGCAGTGAAGAATCGCAAGGTCGGCGGTGTTGGGTTGGATGTTTACGAGGAGGAGGATGATTACTTCTTCGAGGATCGTTCCAACGATATCCTCGCGGATGAGGATCTGGTCCGTCTGATGAGCTTCCCCAACGTTCTTGTCACTTCGCATCAGGCCTTCTTCACACAGGAAGCGATGCAGGCGATCGCTCGTACGACGCTTGATAACCTCTCCCGTCTCGAGAAGGGCGAGTTCCTGATGAATGAGATCTGCTACGGTTGCGAGGACAAGGGACACTGTGATCGGGAAGCAAAGCGACGCAACTGCTTTTGATCGATTCCTTTATTCTTATTCTCTCGAATAACAAATCCCCGCACGACGGCATTGCCATCATGCGGGGATATTTCTTTACCATCTATTCACGTACAAGAAAGACGCAGAATGAGCGGCTTATTGCCTCCGTTGTCCGGAAGTGTTGCGTTAACGGTTCGCTTACAAGACCTCTCCACGTGTCGAGAGCGTGACGACCTGCCACGGGATCATCTTGCCGCAGTTCTTGAGTGCTGTGATCGCCGCGTTCGACAGACCGCCGCAGCAGGGAACCTCCATGCGGACGACGAGGACGCTGGCAATGTTGTTCTGGCGGAGAATCTCCGTCAATTTCTCCGAATAATCTCCTTCATCGAGCTTCGGACAACCGATGACCGTGATGCGATCTTTCATGAAGGTATCGTGGAATTTACCGTACGCATAGGCAGCGCAGTCGGCTGCGATCAGTAGGTGTGCGCCGTCAAGATACGGAGCGCGAATCGGAAGGAGCTTAATTTGTACCGGCCACTGGAGAAGCTCGGAGACATTCTCCTTTTCCGGGATCGGGGTGCTCTTGGATACGGGAACCGCACGGGGCGAGCCGGTGCTTCCTTCACAGGATGTGCCGCGCAGAGCTGCCGCTCTGGATCCGGGACAGCCACCGGAATGCGCATGTTCGCCGTGAGCGTGCTGTGCTCCGTGATGATGTTGTGCTTCAGCTACCTGCGACTTGGCCACTGTTTCCGCACGCATCTTCGCCTCAACGGCCTCTTCGTCAAATGCCGCCGCTTCGCGCTGCTCGAAGGTAATCGCACCGGTCGGACAGACCGGAAGACAGTTGCCGAGCCCGTCGCAGTAATCGTCGCGAAGGAGCTTAGCCTTGCCGTCTACCATGCCGATGGCGCCTTCATGACAGGCCTGTGCGCAGAGTCCGCAACCATTGCAGAGTTCCTCATTGATCTGGATGATTTGTCTGATCATATCTATATCCTCATTTCTTTTACGTAGCGATCTTGCGTTCTTGCTATCAATATAGTACATTTATCCCAACTAGTACGTTGGAAAAACAACACTCGGAGGCGACTATGCAGATGGATCAACTCACCACGATTCTCACTCGATCTCCGCTTTTTCGCGCTGTTGATCGCGCGGAGATCCCTTCATTTCTTACTTGTCTTCATGCGGAAACGAAGACGTTTGGCCGTAACACGACAATCTTCACCGCCGGTGACACCGCGCGTATGGGAATTGTGCTCACAGGTGAAGTGCGCGTCCATACCGAGGATCTGGAAGGCCGCCAGAATGTCATCGCGGTTCTGGAACCGCCGGATTTATTCGGTGAAGTGTTCGCCCTCTCGGAGTCTCCGAGTACGGTCACCGCATTCACCGAGGGTGGTGCGGAGGTCCTTTTCTTCGACGTTACCCACCTTACTACGATTTGCGGGAAGGCCTGCTCCTTTCACCGTCAGTTCGTGTGGAACCTCCTCAGTACCGTTGCGCGAAAAAATGTCGCACTCAATCATAAGATTCAATGTATCAGCCGACGCACCACGCGTGAGAAGGTCGAGTCGTTTCTTCTCTCTTTTCGCGAAAAAACCGGAAGCTCGGTCTTCACAATTCCGTTCAACCGATCCGAGATGGCCGACTATCTATGCGTGGAACGCTCGGCGTTATCGGCCGTTCTGTCACAAATGCAGAAGGATCGTGTGATCTCCTACCATAGAAATGAGTTCCGCATTCTGAAGAGTGAGTAAGGAAATCACGTCCTCTGGCTCTAGCTCCGATGGATTCGCAACCTGTTTGTAACTTGCAAGCATTTTAGAAGAAGAATACAATCTAGGCTGTATGATATGTAATCACATGAAACTATAGGAGATGTGAATGAAGATTCTTGACGCGCTGAAGTCCCTTGGAGCGAAACCGGAGAAGCGTCGCGAAGGCGATAGCCAGGCGACGCCTGACGCGCCTCCAACGATGCCTGAGCCGAATCCCGCACTCTCTCCCGCACAAATCTGGTATATGTTGTCTGAGGATCCGAACCGGACAGACATGCTTCCACAACTCCTTGCCGTAGCGCGCCGCAAAGGCGGGCCTTCCGCGGAGTATGCCGCACTTCGGGAGCTTTCTTCGATAGAGAATAGCTGGCTTCCGCAAGCCTATCTCGGACGATCGGCTCTGGAGGCCGGCCGCTTTGACGAGGCTGTGGCATATTACGGCGCGGTGTTATCCATGCCGGAGCCACCGGATTATGCGCTCTTTATGATTTCTGCCGATATGGGACGGACGGGATACGGGGATCGTATGCCGGATCTTCTGCTCCCGTTTTTCGCGCCGGAGAAGAACGATCTTTTTATTGGTCTCAATGTTCTTGAAGCATTGCGCGAGTCGGGACGCAAAGACGAAGGTCTTGCGCTACTCGAGCGAATCCGTCCGTATGAGACACCACAGATTTCGGAATATCTCGACGGATTCGAGAATGCCTTTGCCGCTATTCCGGGGACCCTTGCTTCCGAGTCATCGTCTGCTTCCCGGACCGACTCTCCGGAACCAGACGAACAGATTTCAGGCAAGGAAGATGCGGTGTCCGAATCCAGTCCGATCGAGGATGAACCGGATGTGCCCGGGGAGGCGATCCCCGATGAACCTCGTGTTGCTCAACCGGTCACTCGTCCGGTGATGCTCGACCTGCCGGTATGGTCGCAAGGACTTCTCGGTCTTCAGGACCTGCTGCCGAACACGGTCGACAGGCCTCGTGTCGGCGTGTATATGTATGCGGACACGACACCCACATCACGGCGGACCGAGCCGATTCCGGGACAGATTACCCCGGACGAGATGGCCGTGAGCCTTCCCGCGGTAATTGCCGACCGGCTTCTGTTTACGACAGGATTCAAGCCGATCACGCTTTTTCCCGTCGTTCGAGAGATCGGCCCGTTTGGAGGAGATCTGGAACCGGATGTGCAGGGGCTTTTCTCCCTTTGTTCGAAGGAGGCTCTTGACTATCTGGTCACCGGCACAATCTATCAAGATCACAATGTGCTTCGAATCCGCACCTGGGTGCTCGATCGCTCCAAACAGAGCGCGCGCGTCGTAGCGACGGATCTGCCGATCATCTCCTTCGGCGATGCCTTCCTAACGATGCTTTCGGATATTTTCGCGGTATTTTCCGAGCGGCACAACGCGCGTTCGGCAGCGAAGAGCGAATTTGTCTTTAGCTTGCCGCCTGCCGATATGATTCCCCGCTACTTGAAGTCGACGAAGGAATTAGTCCTGCGATATCTCGTTCGGCAGAATGAGTGCGAGCCCTCCATCCTTACCGATTCAGAGAGCACGCTGGCGTTGATCGCCGTCCTGGCGGATAAGGAACCCAAGAATCAGATTGTTTTCGCCATGCTGCTGACCGCGATGCTGTCGGCACGCAGGCTTGGATCCAGCGCATATGTGCCGCACCGGCAACTCCTGTACGAGATTGCCGACAAGAGCCGCTACACGCCTTGTGTCAAAGCGGTCATGAAGGAATTGAACCAGGTTCTGCAGGATTAACACAGCGCGATGGGAATGGCCTCAGCGAGGCGTCTGTCCGTCGAGCGTCAGTAGCGCGCCATACAAATCGGGGCGCCGGTCGCGGAATACCCCCCAGCTTCTTCTCGCCTTGGCGACCTCATCCAGATCGAATTCCGCGACGATAACACCCTCTGTGGTCTCGTCCATCGAAGCGACAATCTGCCCCGCGTGATCCGCGATGAAGGATGAACCGTAGAAACGAATCATCGAGTCCTCAATCCATTCCTCCCCGACGCGGTTGGACGCGACGACTGGAACGAGATTGGCTCCGGCGTGCCCCTGCATCACGGTCCGCCAGTGATCTCGCGAGTGAATCTCAGGCTCCATCGGCTCTGATCCGATCGCCGTCGGATACAGAATCAGCTCGGCGCCTTGCAATGCCATACAGCGCGCGGCCTCCGGAAACCACTGATCCCAACAGATGCCGCAGCCGATGCGCCCGAACTTCGTATCGAAAACCATGAAGCCCGTATCGCCCGGAGAGAAATAAAACTTCTCCTGATACCCTGCGCCATCGGGAATATGCGATTTGCGATAAACGCCGAGGATCTCGCCGTCGGCATCAATCATCGCGAGCGAATTGTAAAACACGTTATTCTCTCTCTCGAAAAAACTCACCGGTACGACGACACCCAGAGATCGGCAGACCTCGCGAATCTCCCGGATCGCCGGATTCTCCTCGACCGTCGTCGCCAGGTCATAGAAAGCCTCGATCGGCTTCTGGCAGAAATACAGATTCTCGAAAAGCTCCTGAATCAATACGACCTGTGCGCCCTTCGCGGCGGCATCGCGGATCAGCGAAACCGCCTTGGCGATATTGGACTCGACATGATTGGAACAGGACATCTGTGTCGCGGCTACCGTGATTTTGCGCATAAATTACCTCCGGATTGGCATCTGCTGTGTGATGCAGTGAATGTTGCCGCCACCGCGTACGATATCTCGCGTGGCGACACGGGCGATCTCCCTTTTCGGAAATAACGAGTGCATCCGTTCAACGGCGCGATCATCATAGTCTTCCAGTTCGCCGCCAAAGGTCGGAAGAATGATCCCTTTGTTGGCATACACAAAGTTCACATAGCTCAAAGTCAGCGGTTCATTGTTCTCGAGTGTCAGCGGCGGGTGAACAATCTCCTCGACGTCAAAACCGGCATCGCGCAAAGTACGCCGCGCGGTGCGAAGACGCTCGTAATTCGGATCCGAATGGTCGTCTGTCACGGGCAACAGCACGGTGTACTCATCCAGGAAACAGGCAATATTATCGACGTGACCATCGGTCTCGTCGCGCCAGAGTCCCTCGGGTATGTAGACGACGCGCGATGCGTCCAGTGTCTCACAAAGTATGCGATCGATCTCCTCGCGGCGCAGGGCGGGGTTGCGGTTCGGATTGAGGAGGCACTCCGCTGTCGTTACGATCGTGCCCGAACCGTTCGTATGGATCGAACCGCCCTCAAGAATAATCGGCACGCGGTGCTCCGGCACGTCAAAAATTTCGCAGATTCGCGACGGTACCTCACGGTCTTGCAAAACATTCGGATATTTGCCACCCCAGGCGTTGAAGTTCCAGTGAATGGCGGCAAGAGCTCCGGAATCGTCGTGGACAAAGGTCGGGCCACTGTCTCTGACCCAGCAGTCGTCGTGCGCGACGGTGCGAATGTCGATCTCATCACCCAGAAACGAACGAACGCTTGCCTCTTCGCCCGGATTCACCAGCATGGTGACCGGTTCAAAGCGTGCGATCGTCTTAGCGGCTTCGGCAAAGGCCCGATAGGCGAGCGGTAGCGTATCTGCCCAGACCGGGTCAGCTACCGGCCACGCGATAAACATCCGTATGTGCTCCGCCCACTCCGGCGGCATATGATACATCATAAGAGTCTCCGTTTCCTCGGCTTTCCCGTCGCGAAAAACCGTCGTTTGATTACATACTATAGCCTGACGGTGCTACAATGACAATAGTACAACCCACGTGAGATCCGGTAGAAAAGGAGGGATATCTCATGCCTGAATGGTTACAAAGAGCGATCTTCTACGAGATCTACCCGCAATCCTTCTGCGACGGAAACGGCGACGGCATCGGCGACATCCAGGGGATGCAGTCGAAGCTTGGCTATGTACGCGATCTAGGCGCCGACGCGATCTGGCTGAATCCGATCTTCGATTCGCCATTTATGGAC
>Ga0209373_10003073_pt1 | contig 15872 bp, 13 predicted proteins | sample Higcelweek5metaG_FD_187173 | JGI IMG/M metagenome (GOLD analysis project Ga0209373, IMG submission 187173) | Freshwater pond sediment microbial communities from the University of Edinburgh, under environmental carbon perturbations - High... | ecosystem: Environmental > Aquatic > Freshwater >...
TTGTTTTAGGCATTACAGCATATTCATTGTCCTATTTTGGCTGGGTTGCCGGCGGTCCTCAGAAAAACAGCAGTTTCTGGTATCAAAAGGTAATTGAACAATATACAAATCATAAAAATCGTAATTATATTCTTAAAGAACATACTGATTCTTCTTTAAAGGAGACAATACGACAGTTGTCACTTTATAAGGTAAAAAAAGTACCTTTTATTGAGGAGCTGGTGAGGGAGTACCGATTACCGGAAGGATATGAAAAGGCGGAATTGAAGTTCGGATGGTCAAATACACAAAATGGTGTCCGGCTCGATATTATAAATAATAAAGACACTATATGGACTCTGGGTGAAGGTTTCTAAAAACAGAAAAAAATTTTATACACTGTGAAAATATCAGTGCATTCTAAAATGTAAATGATAAAATATTTAATACGAATCTTGTTTTACGTTTATGAAAGGGGTTACGAAGAATGATCCGACAGTTACTATCCACTGCAGTAATGCTTGTGTCCACAGTATCATTTGTATCCGGACAAGTTGTGGTTCTAAATTCACCGGCACCATGGATGACAATGCGAAATGATTCAATTGTTGCCAAAGCACAGGTTGATACAACGGTTATCAAGTCGCGGGTTGTAGATTATACACTCAGCAGTGTTATCGGCGGGGTGACAAAAGTTGTTGCTAAAAAACAGGTTAAAATATCAGATGTATCTAGTGATGCATTTGTTGCAAAAGTCAATAGCTCAATTTTAGGCGGTACAGATTATCTGAAACTTGAATGGGCTGCAGATTCTCAAAAAGGTGAAATAAGCCCGATTGGTATCCTTGCTCTTGATAAAATGCCTAAAGTTGCACCATTGCAGGCTAAGAAGGTTGATAGTGCAGCTGCACTGAAAGCTGTTGCTGATATTGTCAAGGATGATCAGTTTGTAAAGTTTGGAGCACGTACGTTCGCACTTGCGTGGAATCAGGATGCTCTTTACATTGTTGTAAAGAAAACAGCTGATACAGCGGGTCTGGTTTTTGGTATTGATGGAAAGAATGGTAAAAATGCATTTGCTGCTTATCCTGACAGATTTGTCTGTTTAAAACAGGATGCGGTCTGGGGCAAACATTACGACAGGGCAATTGAAAAAACATCACTCAAGTATAATGAAATTGCATGGAATAATGAAATAACAAAAGAAATAGTTGGTGAAAAAATTGTTATTCGTATGCCATGGTATGATACCGGTATTGTTCCTTTTGATGGCCGTCAGGCAGGATTTGCTGCTTTTATCAAAGATAAAGCTGCTGCATCATATCCTGAAAAAGCCAAGCAGCCAATTCCTGGAACATGGGGAACTTTTGTACTTGTTAAATAAAAAATAGTTGCAATCAGTATGAGAAAATGCTATTTTACTCATCGTTAATATGGTGGCTGTAGCTCAGTTGGTTAGAGTACTGGATTGTGGTTCCAGTTGTCGGGGGTTCAAATCCCCTCAGCCACCCCAAATTTGATCTGATAAATATATGGCACAGTTCTTTACTGAATTGTGCCTTTTTTATATAATAGCATAGGAGGGTGATGCTATGAAAAAATTGCATGATGTTGAGGAATTTGTTGAAGACGGGCTGGATCGTATCAACTCATTCGGGGAGTTCATTGGAAAATCGCTGGGTTCAATGGGGCGTTCAATGCGTAAAGTTGTAATCGGAATTGGTATTCTTCTTGTCTTTGGAATTGCAGTATTTATCTGGGCTATGGCTACAGGAATGTTCAGGAAAAAAGATAAGTAATTATAAATATTTCCTGCTTGTTAGAAAAAATATTTTATTACAATAATCTGCAATAGTGCATATTTACTATAGGTAATTTATTCTGCTGATTGTACTATTGTATCTTATCTCTGTCAACAGCGCCGCTTACAGATTGCGTTACAAAAAGCGTAAGAATACCCGGTGCAGTATGTATGCGCTTTTTTTTGTAATGCAAGATGTAATAATGGTTTGCGCAGAGCACCACGATTCAATTGCGGTTTTTAATTCTTCTGAATCTGCGATATTATGCAAAATGTCAATTCAACATTTCTTATATCACTTTTTATTATTGCACTGGGTTATGCTGCCAAAAGACTTCGAATTGTAAAAGATGCTGATGGTGATGCACTTTCGAGAATAGTATTTAATTTTACGCTTCCGTCAACAGTAATTGCAACATTTGGCGACATGCATATTGATAAAAGACTTTTTATACTACCTTTGTCAAGTATTCTTTACGGTACATTATTGACAGGTATTGCATTCATAGTATTCAGAAATATTCCCCGTCAGGAAAAAGGCATGCTTACAATGCAGTTTGCATCCTTTAATATCGGTCTTTTTGCCTATCCGCTGGTTGAAGCAATGTGGGGGAAAAACGGTTTAAAATATTTTGCAACATTTGATCTGGGTAACTCTCTGATGCTTTTTGTTGTAGCCTACATAATAGCCCATGTGCATGCTGATGAAAAAGGAAAAATAAATTATAGGGAATTAATTATAAAGGTGTTTTCATCAGTGCCGCTGCTTGCTTATGTTATAACTTTGCTTTTGATACTAACTCATTTGTCTTATCCGTCGTTTTTTTTATCATCTGTTAAAGTTATTGCAAAAGCCAATATGCCATTGTCGCTGCTTCTGCTTGGTTTTTTCCTGAGTTTTTCATTTGAATGGAAGAGCTGGAAACGTATTATTCAGATACTTGTAATCAGATATAGTATAGGTATTACGACCGGTCTGATATTGTATTATATGATACCATTAGAACCAATGTTTAAAATAACTTTACTGATTGGTTTCAGTTTACCGATAAGTCTGTCTGTTGTACCATTTGCTGTTGAATGCGGTTATGATAAAAAGCTTGTAGGTACAATAAATAATGCAACAATTATTATCAGCTTTATTCTTATGTGGGTTTGTGTTAATCTTTTACAGCATGGAATTCTTTGATTTGATAAAATAAATCAGACTTATTAAGTTGATGATTTGATCAGCATTTAAAAACTGACATTATTCAATCAGATTGCTGTAGGTTGACAATTGGATGTTTTGAACAGTTGGAGCCCGTGACTGCTGAACTGTTTTAATAATAATTAAAATTATTTTCCTGATGTAACTATTTTTATGTTTTTTTTGCTCTGCCGATTGGATCGATCTATTTTCTATAAGATAAAGAAAATATAGGACACGAGTTACTCAAAATTTGAGGCTTACTCTGAAATGCTGATACCGCAAACATATATTTATTTTGGATTTAAACTGAAAGATTGACTATCTGACAGAGTGTAATATTTAAAAATGCTGTTATGGTAAGGCAATATAATATTTGAGATAAATTTCACAGGAGCTTTAATATGAAAGTGTCGTTCAGGAAAATTGTGTTTTTTGCAGTAATCGCCTTTTTTGTTTTAATTGCCGGTGCTGCAGCTGCTTTGTATATCATGTTTCCATCTGAAAAAATCAAGGCAATGGTAATTCCTCAGGTTGAGAAAATTCTGGATAGAAAATTAAGTGTAGACAAGGCGGGAATAACAATATTTCCGATGCTTGGCGTGTCTCTTGACGGTGTGGAAATTGCCAATACGTCACGCAAGTCATTTTCTTCCGACCCTTTTGTGAAAATTGAACGATTCAAGATTGAAATAAGTGTTATGTCAATAATTAAACGGGTACCTGAAATCACAAAAGTAGTTATAAGTAAACCAGAGATTCTCCTTGAAATTGATTCATCAGGAGCATTCAATTATGACGATATGGCTTTAATGGCCAAGGATACGGTTACTGTTAAAGAGGAAAAGAAATCAAGAGGAGTGTTGGCTCTTCCAGTGCCTGTCACTCTTAAATTATTTAAAATCGAAAATGGCAGTATCATATATCGCAGCAGATTGGCTAAGCAGGAAATTATTATTGGCTCAATTAATGAGAGCATCGGGTTTTCAATTGATAAGCAGTTAAAGGATATTAAAACATCCGGTGATCTTGTACTGAGTTCAATTTCTTTAAAAACTAAAGAGATAACAAAGCCGTTATCAAATCTTTCTGTAACACTCAGTCATGATGTAAATGCTGATCTTGTCAATGGAAACGCTAATGTCAATAAGCTGCGTCTGTCGTTTCAGAAAGTTTTTCTTAATTTGACCGGTACTGTTGCAAATCTCAATGGGGATCCGGAACTTGATTTGAAATTAAATTCAGATCCTATTCAGATTGCAGATATCCTCAAAGAAATACCTGTTGAGCTTGTTCCGGATATTGCAAAACTGTATGCATCAGGAATTGCCGAACTTGGACTCATAATAAAAGGAACATTGACAAGCGGTGCACCGTTTCCAATCAATGGAAATTGCAGACTTAAAGATGTAACAATCAAGTATACCGCGCTGCCTAAGGCGATTAATAGTTTAAATGCAGATTGTGACTTTACAGATTCAAGTGTGTCGATTAACTCATTGAAAATGAATCTTGGAGAAAATCCGATCGCGCTTCGTGCGTCATTTGTTAATTTCAAGAACCCATTTATTGACCTTGCAATACTTGCCAAGTTGAATCTTGGCGATTTCAAGGATCTGATAGAACTGCCGAAAGGTGCGGCATTATCCGGTAATCTTGCATTTGATATTAATGCCAAGGGGGCTGTTGACGCATCTGATCCCTCAAAACTTGATGTAAATGGAAAGCTTGATCTTGGTGATCTTTCTGTACTGTGGCCGCCACTTGTCAAACCAGCTGTTATTACTGGTAAACTAACATTGTCATCAAAAGCAATAGGTGAGAATCTGTCTGTAAAAATCGGACATTCATCACTTACTTTAAATTCTGCTGTCACCAACTATTTGTCAATAGTATTCGCAGATTCTTCAAAGACTCTGCCACGACCAAATATATATTTTACTCTTAATTCACCGCTGCTTGACATTGATGAATTCATGCCGCCATCAACAGAGAGCGCACCTTCAAAAGAATCATCTTCAGCAAAAAAAGAATCGACTCAGCAATCTGCAGAAGTTCCACTTATTGCTCCATTACCAGGTATTGATATGAAGGGAACTGTAAGCAGTAAAAAAATAGTATATCAGAAAATAGAGATGGATAATCTGGTAATGAAAGTTAATGTCATAAAAGATATTGCCGATATTGATATAAATACAGGTTTTGCACGCGGAACAATAAAAGAAAATATTCATGCAGATCTGCGTAACACATCAGATATTAAATTTACTAATAAACTAAATATTGACAATGTACAGATCAGTGATCTGATGGGACATTTTGGCGGATTAATCAAACCGACCAATGCCTTGACACGTGAACTTGGTAATATACAAAACAGTCTTATTGGTAAAGTGTCAATGCAGAGTGTAATTACAGGAAACGGCGGTACACAGCAGGCGATTACTAAAACCGTTGCAGGTGATATTACTGCCAGAATAAGTGATGGAAAAATTACCAATTCAGCAGTTTTAAATAATATTGCATCCAGAATTGAGAAATTTGTAAAGATCGGTGATCTTGATTTTCGTGATATGAAAGCAATTATGCATATCGAGAATGAAATGGTTCAATTTAATGATTTTAAGATTTCATCATCATTAGGTGATTGGGACATACTCGGATCAACAGGATTTGAAGGTTCTTTAAAGGTTCTTCTTAATGATAAGTTGACAAAGGATGTATCATCAAAACTTCTTTCCGTGCAGAGCAGCGGTAAAGACATGGCAAAGAACCTTCTCAAAGGAACAAAATTTGCAGGTGTCGCCTCATCGCTTGTTGACAACGTGGGAATACCATCTGATAATGAAGGGCGTGTAACAATAAAGATTAATCTTGGCGGTACGTTGACAAAACCAGAGGCGTCATTTGCCGGATTTGGAGAGGGTACATCTAAAAGTTCCTCTGCAGGTGCTGCTACAGCAAAGCAGAAGGTAACAGAGCAGGTCAAGCAGGCTATTACAGAAAAAAAAGAGGAATTAAAAGAGAATATTGATGAACAGAAAGCAAAGCTTGAGGCCGAGGCTAAGCAAAATCTTGAACAGGAGAAAGCGGCTCTTGAAGCACAGGCTAAGCAGAAAGAAGAGCAGCTCAAGAATGAGGCGAAAAAGAAGCTTAAAGGTTTATTTTAAAGAGTATTTTTCATGATGTATCTAAAAATTTGACAGATACATCATGGTCAAATCCTTCAATTTAAAGATTATAAGAAACTTTATATAAAAATAAAAAGGCCCAATAGATTCATGAGTCATGAAACTATTGGGCCTTTTACATTTTATGGTCGGGGCGACTGGATTCGAACCAGCGGCCACTTGAACCCCATTCAATGTTGTATTTGTAAACAACTATATAAATCAATAACTTATATGAATGATTATCGCCGTTGGGTGAGTTTTTGGGTGACTCCTTTTTTTATACTCAGGTAGTTCGAAAGAATATCCGCATGCCCGCGGGTTGCCGGGGTGCTCTAACACCCCGCTTACCTGGTTGATTATCTGAATGCGTTTATTACAACATCAAAAACCCTCCGAGTCCAGCCAGATCCAAATCGCTCCCATCCAGTCAGTGTTATATACTTTGCGGTTCTCAGGCTGCAGAATACAGGTAGTAGTGCGGCCGGTTCCATTGTGTTTGTCTTTGAGATGGTTTCTGAACCTATGATACCATCAACACTTACATTGATGGATTTCTGTAACATTTTTATTGCTGTATGAGATCCCATATTCACCGCTGTGTCAAACACGACAACAGCGACAGGATAGGGGAGCTGACCGCATTTACACGCATCCCAGAAATCATGCTTATAAATGTCAATTGCCTGTTGTTCCGTCAAATGCTTGATGTCGAGATCCGGATACGACCGTTTTGATATTCCAAACTTAGTTTCTCCGCCCGGGTCTGCCGGATCATTAACATACCCAGCTTCCCATTTGAGAACTATTCTTACCGCTTTTCCAAACATTATTTAAACCCCAGTCAATTAGATTTTGTACCGAAATATTTTGCGCCGCCGAAAGCGGCAATGCTCATTGTTAGAAATGTTCCTATTTCAATAGGGTTACCAGATCGCATATAACACATGTACCCGGCAATCAAAAGAGTAATTATTGACCCCACAACAAACACCAATCGGGTAGAACTTTTTACACCCGGGCTTTCCTCCAAAAATCCTGTTTTGTCAGCCATGTTAAAACCTCAATCCGTACGTTAAAGTTAAGCCGATAAAATACACCGGTTTACTAAGATTGTTTATATCGATACCCACACCAGCGCTTGGACCAAGCGCAAATCCCATTTTTTTTGCTTTTTGTCTCACAGTGTCAACTTGTATTTTTTCAATCTCAACTATTTTTATCCGCTCCCTCTTATCAATGTACTGTGCTTCAAATGTTAAATCCTGCGGAATGCTCTTTTTGCTGCACTCTGTGACTGAGATTTTAGAGCTGTCACTCATAAGCAAAGGAAACGAAACGCAGCTCAATGTATCAAGAGTTTTTTTCAAAACGACAGTATCTGTTTTTGTGAAATACTTTACTTTTTCAACTGGAATTATAATTGTATCTTTCTGCACCTTTACAATTGTGTCTCGTACCGTTGCAGTTGACACGATGTTTTTTATAATTTCAACCGGTTTCTTTATTGTAAGACCAATGATTAACCCGATTAAAAACAGCAATACGCATAAGAAAATTATCGTCCGTGTATTCAATGATACCTCCAGTTTTATCCGACTTTACTTTTTACAATTGCAATTTCAGTTTCGTTTATTCGTAGTCGAGTATAGATTTCATCAATGCATTTATCGTGCGCTGAATGGGCCAGCATTGATGCATCAAGCTTAGTTTCAATGCGGGCTAATAGTATACTCGACTCCTCAAACTGCTTTACAACTTCATCCATTGACCCGTGATGCATGCAGTGATCCCGCTCTGATGAAATTGGTTGCTGTTTGATAAGCGGCAAAATATCCTTGACAACAACTTTTGCACCGCTTACCAAAAACTTGACGCCGACTCCGCTCCCGAGCAGTGTGATTCCTACTGCTGCAGCATCTGTTAATACTTCAAACATTAAAACACTCCTGTTTAGTTATGTGATCAGCGTCACAGTTAAAGGCTCTACTTTACTTTTTCAACAGCTTCAGAATCAAAAAGATGGTGGAAACAAAACTACCGTTCCACCAGACAGGTCAATTTTCCCGGTCGCTGCGCCGATTTTGATTTGATCGAACAAGCAGCTATTGCGCTGGCCTGCCGTAAGTGGCATTTTGTAAAACCTGCCTATCGGTGCATTTACCGGATGCACCTCAATGTATCCATCTGTGCCGGTCGCAGACAGTTCCGCGGCAATACATACTGCTGGCAGTGTTATAATGTTGTCAACTGCAGCAGGTAAGTCTGAGTACTCTAAAAAATTTACAGGCGGCATCATCGACTTTTGTACGATTTCTGAATGCATGAACATATTAGATCCTTTCGTTAAAATCCGAAATGGTTTTTGAAGTTTATTTTTTGGGAATTTTGTTTTTTAAGGGCGTTGTAGAAACTGTTTGCAATAGCAGCATGACCTAAATCGTTTGGGTGTATATTGTCAGCTGACACCAGAGCAGTATCACCATGCGTTTTCATGTAATTGTAAACATCAGCATATTTAACATGGTTTGTTTGGGCTACTGACTTTACAGCAGCGACATACAATAAATGTTTTGCTATTGATCCTCCATTAAAGGGAGCGCCGCCTGTATACGTTTTTTGCAGCGGCGGTGACCCTAAAACAATTTTATTTTTATCAATTCCAGCTTTTATTAAACTGTCAACTATAAAATTATATTGGGTAGCATATTTTTCCACCGTTATAGCTGTATCACTACATCGTAAATCGTTGAGACCGTACAAAATAAAGACATAATCTGGTTGATATTTACATATTGCCGTATCAAATCGGCCCCGTCCGTTATTGGTTTGTGGAAGATTTGAAAATATTACAGCAGGGGTATTTTGCAATATTGTTCCACTAATTCCTTGATTTTATACGCCCATGATATTTTGTTTATTAGCCAGTAATGTAACCCACTGATGATTTACATCAGTCGCAGATTGTCCTGCCGTGATGCTATTGCCAAACGCAACAGAGGAATACATTTTATTTACATCGGCTAATTTGGTAATTTCGGCGTTGCTTAACTTAATATTCCACAGTGCAAAGTGTGAAAGGTATCCATTAAAAAAATACTGAGCAGCAGAGTTCCCAATACTAGTAGTACTCGTTTGCAGTGCCCCTGCCCCCCAACCACTATAATCGACCGGACCAATTACACGAGCTCCATTAACATAAAAATGCAATTTATTATCCGTCTTACTCCAAGTCATCGACATACTAAACCAATCGTCAATTAAAAAACCAAGAGTAGCTAATATTTGAGAATATTGGGTTGTAACTCCATTGTGTACATTTGACATTTGCAAATATGTGTTCGTGGCATTTATCTGTATATAGTTTGTTGCGCTATAATAAAATTTTGCAATCACTTTAGGGTTGTTTGACCCTCCCCAAGGAGTGACTGTTGACTTAACCCAAAGAATTAAAGACCCCTCATCTGTATTAAATGCGCTTATTAAAGATGCCGACAATGGGTTTAAATAAGCATTTACACCATTAAAGCGTACTGATTTCTCGCCAGTCTTAAACCCTACTTGATTGAGTGTACATGCTGCAAAAGCTCCATTTCTACCATTACCCGAATAGTCAAGTGCAGTTGTTCCAGTAGCATCGTTTAATGGTAGGTATTGTATTAAATGCGTTGGCTGAGTAGCTAGTACTACTCGCATGTAGTCAGTTGTATCGCAATATACAGCAATACAAGCTACTACTAGTAACATTATTATTTTTTTCACTACTTCACCCATGACAATACCCCGTTTCATTTAAAATGTTCTCACCATTAATCTCAATTTTCTTATTTTCCACGCATTTACAAAACGCATGAAACAACTGCCCCTGAATATTCTCCGATTTAAAATCACTAATCATAACATCCTGTATGATTTTAAACATTTCTTTATCATCACCATTGTAAAGAAAATTATCTCCCATATGGTTTACTAAAATCGCATCATTCAGCACTGGATTAAACGACTCCGACAACATTACATCCCAATCAATCACCAATGAATATTCCCGATTTGCCAGAATTCCGACCTTCCAGAAATCTGACAGATTCCGAATATTTTTCTGGCCGAATTTGTTTTTAATTTCATCAGGTAAATCAGTTGATACCTGATAGTCAAATCCATTTCTGGTCGCATACGTGCGCACGCTGGCCATGCATGCGAGTATTTTTTCTGATGGTGTACCGATTGATAATTGATAGATTGTTATCATAATTACACCGAATAACAAATTGTTGATTTTCCGGAGAGCCCTTTATTGCCAGTATCATTCCATTCTGCTCCGAATGGTTGCCTATAAAACGCAATCTCGCCTCCGCCTTGTATTTCCACCAATAGTACACCTGGCGCCTGCTGTGCGCCCGTAATCACACTACAACCCATAGCCGTGTAAATAGTTATACCCACTGGACACAGCGCTGCAGGCATTGCGTTTGTCAGGCAATAAAACTCCGTAGAATTACTGACTCCAAGTATATCGTTAAATGTCAAACAAACTATCGCTCCTGTTTTTTTGTACGATACAGTCATCATCTGATTGACTGTAAAACCTACAAATGTGGCCTCAAACGTTCCACTAATTGTTTGTGCAAATGCGCTTGAATGTAATCCGTCAAGTGCATCAGCGTCAAGGCCTGAACCTGAGCCATCGTTTCCTGCATGCCATATTTTGTGTTTATAACCGCCCATTGACCAACCGCCTACAAACAAATCGTTTGTCGTACCGTCAAGTCCGAAATAACAGGCGTAGTCACCACCGATATGAAACGACATGAATGCATCTGTCTCAACAGTCGGTTGAAGTATTTGTAACGGAGATGCATATGCAGTTGTTGTATTACCTATCGCTCCAGCTGTAACATTACAGTTTAAATATGATCCTGCAGGTATATTAGCACCCGTTGGAATTACTGAAAATCTGTTAGTATTATCAACATAAAATGCATGATTCCCTAACGTCGGACTGGACGCATGATATTGTACATCACCATTTCCACCAATTGAAAACCCGTAAACATCACCGGCGCCATCATCATATATTCTGATTTTGCATTTATCTTTTGTCGCACTGTTACTATAGCTTTTTCCCAAATTTAATGAATATGGAGCAGCCTGTGGGCCAGTTGTATTCTTGCCTATAATAACCGAGCTCGAATTTATTTCTGCAACTGGCGTTGGCGCAAAAGCGACACCCGCTGTTAAGCCACTATTAAGATAAAACATAAAACTATTGCCTGAACCGCCCTGTTTTAACATTGACGCTACGCCAGAAACAAACGGTTTCCAATTAGTGCCATCATTATACATGTTTAAATAAGTATAGGTCTCATTGTTGTTTTGCTCGGCAGTAGGAGATGCCATTCCATATGTGCCCCCTATCTGCAACGCTCTAAAACTTGTTAGCCATGTAGGAATCGTTGATTTACCAATTGCGACATTGCCAGTTGTATTCACCGCCCCATAAATAGTAACCGGACTCAGCTCCGGATGATCCAGGTATCCAAGATTAATCCGATCTTTGTCTTTTGTCAGCCATGCCATATTCCCGTACAAAATTGATGGTTTGTCAATACATTTAAATGTATCGTATGTATGAGTCAACGACATTACTGTCAGTTCGAGTCCGTGATCCTCACCGGTATTAATATCTGATAATACAAATTTGCAGACACCGGTTGAATCGTTCAGGTGTAAGTTTCCACTCGGGTTTTCTGTACCGATTCCGATTTTGTTATCTTTTTGAATAATAATCGAATCGCCAGTAATTCCGTGCGGGCCGTCAATATACTGAAGAATTTTCCCTGTTGTACCTATGCCTGTATTGAAATAATGAAAGTTGTTTTCATCATCTGTGTAAAGAAATGGTTTACCAGTGATATTGGTTGCAATGCCAATCTGGCAGGGGTCCATTTCAGCGAGTAATGTTGTCAGGTCGTCGTTTATTTGGGTGATGTGACAATTACGTGCAGCAGGGTCTACGTATGTAAGAAAGGATTGTGCTCCATTACCTAAATAACTGTTGTTAATTTGTAAAGGCTGCGGATCGTAACTGTCAATAAGAGGAAATGTGTTTTCATCGGCTGTGTCCATCAGTTCAAATGGAGAGCTGTTGCCTATAAACATTACACTGATATTGCAATTGTTTGATCCTTTACTTTTGGTTATACCTGTAACAACTGCGTCAAAAACAGTATCACCTGCTAAAGAAAGATGAGGAAATGATATTTCGATTATATCGCCTGATTCTGTAAGGCATCCTTCAGTGAATGGTACTGTAAAATCCATTGTGCATGCGCGCATCAATTTAATTACATTGTCAAGCCTGAATTTTGCACCTGCATAGTCAGCTATAAACTCATTTTCAGACCATTCAGAGTCCATGTCTTCTATGTGACGAACAAGCGGCCAGAGCATGGTAAAACATTTATTCCAGTATGTTTCACCATCAGTGTTTTCAAAACCTGACACATGAGTTGCGATATATGTACCGGTTTGTACGTTGTCAATTTTTAATTCACGGGTAAATTTTTCAATACCGTAATTATATGCATATTTTATTATCGGATTAACACATATCTTTGCAGGGTCAGGAGCGTTGAAATTCTCTATTGATGTGTTTTCATCAATAGAGAATAATCGAATAGGTACATCAGATCCTTCTGCAAATAAATATTTTACACACTCATAACCTTCACTGTCTGTGTACTGTACAAGATTAAACATTTTGCAGATAGTATCTATAAGTGTATCTGTTGATCCCTTACTTATCTCATCTATTTGACAATAAACATTAATTGAACGTAATATGTCAAGAGTTGTACTGTCAAATGAACCGTTGACACCAGTACCTGATCGAATGCGGGCGGTAGATGATGCTTCACCTGTGGCATTGTCACCGTTATTCTGATAAGTCAGTATAAGTTTTAGTAAGTCAATCGGATTTGTATATCCTGTATCAATACTCATACGTAAACCTCTGTAAGATCGTTTTCATGTTCGAAAATAACACAAATTTCGTGGAAATTGATACCGTCTGAAACAGCATCTCCTGTATTAATGTCGCGTGGAAAAAACAATCCAATTTTGTTAATTAAACGATACTTGTCTACACTGTCAATATCAGGTAGCGCCATATTTTTCAGGCCTGTAAATCGTACAGATTCTTCTGAGTTATCAGATTTCCATTGCCAGTCAGTATCGAAAAAATCTTCAAATGAGAACGTGTCACAATACCAGGGTGGAATTGAAGATAAGTGACCCCAGACCGGGGAAGAATTAACTACCTGTGTCAGTTTAGCGGTAAATACTTCTTTTGCGTTGCCTTCAGCTTCACGCATAATACATTTCACACTATCTGCAAGACCTTTAATGCATCGCGAACTTATTGCAAGGCCCAGATAAACCTTTTTGAATTTAAGGCCGTCGGGTATTGCTGGAAGAGAAAATTCAAATGCTGCAAGATGTTTTGAAACACATTTAAAATTGTCTATAAATCCAGTGTACGCACCATTTATTATCCTGTTATTAAATAGTGTCGGATTAACTAATGCAGGATTACAGTCGAGACTTGCTCCAACATCACTGAAGAATCCCGGAATTTTTATATTTTCGTCTTGAAAACAATGTAAACTGTAAATATTGTCAAATAAACCGGTTAATGTCTCATCTCCGGCTTTATGTTGCCATTTTGTAAGGTATCCGTCAGAAATTAAAGCGAGATCTGTACATGGTATAGCTGTATATGTATTGATTGTATTTTTATCAATAATGAAATTGGTATTGACTAAAATGGAACCGTCACTTTGAAGTGAACAATTATAACCAGCATCTCCAAACTTGACAATAGTATCATCGGCTTTACTATAGAGTGATGATACATTTCCAGATATTGGTAGCTTGCTTAATTTGTACTGATGATTAAAGTGCACAAATTGTACATGTGATACAAGATCAACTATTAGCCCTTCTGTAAATGCACCTTCAATTGTAATTTCATAGTAGTATCCTTCGTAATATTGATAATAATTGTATTTTAATTTTTCAGCTTTAATCTCAAAATTAAGGTTTATTGATTGAATTTCTGAAATTGCAATTACCTTTCTGTACTCTCCCTTGCTATCGTTACTGGAGTTTACAATGTACATCCACCATCCAACAAGCTGAGCGTAATTGATAACTAATGATACTCTTGAAATGATCTGGTATTTACGGGTTTTCGTATTACCATTCATTACATCGTATCCGCCTATTACTAAAAACGAACTCACTCCATCATGTGAGTAGAGGACATATGCCGGAATTGTTGCTGTGTCAATTTTAAGAGTTTTATAAGTAATTGCACCGTCATTATTACTTTTACCTATTGTAAAAATATCATTATCTTTTAAAATATTACTTTTTCTCGAAAGACTATTCGGTTCACAAGTCAGTAATAACTCAGTTTCACCAAAAACTGGAGTTGTTATTACACCTGCAAATTGTACTTTGGAGCCTATAAGTATTCCTGAATTGTCAAATTGATTCAGTGTGATTCGTATCTGTAGCCCGGAAAGTGATACACCCTGACCCTGCAATTGATGTAATGTTTTTCGGTGATTTGATATTACAAGTGACACACTTGACAATTTGATCCTTGGTGAATCAGGATCAAAACTTGTTCCGACATCTGGAGCTTCTAAAAGGATTGGAGCATAATTGCAAGCAAGGACATTATCAATAGACGTTGTATTATCAGTGTTTTCTGCAAGCTTTGATTCACTCCACGCTATATAAGCAGGATTTGACGTATCACTGTAATCAGGATAATATCCAATCGATTCGATACGCGATTTGTCAACACTCGTTCCATCACAAAAAATCTTTATACTGTACAGTGCTATCATATAACAAGCGCCAATCTTAATTTAATACTGAAATTATTCAAGAAATTGTGAGTCACTTCAATTGGATTACTGATGCATTTCACTTTCCAGGCGTAAGCCCAGTGCCCAGTGAATGTGCATTTACTCATTGGTATTTTTCTTCCAAAAAGCCAGTATTCCGGGTCTTCTGTATCTGCGGATGGTTCAACTGTTGAATACCAGAGCATAGGGCAGCCTATGTAAATATCATCAGTACCAGATGCGAGAATAAAACTTATTATCTGTGCAATTTTTGAAAGAGATCCACTTATTTCAATATCACTGGTTGTGCCTGCGTTTATTAATGCGGGACGCTTAAAAACAATTGTCTGCGGAAGTCCTGTTTGACAGATAACTGTATTGTGATATTCCGTAAAAGACAATTCCGGCGGGGCTGATATTTCACGAATATTTTCTATCAGTTTTTCATATACATACTGTCCTTCAACAATATCTATTGTTCCGTCAAACAGTGTGACATTTCCCTCATTTGGTGTAACCGCATTGGAATAATTCGGAATTAATCCATTGTAAAGAAGCTCAAATTTATTCTCAATATGTTTACAAGGACTTTGGAGGACTCCTGATGGTGTATGTATTAATGTTCTTACATTGTAAATGTTATTCTGGAATAGTGGGGAGAATGGATAGAACCCGTGATCTGCCAAAAGTTCCATATTTATATTTGAATCGTATTCTGGTGAAAACAATTCCTGCATTGATTCGTCAAGCATTACTCCTGGGATACTACTTTTAAAGTACTTTCCATTATTGTTATATCCATGGTAATTGTCTCC
>Ga0209373_10003077_pt1 | contig 15866 bp, 12 predicted proteins | sample Higcelweek5metaG_FD_187173 | JGI IMG/M metagenome (GOLD analysis project Ga0209373, IMG submission 187173) | Freshwater pond sediment microbial communities from the University of Edinburgh, under environmental carbon perturbations - High... | ecosystem: Environmental > Aquatic > Freshwater >...
TGCGCGGGAACGAGAGCTTGTGCTCCGGCGTTGCGGTGAACGATGTCGTGGTCAGCCGCGGCGAAATGGCCCGGCTCATCCGCCTGGCTGTCTACCGCGCGGAGGAGCGTGTGGGCTCCATGCGCGCTGATGGCCTCATCCTCAGCACTCCCACCGGCTCCACGGCCTATGGCAACTCGGCCGGGGGGCCGCTGGTCCACCCGGACATGCAGGCTTTCTGCCTCACTCCCGTGTGTCCGTTCCTCAATACCTTCAGCCCCATGGTGCTGCCTTGCGACGAGGAACTCACCATTGCGGTGGAGGAGCCGCGCGGCGAGGTGCGTCTGACCGTCGACGGCCAGCGTTCCTTCACACTGGCGCAGGGTGATCAGGTGCGCGTGCGGCGCAGCCAGGAGGACCTCCTCATGGCGCACACCGGCAATGACTCTTATTTCGCCAAACTGGCGAGCAAGGGCTTCTTCACGCAGAGGTAGAGCAGCCATATGCAAGCATTTCCCTTTGATACCGCCCGTGAGATACGCTACGGCTCGGACCCGGCTCTCGACGCGCTGCTCTTGCACTTCATGACCGAGAACAGTCTGGAGCACTCCATCGACCCGGAGAACGCCACGCCGGAGCAGATACGCTTCATCGTGGCCCTTGGGGAGGACAGCTTCTACGCCCCCTGCGGCGACTGGATGCTGCACTTTCTGCTCAAGGCGCACCTGGGCGACGACCTGCGCCGCGAGTATGGCGACCAGTGGCGGCTTCTTGTGCGCACCGTGCGCGACGCCGTGCCCCGCGGCCCCTTGCGCCGCCGCATCATCCTCTTGTGCCGCCACAAGTTCCGCATGGCGCTCTCCGCGCCCATCATCATCCCTTCGCGCCTGCTCAAGCGCATGCTGACCATCTTCCTGGCCTTAAGCGTCATCACCGATCCCTTCCGCGAGCAAAAGCGGGACATGAACCGCCGGGCGCATGCGTTTTTGAACAGCGCGTTCTTCAACCGTCTGGTGAACGTTTGTCCCGAGGACCAGCTCGCCTGCGCCAGCATTTCGGAACTGCGCTTTGAGCTGGACCTGCTGGAGATGGAGCGGCAGCTTTTCTTCTCCACTTACAAGCCTTTTTGGCTGCAGGACGCGCCGACCGACGGCCTGGATGCTGACGTGATGCGCGAGAGTCTTTCCAGCGTGGACTTTTCGCCCCTGCGGGGCATCTTCCGCCCGGAGCGGGGCCCGTTGCGCATTCTCTATCTGCCGCGGGCCAGCGGCGGCATCCTCATGGATCTTCAGGTGGTGCGCTCGCTTTTGCGCCAGGGGCACCGTGTCGTGCTGGCCTTGAAGGACGGCTTCTATTTCGACAGCCCGACCGTATGGGACCTGGAGAGCGACCCTGTGCTGGCCGAGGAGTTCAAGGACGCCTATGTGCTGCACAACTACCGCGCCACCAAGAACGAGCTGCTGCAGGCCCTGCGCGAGCATTCCTTGGTGGTCATCTCCGATGGCACGCGCGAGCGCTTCAATCCGTATCGCTTGAGCGTCACCTTTGCCCGCGCCTGGAAGGAATGCGATCTGGTGCTGGCCAAGGGCGAGGCCTACTACCGCCGCTTCATCGGCACTAGCCACGACTTCACCCGCGACGTGCTGGTGTTCTTCAGCGATGCCTGCGGCAAGTTCCGCATGTACTTCAAGCCCAAGGCCCCGAATGTGGTGAAGTTCACCGAGGAGGCCATCATGGCCAAGGCGGAGGGCATCATCAACCAGATGCGCCAGGCCAGGGCCGAGGGCAAGACCGTCATGTTCTACAGCGCCGTGGTGGGCAGCATTCCCGGCCAGGTGAAGGTGGCCATTGAGGTGCTGAACACCTACGTGGGCTATCTGCGCTCGCGTCTTGAGGACACGTTCATCATCAATCCCGGCGAGCATTTTGAGGAAGGCATGGACGCGGACGACCTGATGTTCATGTGGGAGCGCGTGCAGCGCAGCGGGTACTTGAACGTGTGGCGCTTCCAGACCGACACGGATATTGAAAAGAGCTTTGAACTCATGGGAAAGAAGGTGCCCCCCATGTGGGCGGGCAAGGACGCCACCTATTCCACCGGCTGCACCAAGGAGATGCACATCGCGCTCTCCGTGCAGCAGCACCAGCCGGAATTGCAGATCATCGGCCCCAACCCGGAGAAGTTTCTGCGCCGCCGCGAATACGGCGTGGGGCGGTTCTCCGATGTCGTCGTCGATGGCTAGGAACGGCTAGGAATGGGGAAGGGCAGGGGAATGAGCACACGTTTGCGCGCGCCGCTTTTCATCCTGCTCGCCTTAAGCCTGTGCGGCTGCGCCGTGCTGGACTACCTCCCCCGCGACACGCGCGGCCGCCCGGAGGACGAGGTGCGCCGCAACCGTGCTTCTTCCTCTGCCAGAACAGCCGCCCGACCGTCAGCTCCCTCGTCTGCATCTACAGACAGGCCCTATGAGGACCGGACTCCCGCCGTGCCTGCGGAGCAAGACGCTGAAATTCCCGGAGTCGGAGAGGTGCGTGAGGGCGATGCCGCCTTCAGCGCCCGCAGCGGAACCGAAGCCATGACCCTGGCGCTGCGTCTGAACCCCGCCAGCCAGTCCCTGCCATCCTATGCCGCTCTCGCCGAGCCGCTGCGCTCAAGCCTCGCCTATTTGGCGCGCCAAAAGGCCGCGGGCCCGGCGTTGGTGCAGCCGGGCGGCAGCCTCTCCTGGGGCCAGCTCTTCGAAACTGCTGAGGAACTGTATGCCCTCTTGCCGCAGCTGGACGCCAATCCCGGTCTGCTTGCCGAGCATTTTGTCTGGTACGAGCTGGCGCCGAGTCCGCTTTTGACCGGCTACTACTCCCCGGAGCTGCAAGCCAGCCTGACGCGGCAACCGGGCTTTGAGACGCCGCTGTACGCTAAGCCGCCGGATTTGCGCCAAGCCAGCGCGGAAGAGCAGGGCCAGGGCAAACCCAAGGCGTACCGCGTTTCCGAAGGGGCCATTCTGCCCTATTATGATCGCCAGGCCATCGACCAGGGCGCCCTTGCCGGGCAGGGACTGGAGATCGCTTGGGTCAAAAGTCCGCTGGACGCCTTCTGGCTGCAGACCGAGGGCGCGGGAACCCTGCAGCTGCCGGACGGAAACCAGCGCACTGTGCAGTTCGCCGCGTCGAACGGCTATGAATTCCAGGGCCTGGGACAGCTTTTGACCGCGACAGGGGCCTTGCCCAAGGAGAGCCTGCAGCGCGAGTCCATCCGCGCCTGGTGCGAGTCCAACCCTGACCGGGCGCGAGAGATAATGGCCCAGAATCGCAGCTTTATATTTTTTGAGCTACGCCAGGGGCTTAGCGCAGGAGCCATGGAAAAGCCATTGACTGCGCTGGTTAGTCTGGCTACAGACCCAAGTCTCCTGCCCTTGGGATCCGTGGCCGCGCTTGATGTTCCGCTGCCGGGACAAAACGGCGGCATCCCCGTCAGTCTTCGTGGCCTGGTCCTGGCCCAGGATACCGGTTCCGCAATCCGCGGCCATCGGCTCGATCTCTATCTGGGCGGCGGCGATACGGCCGAACGTCTGGCATCCGGCCTGCGCACGGGCGCGGGCCTGCATCTGCTCGTGAGCAAGAACGCACTGCGGGCCAAGTATACGAGAGGACAATGAGCACTTTTTCCTTCGACGACATCCGTTCCCTGCTGGGCCGGGCTTTTGAGGCCCAGGTTCAGGCCGTTACCGAGTGGCACCGCCAGGAGCCCCAGTTTCCCGCAGAATTGCCCGTGGCGGAAGATGCGGATTGTTTCATTGATCTGCTGAAGCGCCAGCACTGGTGCAACTTCCGCCTTTGGCATGTTGAGGACCGCGCGCGCCGCAAGGACGCCGGGCCGCAGCTCATCGCGGACTGCAAATACGCCATCGACAAGCTCAATCAGGAGCGCAACGATTTGATCGAGCGCCTTGACCTGTTCCTCGTGCAGGGGTTTGAAGCCATTTTGCCCGCTGCTCCCGCTGGCGTTCGCGCCCGCTTCAATACGGAGACCATCGGCGTTGCGCTGGACCGCGGCTCCATCCTGGCCCTCAAGATTTTCCACATGAACGAACAGGCCGAGCGTTCCGGCGTTACCCAGGAGTTCGTTGCCGAATGCCAGCGCAAGCTCGCCGTGCTCACCGAGCAGCGCGCCGATCTTGCCCAGGCCGTGGACGACCTCGTGTCCGACTACGCCGCGGGCCTCAAGCGGCCCAAGGTCTACTACCAGTTCAAGATGTACAACGATCCGCGCTTGAACCCGGAACTCTACACCCGCAAGGCCGGGGCGTAGACCGCGCGGCAAGGGGGGCTCATGGCTGCCAAGTACGAAACAGTCATCGGACTTGAGGTGCACGCCCACCTCAAAACCAAGTCCAAGATCTTCTGCGGATGCTCCACCCAGTTCGGCGTGGACCCGAACGAGAACGTCTGCCCCGTGTGCTCCGGCATGCCCGGCGTTCTGCCCGTGCTGAACAAGAAGGTCGTGGAATACGCCGCGAAGATGGGCATCGCCATCGATTGCGAGATCAACCGCAAAAGCGTTTTTGCGCGCAAGAACTATTTCTACCCGGACCTGCCCAAGGGCTACCAGACCTCCCAGTTCGAGCTGCCCATCTGCGAGCACGGACACGTGGACATCGTCACCGAAAAGGGGCCGAAGCGCGTGGGCGTCACGCGCATCCACATGGAAGAGGACGCGGGCAAGAACATCCATTCCGCCGTGGACAACGCGAGCTACGTGGACCTGAACCGCTCCTGCGTGCCCCTGATCGAGATCGTGTCCGAGCCGGACATGCGCAGCGCCGAGGAGGCAGTGGCCTACCTCAAGGCCCTGCGCAGCATCCTGGTGTACCTGGGCATCTGCGACGGCAACATGGAGGAGGGCTCTTTCCGCTGCGACGCCAACGTGAGCGTCCGGCCCTTTGGCCAGGAAGCCTTCGGCACCCGCGCGGAGCTTAAGAACCTGAACAGCTTCAAACACGTGCAGAAGGCCATTGAGTATGAGGTCGAACGCCAGATCGACCTCGTCGAGGATGGCGAGAAGGTCGTGCAGGAGACGCGCCTGTACGACGCAAACAAGGGCACCACGCAGTCCATGCGCGGCAAGGAAGAAGCCCACGACTACCGCTACTTCCCCTGCCCGGACCTTGTGCCGCTGGTGCTTGAGGAAGAGTGGCTCGCCCAGTGGAGGCGTGAGCTGCCGGAGCTGCCCAAAGCGCGGGAAAAGCGCTTTCTTGAACAGTACGGCCTTTCCGCGTCCGATGCCGAAATTCTGACGGCCGAGCGCGACCTGGCCGACTACTATGAGTCTGCGGTCAAGGCCTTCAGCGAACCCAAGAAGATCGCCAACTGGATCATGACCGACATTTTGCGCGAACTGAACGCCAGCGGCGGCCGCGCCGCAGCCCTGCTGCTGACCCCGGAAAAGCTGGCCGTTCTTGTGCGGCTGGTCGAGGAAGGGCAGATCAGCGCCAAGAGCGGCAAGGACATTTTGCCCGAGCTGCTGCGAGACGGCGGCGATCCCGAGGCGCTGGTCAAGGCCAAGGGGCTGGTGCAGATTTCCGATACCTCGGCCCTGGCGGCGGACATAGACGCCGTGCTGGCCGAGAACCCCAAGGAACTGACCGACTACCGCGCGGGCAAGACCAAACTCATGGGCTTCTTTGTGGGGCAGATAATGCGCCGCACCAAGGGCCAGGCCAACCCGGCCGTGGTGAACCAGCTTCTTGCCGAAAAGCTGAAATAATTCCCGCAACCCCCCTAAAAGGATCAAAGATGACCGAGCATATCCAGTATTCCCCGGAGCACGACGCCCTGGTTCTGTTGGATCAGCGCTACTTGCCCACCCGCGAGGAATGGTTCGTCTGTAAGACCGTGAAGGACATCTGCGAGGCGCTCGTGGTCATGGTCGTTCGCGGCGCTCCGGCCATCGGCGTCACCGCCGCGTACGGCTGCTACCTTGCCGCGCGCGAGGTGGCGGAGAACGCCCCGGCCGACGGGAACTGGAAGGGCGCCCTTGCCGCCAAGCTGGAGGAGATCGCCACGGCGCGGCCCACGGCCGTGAACCTGCGCTGGGCCGTGCGGCTCATGCGGGGCGAGTGGGAAAAGAATCCGGCCTTCAGCCTGGATGAGCTGTGCGCCTTCTGGCTGGCCAAGGCCAAGGTCGTGCACGCCGAGGACATCGCCACCTGCGAGGCCATCGGCCAGTCCGGCGCGGACCTGCTGGCCGACGGCGACACGGTGATGACCCACTGCAACGCCGGGGCGCTGGCCACCGCTGGCTACGGCACGGCGCTTGCGCCCATCCGCGCCGCTGTTGCGCAGGGCAAGACGATCAACGTCATCGCCAACGAGACCCGGCCTTTCTTGCAGGGCGCGCGTCTGACGGCCTATGAGCTGCACAAGGACGGCATCCCCGTGAAGGTTGCCTGCGACAACGCCTGCGCGCTTCTGATGCAGCGCGGCCTGGTGCAGAAGGTCATCGTCGGCGCGGACCGCATTGCCGCCAACGGCGACGCGGCGAACAAGATCGGGACCTTCGGGGTGGCGCTGCTGGCCAAGGAGTTCGGCATTCCGTTCTACGTGGCCGCGCCGGTGTCCACCATCGACCCGGAAACCGCCGACGGTTCGCTGATCCCCATCGAGGACCGCACCCCGCGCGAGGTGACCCATGTGGGCAACACCCAGATCACCCCGGACGGCGTTGATGTGTTCAACTTCGCCTTCGACGTGACTCCGGCCCGGCTCATCCACGGCATCATCACCGAGAAGGGCGTGCTCACCGCCCCGTACACGGAGGCCATAGCAAAACTTTTCAAATAGTTCTTAGGAACAAGCCGTCTCGCGGGAGCTCGGAGAAACCGGGCTGAGAGGATCCCATGCATGTGCTGAGGGATCGACCGTTGAACCTGTCCGGGTAATGCCGACGAAGGGAATTCTGCACGAGTGCGAGAAGCCGTCCCTTCTTCGGGACGGCTTTTCGTTTGAGGTGTTTGCAAACAAACCCTAACAGTGCAGGAGGACGTGATGATCATTGACGAACGGATTGTGACCGAGGCCATCGCCAGCACCTACTTCGACAAGTTCAAAAGCTGTCTGGACCTGGATGTCGCCATCGTGGGCGGCGGGCCTTCCGGGCTCACCGCCGCGTGGAAGCTGGCCAAGGCCGGACGCAAGGTCGCCCTGTTCGAGCGCAAGCTCTCCGTTGGCGGCGGCATGTGGGGCGGCGGCATGACCTGGACCTCCATCGTCGTGCAGGAAGAAGCCAAGAGCATCCTTGAGGACGCGGGCGTGGCCCTGAGCGAGTTCAAACCCGGCTATTTCGTGGCCGATTCCGTTGCCGCCACGGCCGCCTTGGCTTATCAGGCGACCAAGGCCGGGGCTCATGTATTCAACTGCATGAGCGTTGAGGACGTTGTGCTGCGCGAGGTCGACGGCGTGAAGCGCGTCATGGGCCTCGTGGTCAATTCTAGCCCCGTGGAGATTGCGCGGCTGCACGTGGACCCGCTTGTGCTTCACTGCAAACATGCCATAGAATGCACGGGCCACGATGTGGAGATGCTCAAGACCCTGGTGCGCAAAAACGACGTGAAGCTGAACACGCCTTCCGGCGGCATCGAAGGTGAGCAGTCCATGTGGGCTGATGTGGCCGAGGCCAACACCGTGCGCCACACGCGCGAGGTGTACCCCGGCGTCTGGGTGGCGGGCATGGCCGCGAACGCGGCCTTCGGCTCCTACCGCATGGGCCCCATCTTCGGGGGCATGCTGCTTTCCGGCGTCAAGGTGGCCGAGGCCATCGACGCATTGTTATAACAGCAAGAACAACCAAGACCCGGCCGGGCCCCTCGAACCATGAGGGGAGCCCGGCCGGGCATCTGGAAACCGACCATGTTGCCCATTATCGCTCTTTTAGGCCGCCCCAACGTGGGCAAAAGCAGCCTGTTCAACCGCCTTGTGCGGCAGAACAAGTCCATTACCCACGACCTGCCCGGCGTCACCCGCGACCGCATCTACGGCGAAATGTTCGAGGATGACGTCCGTTTCGCGATCATCGACACCGGCGGCATGCTCCCCGATGCCGTCCTCCATGAGGGCGGCGGCATGGACAAGCATGTGTTCGAGCAGGCCGCCGAGGCCTTGTTCGAGGCCGATGTCATCCTGTTCGTCGTTGACGGCCGGGAGGGCATGACCGGCCTGGACCAGGCTGTGAGCGAGAAGATCCGGGCCTCGGGCAAGCCTGTGCTGCTGGTGGTGAACAAGATCGACGGTCCTGAGATTGAGGCCAAGGCCACTGCCGATTACCACGGCCTGGGCTTTGAAATCGCGCCCGTTTCCGCCGCGCACGGCTATGGTCTGAACGCCCTGCGCGCCCGCGCGGCCGAACTGGCCCGGCCTTTCCTCAAGCCGGAGCCCGTGTACGGGCCGGAACTGGGGCTCAAGCTCTGCATGCTTGGCCGCCCCAATGCGGGCAAGTCGTCCCTGGTCAATTCCCTGGTGGGGCAGGCCCGCCAGATCGTCAGCGACATCGCCGGCACCACGCGTGATAGCGTGGACATCGGTTTTGAGCAGAACGGGCGCCGCTACACCTTTGTGGACACAGCAGGCGTGCGCCGTCGGGCCTCCATTACCGACCACTTGGAGAAGCTCAGCGTTTTCCGGGCGTTGTCATCCAGCAAGCGCGCCGACGTGACCATTCTTGTCCTCGACGCCGTGGAGGGCCTGAGCCACCAGGACAAGCGGCTCATCGCCTATCTGGCGGAGCAGCGCACGCCCTTCATGGTGGCCGTGAACAAGGTCGACCTGGTGCCGAAGGAGCGCATGGACGACCTGCGCGAAGCCTATGGCGAGGCGCTGCGCATTTGCTCCTATGTGCCGGTGCTGTACCTCTCGGCTCTCACCGGCGTGGGCACGCAGAAAATTTTGCCCCTGGCCGAGGAAATCCGCCGCGAGTGCATCATCCGCATAGGCACCGGGCAGTTGAACCGCGCCATGGCCGAGGCCACCACCAAGCACCAGCCCCCGGTCATCAAGCGCCGCAGGGCGAAGTTCTATTATCTTACCCAGGCCGACGAGGACCCGCCAATGTTCGTGTTCTTCGTGAACGACGCAGACCTTGTGCCCGACGCCTATGGCAAGTACCTGGAAAACCAGCTGCGCAAGCTGCTCGGCATCAAGAAGGCCCCGCTGGCCGCGGTGTTCCGCTCCAGCCACGAGAAGAAAGAGCCCGAGCGCGTGCTCAAGACCCGTCCGCCCCGGCTTGGCCGCTCCCGCCGTGATATGGACGGCACGGGAAGGATCGACAAGGCTAAGACCTCGGGCAAGGCCTCGGCTTCGGGCAAGGCTTCGGCGGGCTCCAAGACGGCGGCTTCGCGCAAGAAGGGTTGATTTTATGTAACGTCTTGACATCCTGCGCCGCGAAAGGGTAAAGGGTTCGTCCGCGCCTGCAAGGGGGCGATTGATTGGAGAGGTGGCCGAGTCGGCCGAAGGCGCTCGCCTGCTAAGCGGGTATAGGCCTTAAAAGCCTATCGAGGGTTCAAATCCCTCCCTCTCCGCCAGATAATCCAGGGGTTACGATGCATGTCGTAGCCCCTTTTTTTATGTCCCCAATATGGCTTGGAGGTGCAATCTGTACCCCGCACCTGTACCCTTTGATGAAAAATTATGGGTAAGCACGGTCCGAACGGGCTGTTTTGGCTTTCCGTTCGTTTTGACCAGGATGAGCTGGTGCTCGTAGGTCACGGGCAAGGGGGGGCCCGCGCCTCCACCTTGGCGGCCACGGCGGCGGCTATTCCTGCATCCCTGCGCCAGGTGATGAGCGCGTCCTCGGTGTGGGGCATGGTCAGGGAGGCGACGTTGTTTTTGGGGGTGGTTTGCTTGCGCTTCCTGCCAACCGAGTAAACCGGCGCGCGATTTGGCACTGATTGGCGCGACATTCGACACTTGACGTTAGAGCCCTTGGCGTACTCGCAAGAGAACAGGCCAAGGGCTCTTTGTTTGTGTGTTCATGCGCAAGGCTTCCTTCTTGAACGGAAGAGGCGGCGCTTGAGCAGATAAGACGACCTGGTGAAGCACGGCGCGCTGGTATCATTAGTGAAAATACTACAGATTGCCGGGAGCCTTACCCTTTGTGGGCAAGGCTCCCGGCCCTGGTTGGTGTTGGATATTCCTGCTGGGGCCTAACTGGTAACCTACCGAACAAGGAGGTAGACCATGGTCAAAGAGCAGGCAATCATCTCGAGTCCCAACAGCCGCGCCGAATTCCGCTATCAGATTTATCTCAAGATTCTAAACACTCGCAACATATTGCAGTTTCTATCCGAAAGCTTAGGTGAACGTGGCCGCTGCAACCAAGATGATTTTAGCACAGGCCTGGAGCTGGTTCTTCTTGATCAGGTTGACCGGCTCGACGAGTGCATGGCTTCTGATGATCTCGGAGCATGGAGCCTTCCGTCGAAGCAGGATGACTCGCATTCCTAGCGCCTCCAAGGGGTAAAACCGCAAGCTGGGGGGCGAGGTTCAAAACAGGTGATTAAGCAGCCTAGCCCCCCTTCACCAAGCTAAGGACCTAAGTCTTTGAGCCGAGCGGCTGCTCGAAGTATTTCCCCGACAGCTCCACCCCGACGAACTGACGCCCGGTCTCCTTGCAAAGCCAGGCCGGTTGCCCCGCCGCGCGCGGTGTCGTTGTGCGTGTTGCTGCGGCTGCCCGAACGCGCCCCGCGCTTTGCCGTGCTAACGAGCCCTTGCGGTGTGCCCTTTGCCCTAGAGGCACGGCGACTGCCTTCCAGAAGCTTTCTCTCCTCGTTCATCGCGACTCTTGGCCATTGCCAGCCCCTCCGCCTTCCGAAACTGCTGGACCGCGCCACTGGTGAGGGCTCTTGGCTGGTGCGCATAGGTTCTTTCTGCTGCTGTGCTGCTCCCTTGCAATAATGTCTGTTTTAGGCAAAGGATTTGTAGGTTAAGCAGAGCAGGGGTGAACGTCTGCCTCCGTTGTTTGGGCTGCATCTGGAGGGTGCACTATGATTTTACGTTTGCTCCACGGATCAATCAGCAAGAAGCTGACCCTCCTCATGTTGCTGGCAGCCCTGCCAGCATTCATCATCATCCTCCTTCTCGGCATGCAGAATCGTGACAAGGCCATCACCGCTGCCGAGGATGCGCTGTCGACATTTGTTGACCAAGCGGCGGACAGCCAGGAACGGACGACTGCTGAAACAAAGCTGCTTTTGGAGAACCTCGCCAGGCTTCCCGAGGTGCGCAAGGCCGACGCGGCCGCCTGTTCCCAATTGTTCGCAAAGGTGCTGCAGGTCAATCCCCTCTATGGGGCGCTGCATCTTGTCGACACCAAGGGCGACATTATTGCTTCAGGCAAGCCTATCGGTCCGGCGAACTTCTCCCGTGTCAAACACTTCAGGGACGCCCTGAGCACGAAGGAATTCGCAACCGGCGAATATACGATGGGCGTCACGCTCAAGGTTCCGGTGTTCGCTTTCGGGTTTCCGGTGTTGAACGACCAGGGGAAGGTTCGCAGTGTGCTGCTCATCAGCATCCTGCTCGACAACTTCGGCAAGCTGTTCACGCAGACGCATTTTCCGGTGGAATCATTTTTCAGCGTTTGTGATCAAAATGGCACCCGATTGTTTCGATTTCCCGCCGTTGGCGTGACTCCCTTGGGCAAACCGATTCAGGAAACCCTGTTCGCAAAGGCGATGGCCTCCGACGGCGGTGCGCTGGTCCGAAACATCGGGCCTGACGGCATCGAGCGCATGCTTGCATTCCGGCGGCTGCAGGTAAGCCCTGGCAAGCCAGCCTATATGTATATGTTTGTTGGAATCCCCAGCGCCACTGTATATGCCGATGCCAGAACGAGCGTCTTCCGTGATCTGGGATTGCTGGTTCTTATGATTGCGCTGACGCTGATCAGCAGCTGGTACTTGGCCGGCAGGATAGTTGGGCGGCGGCTGGAGGAGCTCGCCAAGGTTTCGGCCCGGCTGGGCGCCGGCGACTTTTCGGCAAGGGCCAGCCTGGCTCACGGTATCGACGAGGTGGACGCACTGGCGTTTTCCTTCAACTCCATGGCGGAGGCGCTGTCTCAAGATATCGCCGAGCGCCAGAAGGCCGCGGCGGTCCTTTCCAAAGAGCGCGAGTTCACCAACGCCGTGCTCGATAGCGTTCCTGGCTTGCTCTACCTCTACGACGACCAGGGCAGGCTGATCCGCTGGAACAAGCAGCACGAAACGCTTACGGGGTATTCCGCAGCGGAGCTGTCGCAAATGCGGTTGCTGGACTGGTATAAGGATGATCCCAACAATCAGGAGAAGGTCAGCCGGGCCATTGAGACGGTCCGGCGCGAGGGCTACGGCTTTGTGGAAGCGGACCTGCAGACCAAAAGCGGCCAGGAAATTCCTTTCTACCTGACTGCGGTTTCCCTGCAGATTGATGGGAAGACGTACTTCACAGGCGTGGGGATTGATCTGACCAGGCACCGGCTTGTTGAGCGCGAACGACGGCAGCTTTCCCAGATTCTTGAGAATTCCGACAGCATCGCCGTGCTCAAGGATCCTTCGCTCAGATATCTCATGGTCAATCAGGCCTACTTGCGGCTGACGGGACGCTCAGGTCTCGATGAGATCGTCGGCAAGATGGACGCAGATGTTTTTCATGGAATCGCAACCCCAGATGACATTGCGAAATACATTGAAAACGACCGCAAGGCCATGATGCTCCCGGCCGGGTGCATCTTGAGCGCGGAGGAGTCCATGGCCGGGGAGCAAGGCGGTGAGCGCACGTTCTTGACGAAGAAGTTCCCTGTCTACGATGAGTCCGGGCTCATTCTGCTTGGCGTGGGGACGCTGACGAACGAGATTACCGAGCGCAAGCAAATGGAGCTTGAGCTGCTGGCCACACGTGACGAAGCCGAGGCGGCCAACCGCGCCAAAAGCGAATTTTTGGCCAATATGAGCCACGAAATACGCACGCCGCTCAATGGCATCATCGGCATGCTGCGCCTGTTGCAGGATTCCCCTCTGGACGAGGACCAGTCGGTGTATGCCGGGAACGCCATCAAGGCCAGCAACCGTCTGACTCAGCTTTTGTCTGATATCCTCGATATCTCGCGCGTGGAGGCCGGTAAGCTTCTCATTGCGCGGGAGCCCTTCGACCTTTTGGAGACATTGCGCTCGACAGAGCAGTTGTTCCGTCCGGCTTTTGAAAACGCGGGACTTGATCTGCAATTCCACGCGGCAGAAGGTATGCCGCAGGTCTTGATAGGCGACAGCGCGCGCTTGCAGCAGGTGTTGGGCAACTTCATCGGCAACGCGCTCAAGTTCACCGATTCCGGCGGGGTGGTTGTGGAGGCCTACCCGCTGCCGCAGCCGACAGCGGACACGTGCCGGGTGCTGTTCTCCGTCTCCGACAGCGGCCGCGGCATTCCCGACCATATGCTGGGCACCTTGTTCGAGCCGTTTGTCCAGGCGGACTCAGGCTTTTCCCGCAGGCACCAGGGGGCGGGGCTGGGGCTTGCCATTTCGCGGAATCTTGTCGAGCTCATGGGAGGCAACCTCGCCATCACGAGCGAGGTCGGGCTTGGAACAAGCATTTATTTCTGCTGCACCTTCGGCGTGGCGCGAGACGATGCCGCCGCCCCAGAGCTGAAGCGGGCACCCGCGCAGAAGCTGCCCGCCATGCGGATACTCCTGGCGGACGATGAACCGATAGGACGGCTGAGCATGCAGGTCATGCTCAGGAACATGGGGCACACCGTGGTTGCGGCCAATGACGGTCTTGCGGCCTTGCAGCTGCTGCGGCAGGGAGGCTTCGACTGCGTGCTGATGGACGTGCAGATGCCGGAGATGGACGGCCTGGAGGCCACGCAGCACATCCGGCATCTGCCAGAATTTGGCGGCGTGCGTGATATTCCCATCATAGCGCTGACGGCCTACGCCATGGTTGGCGATCGCGACAGGTTCTTGGCCGCGGGCATGGACGACCACGTGGGCAAGCCTGTGCAGTTGGAAGCGTTGCAAAACGCCCTGGAGCGTGTTTTTTCAAAGCGCAGGCAACAGGCTGACAGCAGTCCTGACAGCAACCCTGAATGTTGAACCGACGGAGGAACAGCACAGGCCTGATGTTGTAGATCCGCCACCAAGGGGCTTTCTGCGCGCGTTGGACATCCTCAGGGGGAACACCGGCTGCCTATGGCATGCCTATGCAATCGCCTGCGGCGAGGGCATTTGCTCCGTATTGACTCTCCCTGCCTCCTCGGGCAATGCTCACGCAAGATCACCCAAAGGAAAAGGGATAATGCCGTGCTGACCTTCAAGAAAATTCTCGTCCCCATCGACGACTCGGAACATTCCAAGCGGGCCTTCCACTATGCCATGGGGCTGGCCCAGACTCAGGGCGCGCATGTGGCCCTGCTGCACTGCTATGGGCGCATTCCCATGCTTATCGGCGGCGAGGCGCGCGAAAATCTTGTGCGGGAATATGTCCGTGAGTCGGAAAAGTTGCTGAATCCCTATGCGAAGAAACTGCGCGAAATCAACTCCGAGCCGGTTCTCATCATCAAAGAGGGGCGCGCGGGCGATGTTATCGTCAGTGAGGCCGAGAGCGGCGATTATGACCTCATCGTCATGGGTTCGCGCGGGCTTTCGGATCTTGGGGGCATGATCATGGGCAGTTCCGCCCACAAAGTGCTTTCCGCCGCAAAGTGCCCAGTGCTGCTCACCCGCTGAACTCCCGCAGCGCAATCGCCTTGTCTGTTGCCATCGCCTGGTCCTGCTTGGGGGCTAGGCGATTTTTCGTTGCGCTTCAGGCTAGGGGCGTTGGGCTGGCAAAGAGCGCTTCCGCCTGGGCTATGACGTCGGGATTGATGTAGTCCGTTGGCGAGGAAATGGTGCTGCTTTCCGTATACTTCAGGGCCGCCAGCAACGGTGCGGCCTTGCCCGCGCTTTCCGTCTGCATGGAAGCGCTCAGGTCCTCGCAGATGTAGTGCGCGCAGCGCGGCGACTTGAACAGCCGGAGCGTGCAGCCGTCATGGGCCAGCAGCGAGCAGTAGCCTGGCCGTATCATCCGTTCCCCTTCCAGATTGTGCGCGGACTCCAGCTGCTGCAGTAGTCCGATCGCGTGCGCCATGTGCAGCGCTGCTGGCGAGTTCTGGGAACTCATTAGGTCCGTCATGTTCATGATGACGAAATGCTCGCGGTTGCAGCACCCCGCTGGCGGGTTGGGGCAGTGGCCGCTGCAATAGCCGCGCGCGCCGCGCTCCAAAATGGCGTCCACTTGGCGGATATAGAGCGAGTAGGCGATGACCAGGCGCCGCACGTTCTGGTGCCGCACGCCCAGATGTCCGCTCAGGCGCTCGATCTGGTTGCTGGTGTTTTGCGCGGAGAGGAAGGGGTAGGACCTGTGCGCCAGCGCCTCAAGGTCGCCATCCACGGCGCTGTGATCGGTCTGCGCCAAATCAGTGAGCCAGCTTTCGATCGGCATATTGGGCCCTTGGGTTACCTGGCGCAGTCGGCGTGCGGGAATACAGGTCGCCCATGCCTTCGTGCGGAAACGGTACCTGCTCCGCTCAAAGAAGCAAATGCAAATCTTCTGATGTTATGGAGTTGTTTCCGCTTGTTCGTCCCACGTGGTCGGCGGGCCGACCGCAAGCGGGCAAGCGGTTTTCAAGCGCCGGTTCCCCGCGGTGGCGCGCCCGTTGGGGCTTCAAGCCGCCCTTGCTCCAGCCCCCAGCCAACGACAGAGCAGGCCAGACAGGAGCATGGCGGGCGGCGGCATAAGAGCGGCACCCTGATGCGGGAAAGCCGTCCGGCGTAATGTTCCCCGCATGGCGCGACAAGACTGTGCTTGCAAGAAATTTTGCCCTGCTCTAT
>Ga0209373_10003079_pt1 | contig 15860 bp, 19 predicted proteins | sample Higcelweek5metaG_FD_187173 | JGI IMG/M metagenome (GOLD analysis project Ga0209373, IMG submission 187173) | Freshwater pond sediment microbial communities from the University of Edinburgh, under environmental carbon perturbations - High... | ecosystem: Environmental > Aquatic > Freshwater >...
CAGAGCATGGAACCGTATAATCCAGGAAAAAGGACGCATCAGATCAACCTGCGGATACAAATGGGCGTCACAGGTCAAAACTTAACGGCTGTGGTATAAGATGCGGATCAGGATATCACAGGCTTGCCCCCGGCAATCGGGTGGTGTATTCCCCAGCCCTGGTTACGGAGCGTAGCGCAGCCTGGTAGCGCGGCTGGTTTGGGTCCAGCAGGCCGGAGGTTCGAATCCTCTCGCTCCGACCATCTTCATCCGATGGACGCCACCCTTGAGCATAGCAGGCACGCCATGAAGGTCCGCATCTATCAGCCAGCCAAGACGACGATGCAGTCTGGTCGCGCCAAGACGGGCGCCTGGGTTCTGGAATATGAACTGGCCACTCCGCGCCGCCCTGAATCGCTGATGGGCTGGACCAGCGCTGGCGATACGCTGAATCAGGTGCGCGTCTCCTTCCCCACCAAGGATGAGGCCCTGGCTTTCTGCGTCAGGAAGGGCTGGGATGCCGACGTGGCGGAGTTGCATGAGCGTCGGGTGATCCCCCGCAATTACGCGGATAATTTCCGCACCGACCGTCCGCGTATCGGTCGGTTCTGATTGAGATTACGCGGCAGCCCGAGGCTGCCGGCCCCCTGATGATGGCCCCTTAGCTCAGTTGGATAGAGCAACCGCCTTCTAAGCGGTAGGTCGCTGGTTCAAATCCAGCAGGGGTCGCCAAGACAAACGCATTGTCCGGCCCGCTGCCGGTAATGCATTTTCCCGAGCCCGGCCAGCATATGGCCGGGCTTTTTTCATTTCCATTTCCAATCGTTCCCTCGGCAGGAAATGCCGGTCTAGGCAGAATTGACCCATCGGCAGCGTCTGGGGTGACTAGGACTCATTTTCCTCCATCTCCCGCATGAGCGGGGTTTTTTGGCGGAAAATCTGAGTGGAACGACGAAAAACCGCCATTTCCAACACTTGGCACGCTTCCTGCTTATCCCTGACTGAACCCATTCGTGTCCACCCAGCACAGGAAAGCCGGAACTCTGGATAATGGCGTCGAGCGGAAAGCGGTGCAGGATCTGCCTCCAGGCGCAATGCCTGTGCCAAGCCTGATTGCCGCGATCAGCACGACGGATAGCCCGATCCGCACCCGAAACTGCCGGTCCTGCATCGCACCCGGCGTCGTCCACGGTAACGGCCTTCTCCCTGCGCCCAAGGGTGTCCACGAAAATCGATTAGCGGCCTAAACGGCCACTCGTACGACTCAAAAGGAGATGACGATGTCGAGCAGTGATGTTCAGCTGACCGCAGGTATGCGCAACAACCTGCTGCTGCTGCAAAAGACCAACAAGGGTGTTGAATCGATCCAGACCCGGTTGTCCACCGGCAACAAGATCAACAGCGCCCTGGACGGTCCCACCAACTTCTTTGCCGCCAAAAGCCTCAGCACCCGTGCGGGTGATCTGACCAAGCTTAAGGAGAGCATGGGGCAGTCGATCAGCACCATCCAGGCTGGCGACAAGGGCATCACCTCCATCGAGAAGCTGATCGAACAGGCCAAGGGCCTGACCACGTCTGCCTATAACAGCCTGGGCACCGACACCCAGTCGATCGCAACCCGCAAGTCGCTGGCCGCCCAGTTCAATACCATCAAGGATCAGATCGACAAGATTGCCCGCGACAGCGGTTACGCGGGTAAGAACCTGCTGGTCGGTAACGGTCTGACGCTGGATAGCACCGCTTCCAGCCGGCAAGAGGTGAACACGATTGCCGGTCTGTCCGCCAGCCGTGTGACCAACGTTGTTTCTGCCGACACCTATTCCGTCCGCGTTACGGGGACGGGCACCATTTCGGCCGACCTTGGCGATATCGCCGAAGCGGAAGAAAAGCGCGGCATCAGTTCGCTGAAGATTTCCGGAAAATTGTCGGCGACCGCCGGTAACTTCTCCGATGTTTCCGTCGAGATGCGTGGCAAGGCCGGTCGTGAACGCACTGTTGTTGTGACAGAAGGCACAGAAAGCCGGACCATCCGCTTCTTCGACAACACCCAGTCGGCGTCGGCCAGCACAGTGACGGCGGGTTCTTCTGCTGGCGGCGTTGGCCAGACCTCCCGCGTCACCATTGATGGCGCTGTGGAGGAAGGGGATACCTTCACCGCCACAGTGAATGGCCAGGCTTTCACCTACAAGGCCACGGCTGATGACGTGGTGGACAGCGCCACCGGCCTGGACCGCAGCCCGGAGGAACGTCGCGAGCGCGTGGCCGATGCCTTGGGCCTGGCGGTTGAGGCGGGGTTGGATGCCAACCGCTTCACTGTGGATTATTCCGCCACCGATGGCACGTTCACCATCGCATCGGACGTGACGACCGGTACGGCTGTCAGCTTCCAGGTGGGGGCATCGACCACCAATGCGGCGGACAAGTCCATCTCCGTCAGCTTCACATCGGGCACCGTGGTCACCTTCACGGTGAACAGCGAAGACCTGGACAAGCTGGAGACGTCGGCCAACGGCACCAGCGTGATTGAGAAGAATGTCGATCTGGAAGTATCGGCGACCAATCTCAGCGGTGTTACAGTCAGTCGCTCGGGCAACAACGCCCGTGGTAATGCCAAGCTGTCGGATGGTGAGAACGCGCTCAGCTTCACGTCTGGTACGGTGCGCTTTGATGTGGACCCGGCCACATTGATGCAGGCTGCGTCCTCTCAGAAGTCGGCGAACATCACCACGGTACAGCGGACCGACGCCAACACCGAAAACGACCTGAACGTTCAGCTGAACGAATCCAACACCAACAATATCACCGTTCAGTCGATGAATGTGCAGACCGACGGTCAGGGTCTGCGTCTGGATTATGCCCAGAACGATTTCCTTGATCGGGTTGACATTGACAAGGCGGTGGAAAGCCTGACCTACGCGACGGCCACGCTACGGTCGGCATCGCAAGGCCTCAGCACCAACCTGAACATCATCCAGACCCGTGAGGACTTCACCAGCGAGTTCTCCAACGTGTTGACGGAGGGTTCCAACAAGCTGATCCAGGCCGACCAGAACGAGGAAGGTGCGAACCTGCTGCTGTTGCAGACCCGTCAGCAGTTGGGCACCATCAGCCTGTCGCTGGCCAACCAGTCCCAGCAGGCCATCCTGCGTCTGTTCTAAGAACAGCCCGCTGGACGTTGATCCATACAAAGCAAGGCGGTGGCCGCGAGGTCACCGCCTCTTTCTTTTTGCAATGAACTTTGCATTGCTGATGACAATAAATCATACCAATCTGCCTTGATCGTGACCGATCAAGGCAGATTTCGCTTGTCCCTCAATCGCCGGGCGCCCGCGTCCGCGGGCTTGGCTTCACGCCGCACGAGCGGCGGGCCGGCAGTCGCCGGCCTCCAAACCACCCAAAGGTCAGCCTTTAGGCGGTTTGGTCTCAGATCTGTCTTCGTACGTGGTGGCCCGTCCGGGCCATTGCAGAAGATGCGCGCATGCGTTACAGCGACAGTATGAAGCTGATCATCAATATCCTGATCTGGTCCCTGCTGGTGGGGCTATTGTTGGCGTGGCTGCATATCGACCCGTTCGATTTGCTGCGCGACGGGCTGCATTTCCTGGCGGGGTTGCCCAGGATGCTGGCCGATATGCTGGGATGGGCTTGGCCTTATGTTGCCACCGGGGCCGTGATCGTGGTGCCCATCGCCCTCATTGGGCTGTTGCCCCGCTTGTGGCGGCGGTCTCGCCGGGATGATCGCGGCTGATTATGTGGTTGGCTCTGCTGCCGGGCTGCGGTCAATGGTGCAGCGGCTGCACCTTGTCTTCCGCATCGCAGATCAGCCGGGCACTTTTGTTGAAATTCATCGTCATGATCAATGTGGCCCGACCACGGATCAGGTGAACGGTCTTTTCCGCCTCTGCCGGCAAGGGCACCTGCTTTGTCATGCAATAGGAGAGAAGTGCCGCCTGCAGCTCCGTTTCCGATATCTCGATCAGGCCGCGTCCCCGGTCAATCTCCAATGTGCAGCGGGTGGCGTGGTGCTTTTCCAGCCTGATGCTGGTGACCTGACCGTCCGGCAGTACATCCTTTACCTTGCGGCGGCGATCAAGGATCGCCGACAACACCTCCCGGTTGGTGAAAAGGATGCAGCGAAGTTCTTTCATCAGTCCCGGTTCCGGCCGCATAAAACTTTATGCTGTGGTCAAGCATAGGCGACCGGCGGGCCGGCTGCCAGATGCAACTTTATTTTTGCTGGCAATCCTATCCGTTTGAACGGTCAGAATCCGCTCCCGTTTGGCGTGCCATAGAGCGCATTGGGGTCCATCAGCACCGGGGCAATGGTTTCCGGCCCCGCCGCACGCGCTTCAATATAAAAGCAGGAGCGCCGGCCCGTATGGCAGGCAACACCTAGCTGGTTGACCAGCAGCAGCAGCGTGTCGCCATCACAATCCACCCGCAGCGCTACGAGGTTCTGCACCTGACCCGACGTGTCGCCCTTGCGCCAGAAGGCCTGGCGGGAGCGGGACCAGTAACAGGCCCGCCCGCTGCGCAGGGTTTCGCGGATAGTATCCGCGTTCATCCAGGCCATCATCAGCACTTCGCCGCTATCATGCTGCTGGGCGATGGCGGGCACCAGACCATCGGCGGTGAAACGCACATGAGCCAGCACGGCCTCGATGGCGGAGTCGGGAAGGGGCGTGAAAGCAGGGGTCATTGTGACAGGGCCTTGCGCAGGCGGTTGAAACCATTTTCCAGATCGGCGATCAAGTCACTTGAGTCTTCCAACCCGGCATGGATTCGGATCAGTTGATCGCCCTGCCAGCGGGTAGCCGTGCGGATACGGGCGGGGTCGCAGGGCAGGATCAGGCTTTCAAAGCCACCCCAGCTATAACCCATGCCGAACAGGCGCATCCCGTCCAGCATGGCGGCCAAGGCGGCCTTTGGCACCGGGTTCATTTCAAAGGCAAACAGGCCGCAGGCACCGCTGAAATCGCGCTGCCAGATTTCATGGCCGGGGCAGCCGGGCAGGGCCGGATGACGCATCCGCGTCACCTCCGGCTGTTCGGCCAGCCAGTTGGCCAGGGCCAGGCCGGTTTCATGATGCTGGCGCATCCGGGTGGGCAGGGTGCGCAGGCCGCGCAGCCCCATGAACAGATCGTCCGGCCCGGCCACGGCCCCCAGTTCCACCGATGCCTTTTTCAGCGTCAGCCAATGGGCCTCGCTGGCGGTGACGGCAACGCCCAGGCTGGCATCGGCATGGCCGCCAATATATTTGGTGGCCGACTGGATGGTGATATCCACCCCATGGGCCAGCGGCTGGAACAGGATGCCGGCAGCCCAGGTATTGTCGATCATGCTGACTATGCCGGCTTCGCGCGCCACGGCGGCCAGGGCCGGCACGTCTTGCAGCTCAAACGTCTGGGAACCGGGCGATTCCATGAACAGCACGCTGGTATTGGGGCGCAGCAGCGCCTTCAGGTCGGCCGCAGCGATGCTGGGGTCGTAATATTCCGTCTCCACCCCCGCCCGCTTCAGGATGCCGTCGCAGAAGGTCCGGCTGGGGCCATAGGCGGTATCCACCATCAGGATATGATCGCCAGCCTTGGTGAAGGCCAGCAGGGCGGAGGTGATGGCCTGCACGCCGGAGCCATAGGCAACGGCCCCATGGCCACCTTCCAGCACCGTCACCGCCTCCTCAAAGGCATGGCTGCTGGGGTTGCCGGTACGGCCATAGCGGATGGAACGGTAAGTGGGGTCGTAATCCTCCAGCGCCGTCAGCGTGGGGAACAGGATGGTCGAGGCGCGGAAGGGTGGCACATTCACCGCCCCGGCATGGCGTTCCGGGTGGCGTCCGGCATGGATCAGGCGGGTATTCTGCTTGGCGCTGTTATCGATACTCATCGGGAACGCTCTCAGCCTTGGGGCGGCAGGATCAGGGGAACATGGGGGGCGGCGTGACGGGGGATCAGGCCGGTGATGCGAGGGTCGTCCTCTTCCTTCTCCATTTGGCCGACGGGGTGGAAACCGGCCTTCTGATAGGTCATCAGGGCGCGTGGATGGTCCAGCGTGCAGGTATTCACCGTCACCTTTTCCACGCCCGCGCCATTCCAGGCCGCCTCAATCGCCCAATCCAGCAGCCAGCCGCCAATGCCATGGCCGATAAATTCCGGCAGCAGGCCGAGATAGCCGATTTCGCACTGACCCGGTGTACGCCGGTCCAGTTCCACATAGCCGGCGGGCACGCCGCTGACATAGGGCACATAGATTTCCACCGCCGGGTCTTTGATGATGGCATCCAGCGCGGCGTCATCCATGGCGCGGCGGAACCACCACAGCCATTCCTGCCCGACATGGTTATAAAGATAGCGGTAGAAGGACAGCGTGCAGTTCTCCGCCCGCATCAGGGCCAGCTTTTCATGCGGATGCGGGCGCTGGCGACGTGCTGGCTTGGCTGTCATTTCCAGATAGGTGACGGTGGTGCGCATCCGGCCCGGTGGTATCGGGCCGTCCAGGGGGGCGGCGTTGGTCATGCGGCATCCCCCGTTGCCAGCGGCAGATCGTGCCGCCCGCCCCATTCGGTCCAGGAACCATCATAAAGCGCCACATCACTGACGCCCAACCGGTGCAGCCCCAGCGCCAGCACGGCGGCGGTGACGCCGCTGCCGCAGGAGGTGACGACGGGCCGCGACAGGTCGATCCCCGCCGCCAGATAGCGGGCGCGCAGGGCCTCGCCCTCCAGCATCCGCTGGGTTTCCGTGGCCAGAAGCTCGTTGAAGGGCAGGTTACGGGCACAGGGTATATGGCCGCTGCGCAAGCCGGCGCGCGGTTCCGGCACTGAGCCGGTGAAACGCCCGGATGCCCTGGCATCCAGCACCTGTTCCGCCCCGGTTTCCAGGTTGGTTTTCAGATCATCGGCGCTGCGCACCATTTCCGCCCGGTATTGGGCGCGGAAGGCAGCGGGGGCGGGGGCGTCGGGTTCCCCGCTGGCCAGTTCGCCGCCGGCGGCGATCCAGCCGGGCAGGCCGCCATCCAGCACATAGACCGCATCATGGCCGAAGACGCGGAACATCCACCAGGCGCGCGCCGCACTGAACAAGCCTGTGCTGTCATAGACCACCACCGTATCCGCCGACCCGATGCCCAGGGCCGAGACGGCAGCCGCGAAGCCCTGCGGGCTGGGCAGCATATGCGGCAGGTCGGTATCGGGATCGGAAATCCCGTCAATATCGAAGAATACCGCCCCCGGAATGCGCTTGGCCAGGAATTCGGCCTTGGCATCGCGCTTGGCCGCCGGCATGTGCCAGGAAGCATCCACCAGTTTCACATCGGTCCGGCCCACCCCCCCCATCAGCCAGAGGGGGGACACAAGCGGATCGGTCAGCGAGGGGACGGCCATGATCGTTCCTATCGGGACAGATGAAGGAAACTAACTATCCATCTGTCCTTTATAGGCGATCGGAAAGCAAACAGTCCCTTAATCCCGGAAACCCAGCACCACGCGGCGGTTCTGCTTTCCCTTGTTTTCGATCTTCACGATGCAGATCGGCCCGATCTCACCGGTATGCGCCACATGGGTGCCGCCACAGGGCTGCAAATCCACCATCGCATCATCGGTGCCGACCTGCAGCAGGCGGACAGAGCCGCTGCCCGTGGGCGGTTTGACCGACATGGTGCGCACCAGTTCCGGTCGTTCCGCCATTTCCTGATCGGTGATGGTGCGTTCGCGCACCGGATGATCGGCGCGGATCAACTCATTCAGTTTTTCTTCCAGCGCGTCCTTGTCCAGGCTGGCAGAGGGCACATCGAAATCCAGCCGGGATTTCTCCGCCCCCACCTGCCCGCCGGTCACGGCCCCGGGCACCACAGCGCAGAGCAGATGCATGGCGGTATGCATCCGCATATGCCGGTGCCGGCGTTCCCAATCCAGATGCAGGGTCACGCTTGTGCCGGGTGGGGGCAGGGGAGAATCGGCGGGAACGATGTGCAGGATATCGGGACCGTTCTCCACCAGGGGCACCGCCTTGCGTGTGTCGGTCACGGCCACGCTGCCGCCATCCCAGTCGATCCGCCCGGTATCACCGGGCTGGCCGCCACCATTGGGATAAAACAGCGTGGCATCCAGCCGGATGCCGTCCGCCCCGCTTTCCACCACCGTGGCCTCTGCCTGTTTCAGGTAGGGATCGTCACGGAACAGCAGCGCCATGGGCAGACCTCCATCAAGGGATTATATCAGGACAGCCAGTCGGGAACCGGCAAACCTTTTTCGCGCAGGAAGCTGGGATTGAACAGCTTGGATTGATAGCGGGTTCCGTAATCGCACAGGATGGTGACGATGGTATGGCCCGGCCCCAGCAGGCGGGCCACCTTCATGGCGGCAACGATATTGATGCCGCTGGAACCGCCCAGCACCAGCCCTTCATTCTTCAACAGGTCGAAGACGACGGGCAGCGCTTCCTCGTCCGTCACCTGCACCGCATCGTCGATGGGCGCATCGGCCAGATTGGCCGTTACGCGGCCCTGGCCGATGCCTTCGGTGATGGAATTGCCTTCCGCCTTCAATTCGCCCGTCTTTTTCCAGGCATAAAGGGCGGACCCCATCGGGTCGGCCAGCACGATCTTTACTTCAGGCTTACGTTCCTTCAGCGCCAGGGCGATGCCGGCCAGGGTGCCGCCGGTGCCGGTGGCGCAGGTGAAGGCATCGATCTTGCCATCCGTCTGTTGCCAGATTTCTGGTCCGGTGGTGCGGCGATGGCCTTCCCGGTTGGCCAGATTGTCGAACTGGTTGGCCCAGATGGCACCGTTGGGTTCCGTCTGCGCCAATTCCTCCGCAATGCGGCGGGAGACATGAACATAATTGCCGGGATCCTTGAAGGGCACGGCGGGCACCAGCCGCAGGTCGGCCCCGCACAGGCGCAGCATGTCCTTCTTTTCCTGGCTCTGCGTCTCCGGCATCACGATGACGGTGCGAAAACCCATGGCATTGCCCACCAGGGCCAGACCGATTCCGGTATTCCCCGCCGTGCCTTCAACAATGGTGCCGCCGGGGCGCAACTGGCCGCGTTCAATGGCATCCTGCACGATGGCCAACGCCGCGCGGTCCTTCACCGACCCACCAGGGTTGAGGAATTCCGCCTTGCCCAGAATATTGCAGCCCGTCGCTTCCGACGGGCCCTTCAGGCGGATCAGCGGGGTGCGGCCGATGCTGTCGATGAAGCCGTTGCGTATATCCACGGCGTTATGCCCTTGTTCATGTGTAGAATGCTGGCACCCCATATGGGGCAAGCTTGTTAAAAACCTAACCCCCGCCGTCTCAGCCCTGCAACGCATTCTCCGCAAGGCCCGCCTTCAGTGCCGCATGGTGGCGGGCGAACCAGGACAGGCCCAGCAGGGTAAAGCCGCTGGTGATGCGGTTGGCATCCATTTGAGCGATGGCGAGCTCTGCCGGCACCAGATGCACGCGGATATCCTCCACCTCGTCTTCCAGCCCATGCAGGCCGCCCAGCCCCTGGGCATCAACATAGCCCAAGAAGATGTCCACCACTTCGGTACAGCCGCCGGGGCTGGGCATCGTGGTGAAGATGTGGCGCAGGTCGCGCGGGGTGCAGCCGGCTTCCTCCTCCGTCTCCCGCGCAGCCACCTCGGCAGCGGCTTCACCGGGTTTCACCATGCCGGCGACGAATTCCAGCAGCCACGGGTCCAGCCCTGCGGCTGCTGCCCCGGCGCGGAACTGTTCGATCATCAACAGCACATCGCGGTCGGGATCATACAAAACCACCGCCACCGCATGGCTGCGATGGCAGATTTCCCGTTCGATCACCGGGGTCATGCCGCCATCGAACCGTTCATGCCGCAGGGTCTGCCTGGAAAAATCCATGAAGCCCTTGTGGATGGTTTCGGATTTCACGGTTTCCACCCGCATCGGGCTGGTGACGCCCGGCAGAACCGGATAGGGGCGGGGGAAGGTTTCGTGCGTCATGATCATCCGGCGTGGCGGGAAAATGCGAAGGGGGTTGCGTTGGGCAGGGCAGGCAGGCCAGCTTTGCAACCAACCGGCCCGCGAGCGGGCCACAGGATGAAACGCTGGTGAGGGCACCATGGCGCGCGTGACGCAGGATTTCAACTTTCCGGGATCGACGGGGGCCACGCTGGCCGGGCGGCTGGACCTGCCGGAAGGCCGGCCCATCGCCACGGCCATCTTCGCCCATTGCTTCACCTGTTCCAAGGATTACCACGCCTCTGCCCGGATCAGCCGGGGGCTGGCGGATCGGGGATTCGCGGTACTGCGGTTCGATTTCACCGGTTTGGGCAACAGCGGTGGCGCCTTTGATGAAACCACCTTTTCCACCAACGTCGCCGACCTGCTGGCAGCCGCTGCGGCGCTGACACAGGAGTTGGAGGCACCACGCCTGCTGATGGGCCATTCCCTGGGCGGGGCGGCCATGCTGCGCGTCGCGGGCGATCTGCCCGGTGTGGGGGCGGTGGTAACGCTGAACAGCCCGTCCGGCCCGCATACGCTGCTGGGCAAGATCGCCGGGCGGGAGGCGGAGATGGCGCGCGACGGGCGGGTGCCGCTGAATGTCGGCGACCGGGAAATGCCGATCACCCGCGAATTCGTGGCAGACGTCGCCACCCATGATATGGAGTCGGCCATCGCCGCTTTGGGCCGCCCGCTGCTGGTGCTGCATGATCCGCGCGATCCGGTGGTACCGATAACGGAAGCCGACCGGATTTTGTCGCTGGCCAAGCATCCCAAGAGCTTCATTGCCCTGGATGGCGCCGGCCATCTGGCAGCCGACCAGCGCACCACCAATTTCATTGCCGAAACCGTGGCCGCCTGGGCCAAGCGCAGCCTGAAGCTGGACCTGCCCTCGGCCCGCCCGGCGGGTGTGGAGCATGCCGGCCCCGTCACCGTGTCGGAGACGGGGGAGGGCGCCTTCGTCAATCTGGTGCAGGCTGCGGGCATCCGTTTCCAGGTGGATGAACCGACCGCCGATGGCGGCACAGGTACCGGCCCCAACCCGTACGAGCTGTTGCAGGCGGCGCTGGGCGCCTGCACCTCGATGACGCTGCGCATGTATGCCAACCGTAAGGGCTGGCCGCTGGCCCGCGTTTCGGTGCGTGTAGAACACTTCAAGCGTGACGCCCTGCCGGGGGAGGAGACGGAGAATGCCGGCGGCAAGGTCGATCAGTTCACCCGCCATATCACCATCGAGGGTGGGCTGGATGAAGGCCAGCGCAAACGCCTGCTGGAAATCGCCAATAGCTGCCCTGTCCACCGCACCCTGCGCAGCCGTTCGGCAATTGACACGCTGCTGGCGTGAAATTGCCTGCAAAGGTCCGTCCCACATTGAACCGTGATAGGGTGGGCCGGTTTTCATGGATGGAGTGAACCAACGTGCGTCGCGGCGATAATTGCTACACCTGCCGTTTCTGGCTGGGCCATGGGGTGCGGGAGCGCGGCCCCAAAGGCAATTGCCGCCGCTTTCCACCCGTGGTGACGGACCGTTCGCCGGCCGGCTCCTTCCCCATTACCAACTTCACCGACTGGTGCGGGGAATGGCAACGCCATGGGGGCTTGCGCGATTCGACCGACACGGTGGAGGCGGCGACGCTTTATGACCAGCTGTGAAGCGTGGGGCTCAGCCCGGCCTCTCTCACCGGTAGGCGGAAAAACAAAGGCCCGAAGCATTTCTGCTTCGGGCCTTTGTCAATTGGCTCCCAGGGAGGGATTCGAACCCCCGACCGGGCGGTTAACAGCCGCCTGCTCTACCACTGAGCTACCTGGGATCAGTACGCTTGAGCGCGTGATCATACAGCAAAACAAATTCTTACCAAGGGTGGAACCGAGATTTTCACCTCGGTTCCTGCCAATTGGCTCCCAGGGAGGGATTCGAACCCCCGACCGGGCGGTTAACAGCCGCCTGCTCTACCACTGAGCTACCTGGGATCAGACGCTTGTTGCAGCACCATCGCCGGCGCCGCATCGTGCGGTGGGCGGGCTTATAGCCAACCCCTGACGCCTTTGTAAACCCCTGTTTCGCGCTTTTTCGATTTTTCTGCGAAGCTGTTGGCGGCAGCCCCCCTGTAGAAGGCATAATCGCTTCGCTTCAAACAGCTTTTCATGGAAAGCCGCCATCCCGTGCCGAACGCCGATAATCCCTGGAAAACCCTGACTCGTACCCGGATCTATGAAAATGCCTGGATCAGGGTGGAACATAACGAGGTGCAACGACCCGATGGCGCCCCCGGTGTCTATGGCACCGTGCGTTTTGCCAACCACGCGGTCGGCGTGTTGCCGGTGGCAGATGATGGCAGCACCTGGCTGGTTGGACAGTTCCGCTATGCGCTGGACGCCTATAGCTGGGAAATCCCCGAAGGTGGTTGTCCGTTGGGCACTGCACCTGCCGATACGGCCCACCGTGAATTGCGGGAGGAAACGGGGCTGCGGGCGGCACATCTGATGCACATCCACAATGTTGCCCTCTCCAACAGCGTCTGTGATGAACAGGGCAGCGTTTTCATCGCCTGGGGGCTGACGGAAGGGGAGGCGGAGCCTGAAGGCACTGAACAACTGGCTCTGCGCCGCCTGCCCCTGCGTGAGGCACTGGACATGGCCCTACGGGGTGAAATCACCGATTCCATGTCGTTGATCGCCCTGCTGCGGGCCCCGATGCTGCTGAAGCGGTTGGATATACCGGATGATTTACGTCGGGCCCTGCGCCGGGGCCTGGAATAAAACAATGGTGAAAATGAAAAGCCCGCCGATTAAGGCGGGCTTTTCAACGGCTTATCGCCAAAAATTGGAGGCACGGCCGGGAATCGAACCCGGATTCACGGATTTGCAGTCCGTTGCATCACCATTCTGCCACCGCGCCACAACACCGCTGTCCAGGCTTTTAAAGCCCAAACGCTGTGGGGCCGGTATATAGACGGGCTTTACCGATGCGGTCAAGCACCAGAAGCAGTGATTTGCGCAGGAAGTGGCATTGTGGCTGCAGCCACAACATTGTGTTCCTTGGAAGGGGCGGATATATAGCGTCGGGGTTCCGCTTGCCGGTGCCCTCTCATCCTTCCTTTTCCCCACGCGCGAACGACCCCCATGATCGCCACCACGGAATACAGCGCCGCCCGTTACAACATGGTCGAAAGCCAGCTCCGGCCGAACAAGGTCACTGACCCGCGTCTGGTCGATGCCTTCCTGGCTGTGCCGCGTGACCAGTTCGTACCCGGCGCGCTGCGCGGCGTTGCCTATGTGGACAAGGCGATTGCGGTTAGCAATGGCCGCTTCCTGCTGGAGCCTATGGTGTTGGGCCGCCTGCTGCAGGAGGCCCGTATTACCGCAACCGATCTGGTGCTGGATGTCGGCACAGCCACCGGCTATTCCGCCGCCATCATCGGCAGTCTCGCTGCCACCGTGGTTGCGGTGGAGTCGGATGCCACCCTTGCGGCGCAGGCCAATCAGGCCATGCAGACGCTGGGCGTGGACAATGCCGCTGTGGTTCAAGGCGATCTGGCCGCCGGCTGGGCCGGGCAGGGCCCTTATAATGTGATCGTGATTGAAGGGGCCGTGGCCGCCGTGCCGCAGACGCTGCTGGATCAACTGGCCGAAGGCGGTCGCCTGGTCACCGTGCTGTTGCCGGAAGGCGGCGTCAGTGTTGCCCGCCTTTACCAGAAGGTCGGCGGTGTTATTTCCAGCCGTACCCTGTTCGATGCGTCCGCGTCGCTGCTGCCGGGGATGGAGCCGAAGGCTGGCTTCTCCTTCTGATTTTTCAAAAATTGGGGCTGCCTGTGCGCGATATCACTGATTTTGAACTGGCAGTGGATGATTTGGCGGAATGTATCCGGCAGGGTGATATCGTTGTGCTGGATGTAAGGGAAGGCTGGGAAGTGGAGCTTTGCGCCATTCCCGGCAGCATTCACATTCCACTCGGGCTTTTGCCCGGCGCCGTGGGGAAACTGCCGCAGGATCGTGATATTGCGGTATTGTGCCATCACGGCATGCGTAGTGCGCACGCCACTTCCTGGTTGCGCGCGCAGGGATTCGACCGGGCCAGCAATATTGCGGGCGGGATCGACGCTTGGGCCCGGCGGATCGACCCCTCGATGAAGGTGTATTGAAAAATGGAAGCCTCTCGTCTGAAGCCGATCCTGCGCCGTCTGGCGCGTACCGCCCTTCCCCTGGCGGCCCTTTATGTCGGGCTTGGCCTCAACCCGGCCCAGGCTCAGGCGCTGAACGAAGCGTTGGCCCTGGCCTATCAGGCCAACCCGACCCTGGAAGCGGCGCGGGCGGAATTGCGGGCGGTGGACGAGTTGGTGCCGCAGGCCCGGTCCGGCTATCTGCCCCAGGTTTCCGCCACTGGTGATATCGGTCGCTATAAACAGGATGCCGGCACCAGCGACTTGTTGTGGAACCAGAAAGAGGTCAGCGCCCAGGTCGTCCAGCCAATCTATCGCGGCGGTCGCACCGTTGCCAGCCTGAGCCGCGCTGAAGCGCTGGTTCAGGCCCAGCGCGCGTCGCTGGTTGCCACCGAACAGTCGGTGCTGCTGTCGGCCGCCACCGCATATTGTGATGTGGTGCGTGATCAGGCGACCTTGGAACTGAACATCAATAACGAGCAGGTGCTGAAGCGCCAGCTGGAAGCGGCCCGTGACCGATTCCGCGTTGGCGAGATCACCCGCACGGACGTCAGCCAGTCCGAATCGCGGCTGGCCCAGTCCACTTCCAACCGCATCGCGGCTGAGGGGCAACTGAGTGCCAGCCGGGCCGTGTTCGCGCGATTGATGGGGCAGGCCCCGGAAAGGCTCTCCCAGCCAGCCCCTGTCGTAGAACTGCCAAAGTCGCTGGAATCGACGGTTGCGATGGCGGAGCAGAATAATCCGTCGGTGTTGGCGGCCAAATATTCCGAACGCGCCGCTGATGCCGCCATCGATGCGACCGCTGGCGAGTTGCTGCCGTCTGTCTCTGTCATCGGTTCCTACAGCCGTACATGGGACCAGCCAGGGACGATGGGTGAACTGGACGAGGGTTCCATCGTTGCCCGTGTCACCATCCCGATTTATGAGGCGGGTGAGACCACGTCGCGCGTGCGTCAGGCCAAGCAGACCGCCCAGCAGCGCCGCATTGAGATTGATGAAGCATCTCGCCAGGCCCGTGAAACGGGTATTCGCGCATGGGAAGCCCTGGTGACGTCGCGTGCGTCCATCCTGTCACGCAAGGAACAGGTTCGTGCTGCCAACATCGCTTTGGAAGGCGTGCGGCAGGAAGCCACCGTCGGTTCGCGTACGGTGCTGGATACGCTGGATGCGGAGCAGGAATATCTGAATGCCCAGGTCAATCTGGTGCAGGCCGAGCGTGACGAGGTTGTCGCCATCTTCCAGGTGCTGTCGGCAACGGGCCAACTGACCGCCGGTCGCCTTGCCTTGCCGGTGCCCACATATGATTATGAGGCACATTACAACAACACCCGGGGCAAGCTCTGGGGCCTGTCAGCCGACTGATCAGCCACATATCGTGGAAAATTATGCGGGTGGGGGGCTTTATGCCCCCCATTTTGCATCAAGCTCATGGAAATTTGTCCGTTTCTGCCATAGGCTGACGGCCAATTCGTTGAATTCGGGTCATAGGCGAGATGGTCGATAAAGGCGCGTCACAAGAACCGTCGATGGAAGAGATTCTAGCTTCCATCCGCAGGATCATTTCCGAGGACAGCGACGCCCCTCCTGCGGCGGAGCCGGAGGTTTGGGCATGAGCGAGGGCTGTTCGGGTGCCGCTTCGTCGGTCACCTCGACCTTGGGGGCTTCAGCTGCCACTGGCGCAGAGGCGTGAGGATGGGCGGCTTGCGCTTCCTCAGCTGCTTCGGCGGCGGCCAGAGCCAGATTTTCTTTGTACAGATGGG
>Ga0209373_10003080_pt1 | contig 15843 bp, 15 predicted proteins | sample Higcelweek5metaG_FD_187173 | JGI IMG/M metagenome (GOLD analysis project Ga0209373, IMG submission 187173) | Freshwater pond sediment microbial communities from the University of Edinburgh, under environmental carbon perturbations - High... | ecosystem: Environmental > Aquatic > Freshwater >...
CCGTATTCGTCCCTTAGCATGTCCCGTCGGACAAAAGCCCTCGTTGCCGACGAGAAGCCATGACACAGTATCCGGCAGGTCTTCCGACTCACCCCATCGGCCCCGGCCTTCCCAGGAGTTTTCTCCCAGTGGCGCGCAAGGGGGCCGATCGTTTGCGGGGCTCACGGCGGCGGGTCCGCTCCCGATTCACACGGGATTCCCTCTTCACCCCGCAGTTGCGGGGCACCGAACACAATGGTGAGTAGTCGGTCGGGGGGGGGGTGTCAAGCGGCGAAGGCCGCAGCGACAGTCGCGGCAAGGCGCGCCCACGAAGGGCGTCGGGGGGCGTGCAAAGCAGGGGCGTCAATGGATGGGTAATGAATGAGCGCCAATGGGTGAGCGCCAATGGATGAGCGCCAATGAATGAGCGTCGAGGCGCGGGCGTCAAAGGGACAGCTGAGGGCGGCGTGCGCCAATGAGCCGTATCTCGCGGGGCGCGGCCACGGGCGCGGCTGCCGTCACGATGGCAGGCCTTTCAGTCGGGCGTTGGAGCGAGGCATAACACCGGGGAGTCGCAGCGCAGAGCCTCGCCAGAGGATCACGCCAGAGGAGCCTCGCCAGAGGAGCATGTTGGAAGATCACGCTGGAGGAGCAAGACTGAAGATCAAGATGGCGGATCGAGAGGGGAAGTCTTAGCGGGGCGCGGCCACGGGCGCCTCGACAGGCGCGGTCGCGCTGACCTCGGCCAGCAGCTTCTCGATGTCGAGCACCAGGGCGTCGCTTTCACCCATCATGCCGAAGCCCAGAATGGGCAGGGTGTAAATGTCCTGCACGGGCACAGTGAAGCCGGTGACCACAACCTGCTGCTGGCGCAGAACCTCGTCCACCAGCAGAGCCGCGCCCACCTCGCCCATGCGCACGGTGATGATGAGCCCGCGCTCGATGCCCGGACAGGAGTCGCCCAGGCCCAGGTGCCGGCACAGGCGCAGCAGGTGGAAAATCTGGCCGCGTACGCTCACGGCCTCGCTGCCGTCGGGCAGGGCCACCAGGTCTTCGGCCTTTGGCGCGTATATCTCCAGCACGTCGCGCGAGGGCACGATGAGCGTCTCCGGTCCCACGCGGCACACCAGCGCGTCCACAATGCCCTCGTTCACCGAGCGCGAAAGCGGAATGGACAGGGTGAAGCGCGAGCCGGCCAGGGGCAGGTTTTCGATCTTGATGTCGCCGCCGAGGGTGGTGCGCACGGCGTTGGCCACGGCGTCCATGCCCACGCCCCGGCCGGAAACGTCGGTGACTTTCTCCGCCGTGGAGAAGCCGGAGGAGAGGATGAACTGGATGATCTCCTGGTCGGAGAGCTCCTGGCCGGGCTCCACCAAGCCGCGCTCTTGGGCTTTTTTAAAAATTTTCGCGGCGTTCAGGCCCCGGCCGTCGTCGCTCACTTCCACATAGGCCGTGTCGCCCTTGCGGTAGGCCGTCAGGTTGACCGCGCCGGTCTCGTCCTTGCCCGCGGCGGCGCGTTCCTCGGGCGTCTCCAGTCCGTGGTCCAGGGCGTTGCGCAACAGGTGCACCAGGGGTTCGTTCAGGCTCTCCACAATGGTCTTGTCCAGGGCCAGCTCGTCGCCGGTGATGGTGAAGCGCACCTTTTTCTGCATCTTCTGGCTCAGGCTCTGCACCAGGCGGTTCATGGGCAAAAAAATCTGCTTCAGCGGCACCAGGCGGATGGCGTCCACCTGGGTCTGCAGGCCGGTGATGACCGTGTCGAGCTCGGCCAGGGTGGAGGCGGAGAGGGTTGCCCCGCGCATGCCGCTTTGGGAGAGCACGGCAAAGGTGACCATGAGCTTGCCCACCAGCTCGATCAAGCTGTCCAGGCGCTCGGTGGGCACGCGGATGCTGGTGATGCCCTGCTTGCTGGCGGCCAGGGCCTTTTCGGCGTGCTTGTCCGCGTCCTCGACAGGGGGCTCGACGGCAGGGGGCTCGGAGGCAGACGGCTCGGCTGCGGGTTCCGCCACGGCCAGGGACGCTGCTGTTGCGGCGGCCTGGGATTCCAGCACCGGCGGCGCTGTGGCGGCTTTCGGCTGGTCGAGCACGCCCGCCAGGGCGTACAGGAATTTCTTGTGCGCCTCGCACAGGCGCAACAGCGCGGTGACGATGGGTTCGTTGACCGGCGTTATGCCGTCGGCCAGCATGTCTAAAAGCGAAATGACCTGGGCCGAGGCCAGCTTGAGGTGCGAAAGGCCCAGGGCCTCCAGCACGTGGGAAACGTCGTTGGCTGTGGGGCGGCCGTCCTCCAGCAGAAGGATCTTTTCTTCCAGGGGGGCGATGCACTGGCGGATGTGGTCCCTCACTGGACGCTCCCCTCGGGCAGGCCGCATTCGACATCCGCGGCTTTGGCCACGGGTTGGATGACCGTGTCGAAGTCCCAGGCGTAGAAATTTTCGCGGCAGGCGCCGCACAGCCCACGCACGCGGATGGTCCACATGCCGCCCAGTGCCGCGATGTCCTCCCACACGCCGGAGCCGAAGCTCTTCACCGCCGCGACATCAAGGACCACTGGCGTGGTTTGCGGCAGGCCGAGGATCGCGCCTACGATCTCGTCGGCCTGGGACTTCTTGTGGATGCGCGGGCAGCACAGGCGCAGCACGGTGGCGTCGGGCTCCTGCTCCACGGCGAGGCAATGGTCGCTGCTGGCCTTGGCCGCTTTGCCGCCCTCGCCCGCGGCGGCGGCAAGCACCTCGCACACGGCGTCTATTTCGGACTGGTCCGGCGCGCCAAGGTCTCGGATTTGCTCGATGACCGCGAACACGGAATTGACGCCGTGCGCGGCCAGGGAAATGTTGTCGTCGCTGTGCTCCAGGGTGCCCGCCTGCAATTTTTTGAGGAAGCTCTCCACCTTGTGGGTGAAGGCGCTCGCGGCCTCGAACCCGGGCATGAAGCCGGTGACGCCCTTGATGGTGTGCAGGGGCCGGGCCAGCACCTCTATGCCCGCGGCCACTTCGCCGGCGCCAAGAAGCTCCAGGCCTTCTAGCACTTGGGGATAATACTTGTCGCCGACTTCGGCGAAGAATTCCTCGGACAGGGCGTCGCTCAAAAGAAGGTCCTTTTTGACGGGCTTACGCCACGATGAAACCGAGTTTCTGGAGTTCTTCGAAGAGCTTGTCCTTGCGCACGGGCTTCACGATGTAGCCGGAGGCCACGCCATCGTGGAACGAGCGTATCACCGTCTTGGGATCGTCGAGGGCCGTGGTCATGAGCACCTTCACGCTGGGCCTGCCGGGCAGGGTCTGCTCGAATTCGCGGATTTTCTGCAAGGCCTCAAGGCCGTCCATCTCCGGCATCATGATGTCCATGAGCAGCAGCTCGTAGGGGCGGCCCTCGGAATGCGCAAGTTTGAAGGCCTCCAGGGCCTCGACGCCGTTGACCACCACGTCCACCTCGAACAGGGTGTTCAAAAACACGGAAAGCACCTTTCTGCCCAGAAATTCGTCTTCGGCGATAAGCGCTCGCATACCCTTCCTCCCGCAGCGGACAGGCCGCTTGGTGTATGTAATGTATTCGCGCAACCACCGAAAAAGTCAACAACAGATAGTGCAAGGACCATGTTCTGCGCACTTGCGCGGGGGCAATGTTGCGAGTACAAGCGCGCACATGCGAGGCTTCATCTCACCCGAACGCGCGGCGCGTATTCATGGCGTGCTCTCCCGCCGTCAGACCGACGTCACGCTGGTCATGGACAACATTTGGAATCCGCACAATGTCTCCGCCATTTTGCGCAGTTGCGACGCTTTCGGGCTGTTCCGCATCCATCTGTATTACACCACGGAAAAATGGCCGGAGATGGGCACCAAGTCCTCGGCCTCGGCCAAGAAGTGGATTGAGCGCGTGGGCCACGAGTCCGCCCCGGAAATGCTCTCCGGCTTCAAGCAGGCGGGCATGCAGGTCATCCGCACCGGCTTTTCCGAAACGGCCAAGCCCCTCTACGACTTCGACTTCACCAAGCCCACGGCCGTGATCCTGAGCAACGAGCATCGCGGCGCGTCACCGGAACTCATCGACCAAGTGGCCGAGGAGCTTTACATACCCATGCAGGGAATGGTGCAAAGCCTCAATGTCTCTGTGGCCGCGGCGGTCATTCTGTACGAGATGTTCTCCCAGCGCCGGCGCGCCGGGCTTTTGGACACCCCCGCCCTGTCCCCGGAGGAGCTGGAGGCCCTGGCCCTGGAGTGGAGCGACAAGTAAGGCCAAGCGCTGCGATGCTTGAACCGCCAGCTCCGTTGCCTTTCGGCGGCGGTCCGCCGGATCGCCAGCGGTCCAGGATTCCAGCAAGCCCCATATCGAAAAGGGCTGCGCGGCCAGCGCGGCGAACAAAAAAGCATGAACGGCCTGGAAGCGATTCCGGGCCGTTTTTTTGCGGCTTGCGGAATCCGCGCAAGGGCGCCCGGTTTTGCGCATGACAGCGCGGGATGCGGGCAGCGCCATGACTCCCGGCAGGACGGAGACAGCGGGCGCGTCTTGCGTGTGCGGTGCCGTTCACGGGCTTTGCCGCGCATGAACGAGTCCCGGCAGGCATTTGCCGGTGCGGGGTGCCCGGCGGCGAGGGTGCTGTTCGGCGGGGGACGCCGGTGGGCGGATGAGGGCGCGGGAATGCTTGGGCCACCTTGGCGAGGGGCCGGTGTGGGCCATGTGGGGCGCGGTACGCCGGGATTGTGCGCGGGGAGGCGGGGAACCTGTGGCCGAGGGCGGTTGGAGGGGCGTTTCGCCGCAGCGCCAAGCACCGGCGTCGCATAAAAGAAAACCGACCGAACCACCCTACGCAAAAGGCGGGGCGGTCCGGACGGTCATTCTGCAAACATCAAGGCTGCCGGGCGAACCCGGCCAAACGGCCTAGTGGTGGCCTTCTTTCTTGCCCTGCTGGATGCGGATGAAGGCCACGGTGATGATCCAGGCCAGATAGATGAAGATGAGGGAAACGCCGACGGTTCCCTGGCTGGTGCTGTGGGCCATGTCTTTCAAAAGTTCGCCGAGCATGGATCAATCCTCCGGATTTTCTTACCTGGCCTTTGCAAGCCAAGGCGCGCCTATTTCACGCGATCGCCGGGAAATGTCAAGGGGGGTCTCCGGCTTGGATAAAGGCGAAGCCCCTTGCCAGCGAGACGCCGGGCGCGTTACTGTGGTCCGACAGAATTTTCGCCAGGGAGGCGCACATGACCGAAAAACCGCGCATTGTCGTGCTCGACGCGTTCACCATGGGCCAGGACGTCTCCTGGGAGGGCATAGCCAGCCAGGGCGAGCTGCACCTGTACGACCGCACCCAGCCCGCGCAGCTGCTGGAGCGGGCCAAGGGCGCGCAGGTGCTGCTCACCAACAAGACCGTGCTGGACCGCGCCGCCATAGAGGCCCTGCCGGACCTGCAGTGCATCTGCGTGCTGGCCACGGGCTACAACGTCATCGACCTTGCGGCCGCGGCGGCGCGGGGCATACCCGTGTGCAACGCGCCGGGCTATTCGCCCCCCGCAGTGGCGCAGCACGTCATGGCCGTGGTGCTGGAGCTGTTCACCCATGTTTCGCTGCACGCCCGCGCCGTGCGCGACGGCCGCTGGAGCTCGCAGCCGGACTTCTGCGTATGGGACGAGCCCATTGTGGAGCTGGCTGGCAAGACCTTCGGCGTGGTGGGCTTCGGGGCCATCGGCAACCGCGTGGCCGAGCTGGCCAACGCCTTCGGCATGCGCGTGCTGGCCCATGTGCCGCGCCCCAAGGAGCTGCCGCCCTACGGTCCCTTCGATTTCGTCTCCCTGGACGCGCTTTTTGAGGAATCCGACGTGGTGAGCCTGCACTGCCCGCTGACCGCGGAAAACGAGAACATGGTCGACGCGCGCCTGCTTTCGCTCATGAAGCCCACGGCCTACCTGGTGAACACCGCGCGCGGGCCGTTGGTGGACGAGGCCGCGCTCGCCGCCGCGCTGACGGCCGGAAAACTCGCCGGGGCCGCCCTCGATGTGGTGCGCCAGGAGCCCATCCGTCCGGAAAACCCGCTGCTTTCCGCCCCGAACTGCCTCATCACCCCGCATGTGGCCTGGGCCAGCCGCGAGGCGCGCGGGCGGCTTTTGCGCATCGTCGCCCAGAACCTGGGCGCTTTTTTGCGCGGCGTGCCGCAGAACGTGGTGAACGGCGTGGGCTAGCTGGGGGTTCCATGAATACAACGCCCACCGCGATCACATGGCGTTGCAGGAAGTAGCACCTATGCGCCAAATCAACGGCGCAGTGGACAACGTTTGCAGGCTTCGCAGCTAGCGGGCGGGCAAGGCGGCCAAGACGGGATTCCGGTGCCGGGCCGCAGGAACAGCCCAAAGACTTTACAGCGACACGGAAGCTATGTCATTCGTGACAACTGGCAATCTCAGAACCTGTCTCTTCGACCTCTGCCCCTTTTGACCAACCCGGAGGAACGCCATGCGCAAATTTTCCTTTGTTCTCGCCATTGTGGCTCTGCTGGCCTTTGCTGGCAACGCCGCCGCCGCGGAAGCCATCCTGGTGGGCACCACCACCAGCACCGCCGACACCGGCCTGCTCGACTACCTGGCGCCGAAGATTCTGAAAGACACCGGCCTCGACATGCGCTGGATCGCCGTGGGCACGGGCAAGGCCCTGGAGCACGGCAAGAACTGCGACGTGGACATCCTTATGGTGCACGCCCCGGGCGCGGAGAAGAAATTCATCGCCGACGGCAACGGCGTGAGCCGCGCGGAGTTCATGTTCAACGACTTCGTGCTGGTGGGCCCGGCCAAGGACCCCGCCAAAATCAAGGGCAAGAGCGCGGCCGATGCGCTGAAGACCATCGCGGCGGCCAAGGCCTCCTTCGCCAGCCGCGGCGACGACTCCGGCACGGACAAGCTGGAGAAGGGCCTGTGGAAGAACGCCGGCCTCGCCCCGGATAAGGAGTCCTGGTACATCCAGGTCGGCCAGGGCATGCTCGTGACCTTGCGCATGGCGGCGGAGCGCGGCGCCTACACCATCACCGACCGCGGCACCTGGATCGCCTTTGAGGCCAAGGAGCACCACTCCGGCCTGGTCATCGTCTCCGAGGGCGACATGGCCCTGCGCAATCAGTACAGCATCATCCTGCTGCCGCCCAAGTGCTCCAAGATCAAGCACGAGGCCGCCAAGAAGCTGCAGGCGTGGTTCGTCTCCAAGACCGGGCAGAAGGCCATCGCCGACTTCAAGGTCGAGGGCAAGCAGCTCTTCACGCCCAACGCGGCCCACGGCGCGGCCAAATAGGCCGGGCGGAAGCACGCGGCAGTGGACTACTTCAGCGAAGGCTTCGCCAGGGCCGTCGAACTGCTCCTAAGCCTCGACCCGGAGACATTCTCCGCGGTCTGGGCCACGGCGGCGGTGACGGCCATGGCGCTTGCCGCAAGCCTCGCCATCGGACTGCCCCTGGGTTTCGCCCTGGGGCATTTCCGCTTTCCCGGCCGCCGCGTGGCGCGGTTGTTCGTGGACTGGATGCTCTCGCTGCCCACGGTGGTCATCGGGCTCATCGTTTACGCCCTGTTCACCACGCGCGGGCCGCTGGGCGAGTGGGGGCTGCTCTTCACCGTGCAGGGCATGGGCATCGGCCTTACGCTGCTCGGCCTGCCCATCATCATCGCCATGACCGCCACGGCTGTTGAGTCCACGGACGTGCGCCTGACCGAGACCGTGCTCTCCCTCGGCGCGGACAGGATGCAGCTGCTCTTCGCCACGCTTTCCGAGGCGCGCTTCGCCATGGCGCTCGCCGCGGCCTCGGCCTTTGGCCGCATCGTCTCCGAGGTCGGCATCGCCATGATGGTCGGCGGCAACATCAAATGGCACACGCGCACCATCACCACGGCCATTGCGCTGGAGACCGGCAAGGGCGAGTTCGCCACGGGCATTGCGCTGGGCATCGTGCTCATGCTGGTGGCGCTGGTGGTGAATTTGCTGGTGGCGCTGCTGCGCCGGAGGGCCGGGGCATGAGCGCGCCGCTGTATCAGCTGCGCGGCGTCGAGGCCGCCTACGCCGGGGAGCAAAGCGTGCTCCACGTGCCCGGGCTCGACATTGCGCGCGGTGAGATTCTGGGCCTGGCCGGCCACAACGGCAGCGGCAAAAGCACGCTGCTCAAGTTGCTGGGATTTTTGATGAACGCCCGCGCGGGCAGCCTGGTTTTCGACGGCGGGCTTGTGGACCACGCGGCTCTGCGCTCTGGGCACCTGCTGCGGCGCAAGGCCGTGCTGCTGGGACAGGACACCTGCCTGCTCAAGCGCAGCGTGGCCGCCAACGTGGCCTATGGCCTCAAGCTGCGCGGCCAGCCCGCGCCCAGGCAGCGCATCGCCCAGGCGCTGGCCCTGGTGGGGCTCGATTTCGCCCAGTACGGCGGGCGGCCCTGGATGCGGCTTTCCGGCGGCGAGGCCCGGCGTGTGGCCCTGGCTGCCCGGCTGATCCTTGATCCCGTGGCGCTCTTGCTGGACGAGCCCACCACCGGACTGGACCGCGCCAGCACGGAGCACGTGAAGCGCGCCGTCTTGAGCGCGCGCGAAAACCACGGCGCCACGCTGGTCATCGTGAGCCACGACATGGCTTGGCTTTCGTCCTGCGCGGACAGGGTGCTGACCCTGGAAGAGGGCCGCATCGTCGGCGGCTTGTAGCCCGCCGGACAAGGATTCGATTGCCGGGCGGCTGGGGCGCTGTGTGCGGATTCTGGCCTAGTTGCCGGGCCGCAAGAAGCATAGATGCCCAGGCATTTCAGCCCGGTCATCCCAACTCGGCCGATTGCGCCAACCAGCCTTGTCGACTCATTCAGCAGCGGACCACGTCAGCAAATCATATCCGCGCATTCGTCTCGTGCGTCGCCCCAGCGCATCCGGCCAGCGGATGATGTCCTGCCCGCGCACATTCGCCAGCGGCCTCAACGCCGCAGGAATCAGGCCGCTGCTAAAACGCGGCCACCATGTCGTCGGAAATGGCGCGGTACACATCGGCCACCAGCACGATGCCCAGGACCTTGCCGTTTTCGGCCACAACGGCCCAGCCGCGCTTCTTGCGCAGAAAAAGCTCCAGCACCACGGGCAGGGGATCTGTGGGTTTGAGAACGGGCACGTCGGGCTCCATGTGGCTTGTCAGCTCCGTGTGGGTGCACGCGGCGCTGGCCCGGGCAAAGGTCTTGTCGAAGTCTCCCTCTTGGGCCACCTTGAGCGCGGGGTCGCGCAGCACGCATTCGTCCAGCGCGGCCAGCACGTTCCACACGGAAATGGCGCCCTTGAGCGCGCCCTCGCGGCTGCCGGACTTGCCCAGCACGAGCACCACGTTGTTCTCCGGCGTCTTTTTCTGGCTCTCGCGCAACGCGCGCACGGCCTGGGCCAAGCTGGCGTTCTCGTCCACGCTGGCAAAGTCCTCGCGCATCAAATCCCAAGCCCTTTTGCGAAACAGCATGCGGCACTCCTGATGGTATCTTCCGCCCAATTGAGAGATTAACGCCGGGCGGTTATTCCCCTATAGCCCGTCCAGCGGGGCCGAGGCAAGCGGGACGCGCCCGCGGGCCCGAGCGCGCCGGGCCTTGACAATCACCTTGCCAGACCGCACTCTGCGGACCATGAAGCGTGTTCTGACCCTTGCGGTCCTGCTGCTCGTTTTCGCCGCCGCGCCCCTCCGGGCCGAGATTCCCTTCGGACCCGGCGAGAAGCTCAGCTACGATCTTTACTGGACCTTCATCCTGGCGGGCAGCGCCACGCTGGAGACTCTGGCCGCGGAGCCCGTGGAGGGCCGCCCGGCCACGCATTTCCGCGCCCTGGCGCAAAGCACGCCCTTTGTGGACAAGTTCTACAAGGTGCGCGACTCCATCGAGAGCTGGGTGGACCCCGGCGTGACCCGGGCCCTGCTGTACAAGAAGGACCAGAGCGAAGGCGACTACGTGCGGCACTATCTTGTGCGCTTCGACAAGAACGGCAACGTGGCCTACCGCTACAGCAAGGGCGCGCTCAAGAACGCGGTGATGATCCCCTACGGCACCTTCGACCCGCTCTCCATGCTCTTCTTGTTCCGCACCAAGGAGCTGCACGTGGGAATGGAGTTCGCCGCGCCCGTGACGGACGGCGAAAAGAGCATCACCGGCACGGCCAAGGTGGTGCGGCGCGAAACAATCAAAACAAAGGCGGGCGAGTTCGACACCCTGCTTGTGGAGCCTGACGTGCGCAACATCGGCGGCGTGTTCCGCAAAAGCCCGGACGCGACCCTTCAGGTCTGGATCACCAACGACTCCCGGCGCATTCCCGTGCGCGTGAAGAGCAAGGTCGTGGTGGGCCACTTCTCCATGGAACTCACGGGGTATGAACCCCCGAAAAACAAGGCGGCGCATTGAAAAATTCTCGCAACGGCAAGTCCACCAAGGCAGCTCATCCCGGTTCCCGTCCGCACCGTCCCGCGCGGCAGGCGCCCAAGCCCGTGCGCGAGGCGCACCCGCTGGAGGGCAAGACCCTCGACCTGGCCATAGAGACCCTGGCCCTGGGCGGCGCAGGCGTTGCGCGGCTTACCGGCGATTGCGGCCTGGAGGGCGGCGCGGGCATGACCGTGTTCGTCGCGGGCGGCCTGCCCGGCTCCACGGTCACGGCGCGCATTACCAAAATGCACCGCCGCCACGCCGAGGCCCAGGCCGTGGCCGTTGTCACCCCCTCGCCCGACGCGGTGACGCCGTTCTGTCCGCATTTCGGCGTTTGCGGCGGGTGCACGCTGCAAAGCCTTTCGCCCGCGCGCCAGCTGTACTGGAAAGAGCGCCAGATCGTGGACGCGCTCAAGCGCATCGGCCGGGTGGAGCCGGGAACGGTGCTGGCAGCCGTGGCCGCGCCCAGCACCACGGCCTTCCGCAACAAGATGGAGTTCGCCTTCCAGGGCCTTGGCGCGTCCTTGCGCCTGGGACTGTACAGCAAGGCCGACACCGGCCGCGTGTTCGACCTGGGGGCTTGCCCGATCTTCCCCGCCGGAGGCTACGAGATTTTGGACGCCGTGCGCGCGGGCTGCCGCGAGGCCGGGCTTTCGGCCTACGAGCGCCGCACGGGCCAGGGTTTGCTGCGCCATTTGGTGCTGCGCCACAGCGTGCACCAGGACAAATACCTGGCGCAGCTCATCACCGCGCCCGTGCCCGCGGACAGCGCCCCGGCGCTGGCCATTCTGGCCCTGGGCGACGCGCTGCTGAAGCGCTTCCCCCGCTTGTCCGGCTTTGTCCACGCGCAGCGCGCCAAGGCCGACGGCCTGGCCCAGTCCGAGCGCACACTGCTGGCCCTGGGCGAAAGCGCCCTCATCGAGACCCTTGAGGACGCGCGCTATTCCATCAGCGCCGACGCCTTTTTCCAGACCAGCACCGGCGGGGCGCTGGCCCTGTATTCCGCCGCGCGCGAGCTGGCCGACCTCGATCCCAAGGACGTGGTGTTCGACCTGTACTGCGGCGGCGGCGGCATCACGCTCTTCCTCGCGCCCGCCTGCGCGCGGGTGCTGGGGCTGGAGATGAACCCCTCGGCCGTGGCCGACGCCGAGGCCAACGCCAAGCGCAACAGCGTGTCCAACTGCCGCTTTCTGCGCGCGGACCTGACCGGCGAAAGCGCCGTGCCGGAGCGCCTGCCCGAGGGCTTCGCCAAGCCGGACGTGGTCGTGGTGGACCCCCCGCGCGAGGGGCTGGACGCCGGCGTGGCGGCCTGGCTCAACCGCGTGCGGCCCTCGCGGCTGGTGTATGTGTCCTGCAATCCGGCCACCCTTGCGCGTGACGCCGGGCTCTTGGCCGAGGGCTACACCCTGGCCGCCGTGCGCGCCGTGGACCTGTTCCCGCACACTGCCCATGCCGAGTGCGTGGCCCTGTTCCAGCCAAAATAGCCATTATCCGGATGCGGGGGCGCTTTCGCCCCCCCCTTGCCGCCTGTGCGGAAGCGCGCTAGGCTTCAGCTGTAGTTATTACCCCGGAGGGATGGAACATGGCGGCCATAATCCGCAAAAGCCTGCTGCAACTGGTTTTTTCAGGCGCTTTTATGAAGCGTTGGAACGACCGCCTGCGCCCCATGGAGCTCATGGAGGTGGACAAGCAGGCCCACAAGATGATCGTGGCCTGGATGCTGCTCACCCGCATCACCGCGCACATGGACATGGACGAGCGCCTGGCCCTGGTGGAGGAGGTCGTCGAGGGCGGCATCTTCGACTACTTCTACCGCCTGGTCATCACCGACATCAAACCACCGGTATTCTACAAGATCAAGGCCAACCGCGAGGACTATCAGAAGCTCACCCAGTGGGTTCTGCCGCAGCTGAAGCCCCGGCTGGCCCCCCTGGGCACCGCCTTTTGGGAGCGCATGACCGAGGCGCTGATGGAGCCGGAGGAGAAGACCCTGGCCCGGCGCATCCTCATGGCCGCGCACCTGTACGCCTCGTACTCCGAGTTCCGGGTGCTCAAGCCCCTGAACCCTCAGGACGAGGAGATGCCGGAGATTGAGGAGAGCTTCCGCACGCGGCTCAACGGGCTCACGGACATCCCCGGCGTGGCCGATCTTTTGGCCGGCACCAACGAGTTCAGCCGCTTCGCCGCGCGCGCGGGCCAGCTGCGCTTCCAGAAGCGCTGGTCGCAAACGCCCCGCGTGCCGGAAACCACCGTGCTGGGGCACATGTTCCTGGTCGCCACCTACTCCTGGTTTTTCAGCGTGGAGGCGGGCGCCTGCCAGGCCCGGCGGCAGAACAACTTCTTCACCGGCCTGTTCCACGACCTGCCGGAGCTGCTCACCCGCGACATCATCTCGCCGGTGAAAAGCGCGGACGCCTCCATCGGCGAGCTCATCAAGCAGTACGAGAACCAGGAGCTGGAGCGCAAGATTCTCGGCCCGCTCAAGAGCGGCAAGTGCGAGGATTTGGCCGAGCGCCTGTCGTACCTGCTGGGGCTGGAGGTCGGGTCGGAGTTCATCGCCACCGTGCGCGAGGACGGCGAGGTGCACAACGTCACCGAGGCCGACCTGCGCGGCCCCATGAACCGCGACGAGCTCGACCCCAAGGACGGCCCGTTGCTCAAGATGTGTGACCGTCTGGCCGCGTTCATCGAGGCCGACACGGCCCTGCGCAACGGCATCAACAACGAGCAGCTGCATCAGGCCCGCTGGCGCATCCGCCAGATGTACGAGAACAGGCCGGAAGTCATGGGCATCCAGGTGGGCGCGCTTTTGGCGGACTTCGACTAGGAGAGCCACAGAGCGCCATGCAGCAGGACGAAACGCTTTCTCCGGCCCCTTTGTCGGCCCCGGTCCCTTCGCTGGCTCCGGGCTTGTATGTGGTGCCCACGCCCATAGGTAACGCGGGCGATCTTTCGCCGCGCGCGGCGGACGTGTTGTGCCGCGCCCACGTGGTGCTGGCCGAGGACACGCGCCGGGCCGGGCTGTTCTTCCACCGCCAGGGACTTGTGCGCGCGCAGGGCCGCAGCGGCTTCTTCAGCCTGCACGAGCACAACGAGGCCGGGCGCATACCGCAAGTCATGGAGATGATCCTGCAGGGCCAGGCCGTGGCGCTCATCAGCGACGCGGGCACGCCGGTGCTCTCCGACCCCGGCTACCGGCTGGTGCGCGCCTGCCGCCAGGGCGGGCTTTTCGTCACCTCGCTGCCGGGGCCCTTCGCCCCTGCCGTGGCGCTTTCCGCCTGCGGCCTGCCGCCCTCGCCCATGACCTTTCTGGGCTTTCTGCCCCGGCAGAAGGGCCAGGCGCAGCGGCTGCTCTCCCGCCATGCGGCCACGGGCGCGAGCCTGATCTTTTTTGAGCGCAAGGACCGCCTGGCCGCCACCCTGGCCCTGGCCGCGGGTGTGCTGGGCGACCGCGAGTTCGCCATCTGCCGGGAATTGACCAAGCAATACGAGGAGTTTATTCTTGGCCGCCTGGGCGCGCTTGGCGCGGTCAATCTGGACGTTCTGGGCGAGGTCACTGTGGTCGTCGGACCGGAGGCCCTGGACGGCGGAATGCTTCCCTGTGCGGACGGCGAAGGCGAGGAAGTAAGCGCGGAAGCCCTGCTGCAGCAAGCCCTGGCCGAGGAGCGCGAGCGCGGCGGCAAGCCCCGCGAGGTGGCCCGGCGCGTGGTGGAGCGTGTGGCCGGGCGCATGCCCGGACTTTGTGTGAAGGATGTGTATGAGCTGCTCAAGCGATAAGCCCACCCGCACCCGGCCTGCCGATTTGGCGGCCACCCCGTCGGTTGCTCCGCAGGCAGATCCGTCGGCAGGCTCGTTGGACCGGGCCATTGCCCTGGCGCTGGAGAACCGCGCCCTGGACGCCGACGCCGTGCGCGCCGTGTGCGCATGCGCGGAGGCTGGTCAACAGAGCCTGCTGCCGCAGCTGCTGGAGGGCGCGCGCGCCGTGCGCCGCAAGCACCTGGGGCAAAACCTTTCCCTCTGCGCCATCATCAACGCCAAGAGCGGCGCCTGCACCGAGGACTGCGCCTTCTGCGCCCAGTCCTCCCGGCACAAGACAGACAGCCCCCGCCACGGCTTCCTCGACCCCGAGGAGATAGGCCGCGCCGCGGCGGCCATGAAGGCCCGGGGCGCGCACCGCTTCGGCATCGTGGCCAGCGGCCTTGCCCCCACCGGGGCCGAATTTGAGAAGCTCCTGCGGGCCGTGGGCCTTGTGCGCGCGGCGGGCCTTGCGGCGGATGTCTCCGTGGGCGTGCTGACGCGCGAGCGGCTCTTGCGCCTCAAGGAGGCCGGGCTCGCCGGCGTGCACCACAACCTGGAGGTGGCGCGCAGCTTTTTCCCGCAGATCTGCACCACGCATTCCTACGAGGACGACGTCGAGGCCGTGCGCCTGGCCCTTGCCGAGGGGCTTTTCGTGTGCTCCGGCGGCATCTTCGGCCTGGGCGAGAGCATCGCCCAGCGCGCCGAGCTTGCGGCCACCCTGCGCGAGCTGGGCGTGAGCAATGTGCCCATGAATTTTCTCATCCCCATTCCCGGCACGCGCATGGCGCACCGGCCGGTGCTTTCCCCGGCCGAGGCCCTGCACACCGTGGCGCTCTTCCGGCTCATGCTGCCCACGGCGCAGCTGCGCATCTGCGGCGGCCGGGGCACGGTGTTCGGGCCGTCCGGCGGCGCGGGCCAGCGCGCGTTGTTCGATTCCGGCGCCAGCGGGCTCATGATCGGCGACTACCTGACCATTGCGGGCGCGCCGCCCGAGGCCGACCTGGAGCTGGCGCGCGACATGGGCTTTGCGCTTTCGGAAACGGAGGCCTAGCTCCATGACGCTTCGGGAAAAATTCTGGAGCGAGCGGGGCAAGGCCTATCTGCGTTGTTTTTTGCGCACGTATCTCGTGGGGGCGTCCATGAACCCGCGGGGGCTCATGAGCATCGGCCTTTTATACGCCATGCAGCCGGGGCTGTGGATCATCCACCACGAGCCCAAGGCGCGCGAGCAGGCGCTCAAGCGCTATGCCCGGCACTTCAGCTCGCATCCCTTCTGGGTGCCATGCCTGGTGGGCATATTTCTGGCCGTGGAGGCGGACATCGCCGGGCGCAGGCTCCCGCCGGAGGCGCTGGAGAAGGTCAAGAACACCACGAGCTACACCCTTTCGGCCATCGGCGATTCGGTGTTCGCGGGCAGCCTGCTCATTTTCTGGGCGCTGGCCACCACCTGCCTGCTGCTGCTGGGCCAGCGGGCGCTGCCGTTCACTATGGGGCTTTTCTTTTTTCTTGGATTGCAGGCTTTCCGCGTGTACACTTTTCTTGGTGGCGTCCGTAGAGGCTTCAGCTTTCTTGCAGAGCTGAAGCGCTGGGATCTCATCAACTGGGGCCGGCGCATCAAGTTTGTGAACGCCGCCCTTTTGCTGTGCCTGTGGGCGCTGCTGTTTCCCATGGGAGACGCAGCG
>Ga0209373_10003082_pt1 | contig 15831 bp, 12 predicted proteins | sample Higcelweek5metaG_FD_187173 | JGI IMG/M metagenome (GOLD analysis project Ga0209373, IMG submission 187173) | Freshwater pond sediment microbial communities from the University of Edinburgh, under environmental carbon perturbations - High... | ecosystem: Environmental > Aquatic > Freshwater >...
AGCCCCCAAAACTCCACCCCCAAATTCCTATTCTGTCCTTGTCGATATAGCTTTGTTTTCCAAGATATTTTGCTGTTTCAATCTGGTCTTTGGCTTCGAGTATTCCAAGCTGTTTATAGGTACATTTTCTGAATTCAGCGCCGCGGCCACCGGTTCCTCTTCCATCGACGCACACCACTATGTAGTCTTGTGTACTCAGATAATACTCCCAGCCAATGTCCCATTTATCAAGTGCCTCTTGAGAGTCAGGTCCTCCATATTGTACCTGCAAAACTGGATATTTTTTGTCGGCAGAAAAATCTTTGGGTTTTAATATCCAACCATTTAGTTTAATATTCTCGGAAGTTGTGAAGCTAAAAAATTCTTTTTTTTGCAGTTGAAGTGCAGCAAAATCTTTTTGCAGCTTCGAATTACTTTCGATAACTCGTATTTGCAGTCCTTTTGGGTTGTAGAGCACTGTTTGATCAGGAACATCGATGCTCGAAAATACATCTACATAATAGCTGTAGGTTGAGTTAAAGTTAGCATCATGTGTGCCCTTGCCATTTGTTAGTCTTGTTTTTTTTGCTTTGGCATCAATGGCATAAATATCTCTTTGCATGGGCGATACTTCGGCTGATTGATAGTAAAGTATTTGCTTTGTGTGATCGTAGCCGTAAAAATCAGTAACGTCCCAGGCGCCTTTGGTGATTTGTTTGTAGACGCTTCCGTTAATTCTGTATTGATAAATATGACGGAAACCATCTTGTTCGCTTACACCGAAGAAAAACTGATTGTCGGGAGTGAATTGTATGTAGTCAATATTTTGATAGTCAATATAATATTTGTCATCTTGTCTCAAAACAAGTTTCGTAAGGGTCGATTTTGGATTTGCCATAAGCATGTCCAGACGGTTCTGGTTGCGGTTAAGTTTGAAGATTGCAAGTTGATCAGCCGCATTTGTCCACCGAATGCGTGGAATGTAAAAATCCTGATCGTTTTCGGGCAACTGCATGAACTTAGTCGTTTTGTTAAAATCATCGTAAACACAAACGCTTACTTTAGCATTGTTTTCACCGGCTTTTGGATACTTGAATTTTAAAAATGAAGGGTACAAATTGAGTGTTTCATTGATTTGCGATTCGTTTTTAAATAATTGAAACGAGAATTCGGGTATTTCAGTTTCGTTGAACTTGAGAAAAGCAAGTAATTTACTGTCGGGACTCCAGGCGAAATGACGGGTAGCCTGAAACTCTTCTTCGTAAACCCAGTCGGGTGTGCCGTTGATTATTTTACCCGTTTCACCATCTTTTGTTATTGCTATTTCGGTGTTGAAATCGAGTTTTTTCATGTACAGGTTATTGTTGCGGGCAAAAGCAATGTAGCGACTGTCCGGTGAAAACAGCGGAACTTCCTGAGCTCCGTTTTCCGAAAGGGGCTGAAGTTCTTTGCGTTTTATATCGTACACATAATAATCGGCGGTAAAAGTGCGACGATACCTGAAATTTACATTCGTATAAACAAGAATTTTTAATTCATTGGGACTGAAAATATATCCGGAGATATTCTTTATCGGACAATTTTTGATCTGATAAATACTAAACAGTGTATCAACAGTATTTCCTGTTTTGTAGTTGTATTTTACGATCGAATTATCGTTTACTTTTGTTGTAAAGTGCTCCCCATCGGCCATTGAAATAGCTTTTTCTGATCGGGCTGATTTGAATTTTCCATCCGTAATATCATAAAGTAGATGAGCAAACGAAAATTGTGTAAGCAGTGTTAAAACAAAAATGAATATGAAACGTTTCATTATAAAAAGTGTTTATTAAATTTGTTACAAGTAATAACAGCAAAATACAAAGTTTATTCTTACCTATAGCGTTATATTTTGCCTTTTATTTATACAAAAATAGTTCAATTTATTCTTTTTGTTTGTCGAACGGTCGAAAGTTTTTATTCCATTAACATTATTCTTTGATACTTAAATTATTAACGATAAATTTATAGTGATATGGGACTAATTAAAGATTTCTTTTTCGCATCTCCTCGCAACGAGGATATAGGTTTGTGCCTGAGTGGCGGTGGTGCTTTAGGATTTGCTCATATAGGCGTGTTACAGTCGCTCGAAGATCACGGCATTTACCCCGATCAGCTTGTAGGCTCCAGCATGGGAGCAATTGTAGGTGTGCTTTATGCTGCCGGATATTCTCCTGCTGAAATGTTGCAAATGATAAAAGATGACAAGCTTTATAAGGTGACTAAGTTAATGACATTCAGGCCTGCATTTCTGAAGTCTGGGTTGTCAAATCACTCTATATTGCGTTCGTTGATAAAAGAACTTATTCCACACAACAGTTTTGATCAACTCAAGAAAGGGATGCATATTGCGGTTGTTAATTTGTCGACGGCTGAATGGGAAATCATTAGCCGGGGAGATGAACTTGACAAATGGGTAGCTGCTTCGGCAAGTATTCCGGGAGTTTTTGAATCGATCAAACACAACGATACTTACTATGTGGATGGTGGCTTACTGAACAATGTACCTGCTCAGGGACTTGAAGAATTCTGTCAGACAATAATAGGCGTTGACGTAATTCCGCACATCCCGCCCGTTGAACTCAATAAACCTATTGATACGCTTGCCTCATCGGTGAGGGCTATGCAGCATCAGAATTCACGCGAAGGTCGTGAGCTTTGTCGTTTTCTGATTGAACCCCGCGCCATAGAGAAATACCACGAGTTCAGCTTCGAAGCTTATCAGGAAATTTATCAATACGGCTATAGTGCAACAACAAAATATATAGTTGAGAATCCTGAAATGATGCGCCTGAAAAAGAGCTAATTGTCGGATGGTAAGCTGATAATAAATGTAGTGCTCTCATTTTTGCGGGTAGTGAAATTAATTTTGCCGCCCGTAATTTCTATTATGTTTTTCGAAATAGTTAGCCCTAAGCCCATGCCTGTGCTTTTGGTAGTGAAGTTTGGTGTGAAAAGCTTGTCTATAAACTCATCGGCAATCCCAATTCCGTTGTCTTCTATTTCAATAACAACTTCTTTTTCGACTTTATGAATTCTTACCTTTATCAATCCTGCTTTATCCGAAGTTATTGACTGAATTGCATTTTTAAGCAGGTTATTGAAAACCTGCGTCAGTTGTTCGGGATCGGCTAATACAATAATGCCTTTGGCTTCACCTTCGAAACTTATTTGAACTTGTTCGTTATTGTGTTTGAAAAGCTGAACTACCGAATAGAGCTTTGCAGCTACATCCACATTCGTAAAATGCGCTTCGGGGATACGGGCAAAATTTGAGAATGTTCCTGCAATTCGCGATAAATTGTCAATTTGTTCAATCAGAGTAACCGTCGATTTTTCAAAATACTCATCAAATCCTTCGCTGCCAATTTTTTTTGTCCGTTGCAATTGCTGAATGGTGAGTTTCATTGGCGTGAGCGGGTTATTGATTTCGTGTGCTATTTGTCGCGCCATGGTTTTCCATGCCTTTTCCCTCTCGGACTGAGCGAGTAATTTTGCACTTTTCTCCAGTTCGTCTATCGTGCGGTTGTATTGTGCCACGAGTTGTCCTATTTCATCATTTAGTTGATAATCAATTTTTTCGTTGCGATGCCCGAATCGCATTTTTTTCAGTTTGTTTTCTATCATTTTCAATGGCGCCGACAGTTGCCTCCCGATAAAGATGCTCAGAAAAATGGCAAAAACGATGATAATAAGATAAATGTGAATGATGACAGATAAAAATTCTTCTATTTCCTTGCGGGTTTCTTCCTGGCTAAGGAACTGAGGAACTGCAATATATCCCAACTGTAAGTAATCACCATTATAAAAATCGGTATAACCACTCAGGTATTTTAACTCTCCAATGTGTTCGTCCTGATTAATGTTGGTATTGCCACTAAAAAACGGAATTGGCGATATTTGTCTGCTTATCAGGTTTTTATTGAAAATAAGCGGTTGCGAACTTCCAATAAGTTTACCATTGTTATCGTATACATGAATGTCGGTTTGGTACATATAGGAAAGCTCCTGAAGATCGAAGTTAAGACCTTGCGGACTTACAGTAGATAAATCCTGACTCCAGTAATACATATCCTGTAAGGCTTTCTGTATGTAGTTTTTTTTGTTCTCGATGTTTGATATCTGTTCATCTTCGTATTTTTTCTGTATAAAGTTGACAGATACATAAAAAATGCCTAAAAAGCTTATTATTAGCAATATGATGAACGCGTATTGAAATTTAGTTGTCAGCCCGATATGGAACTTTGATTTTAACCGACGCTGATTATAAAGCCATATGATGACTATCGTCAGACAATAGAAAATAAGAAATGAATAACCAAAATACAGTACATAGCTGGTGAATGTATATGAGCTTATTTTGCTAATTACTATGTAATTGGATTTGTCAGGCTGGTACACATAATACACCCGGTTTTGATAGTTAGTGCTATAATAGTTGCTATTCCTGGCAGGTATCCAGGCTGAATGATTGGGAAAAACATCTTTTTCGGAGGAGTAAACGAGTTGCTGATTGTTGTATTTTGCTACAGCTATTTTAAGCAGAGACTGAATATCGGGAGCAGATGAAATAAGCAGATTGGGGAAACTGTAACTTTTGAAGTTTTTTCGCGGATAGAACTCCATGTAAAGGTATAGCGAATCTTTTTCGATGCTTACTGTTGGAAAAACTCCTAAGTACGACATTAGATTCAACGACGAAGGTACCGAATAAAAATGAGTGTTTTTTATTTTTGTGGCTTCACGCTCTATAAAATCAGTGTATTGGCCGGATAAGGACGAGTTACGGTAAGCCACCGAAAGACGCATTTCATATTTATTCCAAAAACCTCTCAGGTAGTTTTCGTTGATGTATTTATTGATTTTAAGTGCAGAATCAGAGCTTGTGGACAGGTTTTTGAGTAATCTGTCGCTCGAAATCTGGCCGTCAAGTTCTTCGAGTAAAATGTCGGCCATACGATCATTTTCGGAACTGCCATTGATGTAAATATTTTCGGCCAAAATACGGTATTTGTCTTTGTCTTTTTCCTCGCCAATAAGGTATGCGTTGATGATAAAAAATGAGACATATACTAAAATCCATATAAATGCAAAAGCATAAATACTTATCCGTCTTTTGAGAATGTAGGCTATATAAAACACTACAAAAATAATGACAATAGAAATTATTATTTGAAATGCAGTTGTTACCCCGAAAATAAAGAGTGTAATTCCGGTGAAGATCACAAGTGATATGTCAATGATAATTGCCTTATTTAAAATATGTTGTGATTTTAGCCAATTGTGCGATTTGTAAAAAAGCAAGGCTAAACCGATACCCCAAATGAAAATAAGTAAATGAAGTACAATGGACAAAATCGATAGATGATTGAACTGAAGTATAGATAGTTGTATGCTCGAATGGTACACAAGACTGCTTAGAAAGTAAAAAACGATAAGAAAGTAAACAACGAAGAGCGTTTGAAGCAGAATGGCTTTCGTAAGCTGACGACCACTACCAATGTTGGTGCGAAAAAAGAACAAATAGTTGGCTGCCAGCAAAAAAAGAGTGGTAAAAACCAGATGGCCGATGGTAGCCAACAGCGGATTGGATGAATATTCGAAGGATGAAAATAGCTTGTTCCAATAAAGCAAGTCCGGAAAACTTAACGAGAGGCTAAGTCCGACAGCAAAGCCGGCAAGAAGGGTTGCTATACTGAATTTTTTTAAACTCAGGGTGTTGACGCCCCAAAAAACAGTGCAGTTGGCATAAAGGAACAGGAATAAAAGTACAGCTATAGTGATGAAAATGAAACCGGTAAAGCCCCAAAACTCACTGTATATTTGTGTGTCGGCATTCGAAAGTGAAAATAAATAGTTGTTTTGTGCGTCCAAAACAGCATACTTATCATTCTTGTTTCCTTCTACAATTTCTACTCTTTTGTCCAGATGAAATCCTTTGCTGTAACTGTTAATAAGGTCCTTGTTTTCGTAAGGGTAATTGTATTTCAACAAGATGACTGCCATTAAAACTTTTGAATCTGTTATTTTCGATTTTACGATGCAATGTGCATTGCTTAGTTTATTGTAGTGCCATATAATGCTGTCGGAGGTAGTAATTTCGGTGGGCTCAATGTGATTATCGGACCAAAATATAAGTTCATCTTTTTCGAAGACAAAATAATAGATGTCGTTTTTTGCAAAATTATAATTGCTTAGCGAATCAACAGAGTTGTAATTAATGATCCGGGTAAGGTGGTTAAGCGTCTGGTCTGCTGCGTTTTCTTTTTTTGCAAGTTCGGCAGTGAATGAGCTAATGTTTAAACTTTGTTTTGGCGAACGATCGTAAAAAAAATTGCATAACAATCCCAGTAACAGACTTGCAATAAAAGCATAAGTTAAATACTGGTATGTTTTTGAAATTTTCATTCGCTCTAAAAAGTCGTTAATTGTTTAATACTGCAATGTCGGTCATTATTCATGATGATATGGTTCGCCTTTCAAAATAGTAAATGCTCTGTAAAGTTGTTCAACAAAAATAACCCGTATCATTTGATGCGAAAATGTCATTGCCGAAAGCGAAATCAACCCATTGGCGCGGTTGTAAATCCGTTCCGAAAATCCATACGGACCACCCACTACAAAAACCATGCGTTTGTGCGAAGCTAGCATTTTTTTTGATAAAAATTCGGAGAATGCCACAGACGTTAATTGTTTTCCTTTTTCATCCAGTAGTATAACTTCATCGACGGCTTCCAACTGTTTAAGTATAAGGTCGGCTTCTTTCTCTTTTTGCTCGCTTTCCGAAATGTTTTTAGTGTTTTTCAGCTCCGGAATTGTAATTGTCTCAAAACTGATGTAGTGTTTTAATCTGTTCTGGTACTCTTCCTGTAACTGAATAAGACTTGAATGATTGGTTTTGCCAACGACTAAAAATGTTATTTTCATTAAAATCTAAAGTATTGTAGCTGTTTGGTTCACTATTTGTTATGTATAAAAATAAAAAAAACATTTGGCTGCAACCAATTTAATAATGTATTTTTGCAGCGCAATGATATAAATCAATGCAAATATGGCGTTTTTTAACGAGAAATCAGAGTGAAATCCGCGTTTTGCGACGATTATTTCAAAAATAAAGAGTTTTATTTTCTTTTTCTCTGAGCTAATATAAAGATTAATAGATAAATAAAAATTATTTAAGACTTTTGGTTTTCAAGATATTTTATGAAACGCTTTTCTCATAAAAGTGTTTGTAGTTAAATTTCAAGAAGTCTTTTTAAAGCAATAAACAATATGAAGTCAATAAAATTAGTTTTGTTAAGCTTTTTGATGCTGTGTGCATTGCCTAATGTAGTTGCTCAGTCGTCCGAAGTTTCGTCCGAAATCATCACGGCCTTAGACAAAGGAGATGCGGCAAAGCTTTCTGCATATCTGAATGCCAACGTAGAGCTTGTGGTTGGAAACAAAAACGATGTCTTTAGCAAACAGCAAGCCACCGGAATTATTACCGATTTTTTCAGAACAAACAAAGTGAGCTCTTTTCAGTTGCTTCATAAAGGAAACAAAGAAGCAACAAGTTTTGCCATAGGCGAAATAAAAACAAACACAGGCAATTACCGTGTCTATGTGCTCACCCGTAAATCGGGAAATCAAACTGTAATTCAACAACTCAGAATAGAAATTTCAAATGACTGATAACTTAGAACAACTTATTCCGCTTTGGTTTGCCGAGGATATTGGCGATGGCGATCACACAACTCTTTCGTGCATTCCGGCTGATGCGATGGGAAAATCGCAGTTAATTATCAAAGAAAACGGAGTGCTTGCAGGCATTACCATTGCACGCGAAATTTTTAAAGCTTTTGATCCGGAACTTAAAATGACAGTTTTTATTCAGGATGGAACAGAAGTGAAAGTAGGCGATGTGGCTTTTGTGGTGGAAGGGAAAATACAATCTCTGTTGCAAACAGAGCGACTGATGCTGAACATAATGCAGCGTATGAGCGGTGTTGCTACGCGTACCCGAGAGTATGTTAAACTGCTCGAAGGTACTAAAACAAATGTGCTCGATACCCGCAAAACAACACCGGGACTTCGTTTGCTCGAAAAGGAAGCTGTGAAAATTGGTGGTGGTGTTAATCATCGCATTGGCTTATACGACATGATCCTTTTGAAAGACAATCATGTGGATTTTGCAGGCGGCATTGATAAGGCCATTCGGCGTGCCAAAGCTTATTTGCAGAGCAAAGGGAAAGATCTTAAAATTGAAATCGAAGTACGTAATTTTGATGAACTTTCGCAGGTAATGTCCATTGGAGGAGTCGATCGCATTATGCTCGATAATTTTTCGGTTGAAAATACGCGTAAAGCGGTTGAAATAATTAACGGAAAGTATGAAACCGAATCATCGGGTGGAATCACTTTCGAAACTTTGCGGCAATATGCGGAATGTGGCGTAGATTATATTTCGGTAGGCGCACTAACACATTCGGTTAAAAGCCTTGATATGAGTTTTAAAGCTATTTAATAGGCTGATATTACAATCTAAAAAAGCGATAGCATCAGGATTGATGTTATCGCTTTTTTAGTTTTATGGCATTTCGCGGCTAAGTCTCAATCTTCCTCGAGCATCATGTACTCGTCAATAATTCGTCGCACCTGTTGCGGGGTGACACGTCCGTACACTTTTTCACCAATTGTTACCACAGGCGATAAACCGCAAGCGCCTACACAGCGGATACAACTCAGACTAAAAATTCCATCGTTGGTTGTTTCGCCTACTTTAATGTTTAATCTGCGTTTAAATTCTTCCAAAACAAGTTCTCCGCCCCGTACGTAACAAGCTGTACCAAGGCATACTGAGATTTGGTATTTCCCCTTGGGAAGCATGCTGAAAAAGGAGTAAAAAGTAACCACTCCATACACTTTCGACGCCGGAATTCGTAATTCTTTTGCAACAGCTGATTGCACTTCGAGTGGTAAATATCCCAATTCATGCTGCAACTCATGTAAAACATTGATCAGTTCATGTGCATCGTTTCTGAAACGTTTACAAACGCTTTTAATAAGTACTTCAGCGGGTTCAGTTAATTGTATTGTTGCCATAATTGCTGTGTTTTTTTTTGAAATTTTTATCCCAATTTGAAAATGAAGGTGTTCATCTTATTTCTTTCCGTTCTTTCTGTCAAAATAAACTGTATGCAACAACTTGTGTGCTTTTTCACTCATAGGTTTTCCAAGAAATTCATTATAGAGCTGAATAATATATGGATTTTCGTGCGATTTTCGTATTGTTTTTAGTTCGTCCTCACGATACAGCGCTTGTTGACGTTGAAGCAATATTTCCGAATGGCCATGATGATATGGTTGACCGCCTCCACCAATGCAGCCACCGGGACAGGACATAATTTCTATGGCGTGATAATGACTTTTTCCCGATTCAATTTCATTCAGCAATTTACGGGCATTTCCCAGACCATGTGCTATGCCAATGCGTACATCTACACCATCAAAATTAATCACTGCCTCGCGCAGGCCTTCCATGCCACGCAATTCGGAAAATTTAATACGTTCTAATGTTTTACCGGTCTGAATTTCGTAAGCCGTTCGTACGGCAGCTTCAATAATGCCACCGGTGGTGCCAAATAAAACACCAGCTCCCGTTGATTCTCCTAAAGGTGCATCAAATTCTTCTCCGGGCAGCGATTGTAAATCAATATTGCATAACTTGATAAGTCGCGATAGTTCCCTGGTGGTGAGCACAATGTCTACATCCGGATTCCCATCTACGAAAAATTCATCTCTGCCCCGTTCGTATTTTTTTGCAACACAGGGCATAATGGAAACGACTACCATGTTTTTTCTATCGATGCCAAGTTTTTCGGCAAAATAAGATTTGGCAATGGAGCCAAACATTTGCTGAGGCGAACGGGCTGTGGATGGAATGTCAATTAATTCGGGGAATTGATGTTCGAAGAATTTCACCCATGCAGGACAACAGGAAGTAAGAATAGGAAGTTTCACCGATGTGTCTCCTTTGAGGTATGCGTTCAGTCGGCGTAGAAGTTCGGTTCCTTCCTCCATAATTGTAAGGTCGGCTGCAAAATCGGTATCGAAAACATAATTAAATCCCAAACGACGTAGTGCAGCAACCATTTCTCCAGTCACCAGCGATCCCGGTGCATATCCGAATTCTTCTCCTAAAGCGGCCCTCACTGCAGGAGCTGTCTGCACAACGACTGTTTTTTCCGAATCCGCGAGAGCCCGAATAACAGCTGCGGTTTCATCCACCTCAGTTAGTGCGCCTGTAGGACAAACTGCAAGGCATTGACCACAAAAAGTGCATTCGGAATGCATTAAATTGTTTTGAAAAGCAGGAGCAACTACCGAATGAAAGCCGCGTTGCACAGCGCTCAAAACGCCTACTGTTTGCACTTCATTGCACATCATTTCGCAGCGCCGGCACATGATGCACTTGTTCGGATCGCGTATGATGGAAGGAGAATTATCCATTTTATAAGTAGATTGCTCTCCGTGGCAATGAATTTCGCGAATGCCAAGGCGGTGAGCCATGTGCTGTAGTTCGCAATCGCCCGATTTGGCACAGGTCAAACATTCAGCCGGATGATCGGAGAGGATAAGTTCCATTACCGTGTTTATTTTCGATGTTCATGTCGTGTAACTTCATGTGACATAGAGTGGGTATGTCGATACCTGCTTTTTCGGCGGCTTCAAGTATTGTTGTCCCTTCGGTAACTGATACTGGCTTTTGGTCTATCGTAAGTTTTATCATAATAAGTTTTCTTTTGATAAAAATTGGATGAAAGGCACTTTAGCAATGGATGAAATTATTGTTTTAATCTTACTCCTTTTTATTCTACAAGTATGGCTTCATATTTACATTTTGAGAAACAAATGCCACATTTTATACATTTATCCTGGTCAATATTGTGAACTTTCCCTTTTTCTCCACTGATGGCTTCCACAGGACAATTGCGAAAGCAAAGCGTACACCCCGTACAATTATCGGTAAGTATTGAGAATGAAATCAGATCTTTACATTGTTTCGATGGGCATTTTTTCTGTTTTACATGCGCTTCGTATTCGCTGTAAAAATTGGCCATAGTGGAAAGGATAGGGTTGGGAGAGGTTTGTCCAAGTCCGCAAAGCGAAGTGTCTTTTATTACATTCGACAATGATTTTAAACGAATTAAATCCTCCTCCGTTCCCAGACCTTGTGTTATTCTATCCAATATTTCGTGCAATCGTTTATTGCCTATTCTGCAAGGCGCACATTTGCCACACGATTCCTCTAATGTGAAGGTGAGGTAGAATTTTGCAATAGAAACCATGCAGTCGTCTTCGTCCAGTACTATCATTCCGCCCGATCCCATCATGGAACCTGCAGCAATCAGATTGTCGTAATCGATAGGAGTGTCCAGAAATTTTTCGCTCAGGCAGCCTCCGGATGGACCTCCGGTTTGCACTGCTTTAAATTTCTTGCCATCTTTTATGCCTCCTCCGATATCATAAATAATTTCGCGCAGTGTAGTGCCCATCGGAACTTCAATAAGACCAACATTGTTAATTTTACCAGCTAGCGCAAATACTTTTGTTCCTTTTGACTTTTCGGTACCGATAGCGCTGAACCATTCCGCTCCTTTGTTGATAATGACAGGGATATTTGCAAAAGTTTCTACATTGTTTACGTTGGTAGGCTGCCCCAGATAGCCTTCGGTAGATGGAAATGGAGGTTTGAAAGTAGGCTCGCCTCTGCAACCTTCCATCGAGTGAATCAGCGCGGTTTCTTCGCCACAAACGAAAGCTCCGGCACCATAGCGGAGTTCAATTTCGAAATTAAAATCTGTACCTAAGATATTCTTCCCAAGCAAGCCAGTGTCGTCAGCTTGTTGTAGTGCTCTTTTTAAACGTTTGATGGCCAAAGGGTATTCGGCACGAATATAAACAAGTCCTTTGTCGGCGCCAATGCAATAACCGCAAATGGCCATGGCTTCGATTACAGAATGCGGATCACCTTCGAGGATGGAACGATCCATAAAAGCACCCGGATCTCCTTCGTCGGCATTGCATACTACATATTTTTGTATGCTGTTAGCTGATTTTGTAATTTCCCATTTCAGTCCGGTAGGGAAGCCTCCGCCTCCTCTGCCTCTTAAGCCCGATTTTTTTATTGTCCCGATCACTTCAGCGGGGCTTAGTTCGGTAAGACATTTGGCCAAAGCAGTATATCCATCGCGAGCAATGTATTCTTCAATATTGTCGGGGTCAATATTGCCGCAATTTCGTAATGCAATGCGATACTGACGTTTATAGAAGTCCATATCTTTGGCTTCGGTTACTCTTTTTTTTGTTTCGGGATGGATATAGAGTAATCTATCCACCTTCTGCTTGTTAATGATATGCTCCTGAATAATTTCAGCAGCATCGTTGGGCGAAACCTGGACGTAAAAAGTGTTGTCGGGTGATATTTTTACTAAAGGACCTTTTTCGCAAAATCCAAAACAGCCGGTTGATACTACCTGAACTTCGTCGGACAGACCACGAACTATGATTTCACGCTGTAAATTTTTTCGTAGTTGCTCCGATTCCATTGAACGGCAACCTATCCCTCCGCATACAAATATGTGATGATGAGTCATATCTTCAGGAGTTTAAAAAGTTAAATATCAGACTTTTGTTGAAGTTCGAAATAAAAATCTGCATCAAACTGTTTTGTAGCTGGCAGGTATAATGCCGTCAATCAGTTGATGCTGAATTATATATTTGTCGATGATTTCCTGTGCTTTAGCACTGTTTACAAAGCCGAAAACCACCGGCTCTTCGCCAGCTAAAGTAATTTCGACTGTAGGTTCAGCATAGCAGTAACTCATGCAGCCTGTTTGGCACACAGTTGCTTTAATTTTTTGCCGCTCAAGTTCCTGTACAAAATAATCGTAGGTTGCTTTGGCGCCTGAGGCTATACCACAAGTGGCCATAGCCACCTTGATCACAATTGGTTGTTGCGATGAGGGAGCATCTTTTGAATTTGATGCCAGTGAAGATTGTTGCTTAAGTTCCTTTAGATCAGCAACTGATGTGAGTTTTTTCATAAAGTCGATGTTATTAAGTTATTAACTAATCCGACTGATTATGATACATTTAAACCGATTGGAAATAATATATCTGATTTATGCTGTAAAGATGCAAAATAATTTCCATTGATTAAAGAAATATTTCTCTAATTTTTCGAGTTTAACACAGTAAGTGCTTTTATTTTCCTGTAAATGATTAATTCATGGAATTGCTTCTGTTTTTTTGAGTATAACAAAAGCAAACGACTCATAGATATGAATCGTTTTTTTTAGTTTTAAAAAATACAGTTATTCTGAAATTACAAATTGCTTGTGCGAGAGTTTGTAAATGAGTGGTTTATTGCTTAATAAATTGGCAATTATTTTTTTGTCTTCGATACTTAAAAAGTCAACTAAATGATTTTCAACTTCGATTGCAGGTTTTTCTTTTGAAAACGTGAATGACAAATAACTGTTTCCCAGATGCTTGTTGAGCCAGTCGAGATCAATGTCTGCATTTTCAGTATTTTCAGAAATGAGCCATTGTTTGGCAGTAGGAATATCTGAGAAAAGTGTCATCGGTTGCCAATTTAGATGATAGAATTGAATTGTAGATAATCGTACAGGCTGAAGAACTGTGTTGATAATGGCTACAACAGGTGTAGCGTCTTCCATTTCAAAAACTTTGATTTCTGTAAGGTTATTTTTTGTTGTGTTAAATGTAATGAGTTGGTTGATTGAATCGTAGTGTTGAATCGAAAGGTATTCATTGAATTTGTTTTTTACACTGTCGCGGCGATTTAGTTTGCTGTATTCCAGCATTTCAAAACGCTGTTGCTTCGATAACGTGGGTACTATTTTGTCGGGCATCGACAGGAATAAATCTCCAACTTTTTGAGCATTTGCCGAAAATGAAATTGTGCAGAGAAAGGCAAAGAGAAGTGTTCTTGTAAGGATTATGTTGTTATTCATTTTTTTTCTTTTTTGTGATTCCGGTAATTATTTTCCAGTAATAATTCAGCATGTCGCCTACGCTTTCAAAATCTTCTTTATAAATCAAACCAAAACCCTGTGTTGATTTAGCTTCTTTTAGTTGCGCTCTATCAATGGTGTGGCTGTAGGCTTTGGCGCGTAATTTTCCTGATTCTATCAAGAGGTATTCCAAGTCAAAGTCACCAATAAATTTACTTGCGTTGGTGGATGTGTTTACATTTTCGTTTCTGTAACCGAATTCGCCATTTAAAATAATTCGTTTGTTCTGATAATTTAATTGTGCTTTTACTTCGTCCGTTTGTAATTCTGATTTTTGCCAATCCACACCCAATGAAAGATTATTTGTGTTTAGCGATTTCTGAATCAGATTGTTGAGGTGCGCACTAAAGGTGGATACCGCGAATGAAATAGTATTATTCAGCCCTGCATTTCCTTTATTGTCGGGAGTGTAAAACTTACTCAGAACCAACAGATAAGCTATTTGCCGATTCATCATTTCTTCGGTATTTATAATGCTTCGTACGCGTTGTTTCATGCTTTCGTCGCTCAGGGGCAGGTCAATTTCAAACTTAATGGTTGGTTGTATTAGGTTTTCAGAGAGATTAAGCACACAGTTCACCGGAACGCTGCCACGGTTGGTAGATGAGCTCACATCTTCGAGTAAATCGCTCAACGAAGCAGTCAATGGATAAATTGCTCTTATATCTACCTGTGCATCAAATGGATTTCCTGTCCATTGAATGGTACTTCCTTTGTCAATTTTAAATTCTTTTCTGATTACTGTTTGCAACGTGAATAAATAGGAACCTGCATCGATGGCGTAAGTTCCATAAAGCTTCATGTCCGAAAAACTATCGAATTGTACGCGCAGGTTACCGCTACCTTTGCCTTTAATAGCATCGCCACCTTTCGGATCGATGATAAGTTCCAATTCGGCATCGGGAGTAACATCAATTTTCATATCGACAACGACATTGAAATTACTGCCGGTTTTTTTAATATCAATTTCCTTCTCAGTTCTGGATCTTGTGTTGATAAAGTTGATAAAACTATTGTCGGAAGCCGAAGAAGCACCTCCCATTTGAATGTAACATTTGGTTTTTGGCTGCGATACGGCATTGATCGAAATAACAGCTTCTTTTGTGTCTCCCTGTATGTTTACTGTTCCGGTGGCGTAAGCCCGGCCGAAAAAATAATCATTGTCGCTCGAACGGGTATTCATCGCCAGTATTTTTTTACCATACACATCCACATTGTATTTCATGTTCTGAAACATTCCGTTGTGGGTAATTAATCCGGTCATATTGCCCTGATTTTTTTCCTCATCGTAGATTTTCATGTTTTTGATGGCAATTGTCTTCCGGGTCAGTCTTACCGTATCGTTAAAGAAATAAGTGGTGTTAAGCATTTTAATTGTTGCTTGTCCCTTGTCTACAAAGATATTTCCTTCAAAGCCAAGATTTTTTGTTCGGCCATACATCCGGAACTTACCATGTCCCAATCCCTTTACATTTTGCGCAACACTTTCGAAATAAGTATTTAAAAAATCAATAGCTATACCTTTTGTGTCGAAAGTTACATCAAGAGAATCGTTTTTTGGAACATATACACCTTTGGCAATGGCAATTTCTTTTTTGTTTTCATCATACATTTCGGCGCCTAATAAGATCTGTTTATTTTCATTGTCCCAGGCAGAATTCACTTTTGTGTCGCCAATCAGTTTGTTATTGATCAATAATTTCTTTACATCCAGTTCAGCCAACAAAACAGG
>Ga0209373_10003084_pt1 | contig 15828 bp, 6 predicted proteins | sample Higcelweek5metaG_FD_187173 | JGI IMG/M metagenome (GOLD analysis project Ga0209373, IMG submission 187173) | Freshwater pond sediment microbial communities from the University of Edinburgh, under environmental carbon perturbations - High... | ecosystem: Environmental > Aquatic > Freshwater >...
AAGAGGGCATCATTTACCTCACAAGCAAACAGAACGGAATGATTTCACTGATAAATACTCTCGGTGCAATTCAAGCGGAAGTTCCGCTTATCGGTGGCAAAGGAATAGTACCGAAACTCCCCCATGGTTCCTATATCTGGAGCCTGAAAGGAAACCGCACAGCACATGGAGTTCTTCTGCTGGAATAACGTGTTATTAGATGTCCCATAGCATCATTCCTCCCGAAATCCGCGTAATACCTGTTGAGGAATTACGCGAATTTCTTACTGTTGCACATTTAGGTGCCATAGAAAAAATAAACCCGTTCAATTTAAGACAGAACACAAAGAAATAATTTTTTGACGTTTGCCAGGAAACAATTTAGACGTAAAATTATATGAACAATTAATTTCATGACAGTAAAGAAAAGGCCTGAAAACGGCACAAAACAACTTCTTTCTGGGAAATGGGAGTCGACTACGGGAAATATGGATGGTCAAATTTGATTGAGGCCTGTCTCAAAATCTAAAGACGTCTATGGACCTCTTTAGATCATTCCTGAACTGGCGAAAACTTAGTCTCTTGTAAAGAATAGATCTGCATTCGATTACTGCGATAAACGATTCCCATGTCTTGCTTTTCCCAACTTTTTCAAAGCCTTTTCGGCATCGACAAAGTGCGTTTCAGCAACTGAAGGCTCTTGAAGCATTCGTTGGGAGTACTTGTCAAATTCACCATGAGCCTTTTCTATGGCAAGATCATGACTTATTGCACCTGCGTGCTTCAATAATTCACGGCCTGACATGGTCAAGAATTGATCCAGCCGTGTAGCCCAATCATTCATGGTCATCGCCTGCTTATTCAACGCCTGGATTTCAGCCAATTCCAAATATGCGGTCACCATTCGGTTTAGGAGCGCCAACTCTTCTTTGTTTAGGTAATTCTTGGCAATTTCCACATCGCGCTTCAAGAGCTTGCTACCCGGAAAATTCGTCACTCCCATAAGTGGTTGATTGGCATCGGCTCGCTGGAAAATGATTTCGGCAGCCGTATGTCCATGAGTCGCCCAATGCATTTTGTTTTGCACGTGCTTAAAGAATTCAATACTGAGATCTGCTTTAGGGTCATAGTCGATGCTAGTGGCATATATATCCAGCACTTTTCGCCAGAATACCTTTTCCGAAGAACGAATATCGCGGATTTTTGCCAAAAGCTCTTCGAAATAGCGACTACTCTCAGGCTCCTTGAGGCGTTGATCATCAAGCAAATAGCCTTTGACCATGTATTCTCTAAGCCGTTCTGTCGCCCAGATGCGGAATTGGGTACCGCGAATGCTGTTGACCCTATAGCCCACGGAAATTATGGCATCGAGGTTGTAGTATTCGACTTGTCGATTCACCTCCCGATCACCTTCGTTCTGAACTGTTGCAAAAAATGCAACAGTTGCCTCCCGCTGCAATTCTCCCGTCTCAAAGATTTTTTTCAGGTGTCTACTAATGCCTGATTTGTCGACCTGAAATAGCTCCGCCATCTGGTTGATGCTCAGCCACAGGGTATCGTTTTGAAGTCTCACATCAATGCGGAAATGACCGTCCTTGCCGGTATAGAGGAGCATGTCGCCATATGAGGACATAGGGGAGTTCGTTTTATTCTTTTTCATAGAGGCTCCTCTACCCAACTTCTGCAACAATCTTATCGCAAGCTTTCATCACATACTCAGGAATTATGTCATACTTTGCTGGATCAAGCTGGCAAATAAACTCATTTTCAATGTGATAGGTTTCATTGATAAATTTTTCAATAACTGGATCGCATCCTTTGGGCTTGATTAATCTACAAATCTGAAGTTTTTCATAACCATTCATGCAGCTACTATATACGGCTTTGAGAATGGAATTATCAACAATCCGCGTCAGCTGAATATGATAATCGAAACCAGTAATCAGCCCTGATATTTCAGCAACACCACAAGCGACCTTCTCGGTATCCATCAAAGGATATTTTTCATCCGCATTCTTTGGTTCTCTCGTATCAGTAGCTTCGATAAGTAGTCTTTTATGAAATAAATTCGAAAGAACTTGATATGCATTTCCCTTGCTATCAATGATTTCAAAACGTCTGCGGAGGTAAATCAATTTGACTACATCGTCAATTTCTTTCGACAAAGCACTTTTGCAGATTTCAGCAAAAGTCTGAATGTCGGAAAATCCAATTTCCTGTTCCCGAATTTGACTTTCTTTCAAGCTTAAAAATGAAGCAGCCACGAGATCTCCAAATTGTCGACTCAAAGCTCTTACCGTATCAATGATTGGCTCCACATCGTGAGTCAACATTAGAACCGATTTGTTTTTAAAGCAGGCTTCAGGTTCTCGGCGAAAGAGCATTTCAAAAATTGCATATTTCTTATTCTTATCGAATGAAGAAATGGGATCATCAAGAATGATCAGGTCAGGATTTTTCGAGAGGCATTCATGCATAAAAAGGACGATGGCAAATGCGTTTCTCTCGCCAAAACTCAGGTGCTGATCGCCACCGTTCAGATGTTGCGCATAATCTTTATGCCGAAGCTTTAGCTGAGCCTTATCATCTTCACCAGAAATCTCTACTAGATAGTTATACCCTGCGTAGGCTAAAAAACCGTTGATATTCTTCTGGTGTTTTTCGATGAGCCGTCGCATTTCTTTGCGTTGGAGATTGATTTTCCCTTGGAGATCCCCAGCCTTGGCTATTATCGCATCAAGGGAATTATTGATAGGCTCTATCGAGGCACTTGTTTTCGTTGATTTAAGCTCTGAGAAAAAAGACAAATCAATCTTAAATCCAGGAAGTTTTTCGGCAACCTTTTCACCATCTCGAAATTGAAATCCAGAAAGAGTTTTCAATCTTTCCAATCGTTCTACGAGATTGTCAATCTGTGTTTTCACATTCGCTAAGAACGCCTCATGCTCTTTTTCTAGTCCATCCTTTAGGGTGGTGATTTTCAATATTTTTTCTTTAGCTTCTTCAGAGAAATATTCACCCAGACGATTCACGATATCAATGAGGGCCACAAGATTCTTAATTATGGTCTTGTCATATTCTTGGCCAACTCTCTTGATCTGTTCCTGCTTATCGGCTGTATGTGAAGTACAAAAGGGACAATTTTCGGATAGTTCCAAAAATTCTACGCCTTTTGTTTGCCAATCAATCCACCCAACGCTATTACGGCCTTGGATGAAGGGCTGATACGGCTCTAGCCCAGCAGGGATATGTTGCAGTTTATTGCCAGCGGATAGCGCTTTCATGCCCGTAGAGGCTTTTGAAAGGCCTGATTTAGTTATCTTGAAAGCATTCCCAAGTTCTCTGAGCGTTGAGATCAGTCCTTCTAATTCAGGATTCCCCGAGAATAAACTCTTGAGTTCAGAGACTAGTTGTTCGATCTCTTGTTCTTTTTGCTTATACGAATCCGACTTGATTAGAATCTCGAAGCTATTGCTCAACAATTCATCTTTTTGAAAAACGAATTGCCGTAAATATCCTTCATTAAAACACATAACATTGCGTATGCTTTCTATGCCTAACACTTCGGGCTTTTTATGATCAGGATTGGCCTCTCTGAGCTTGAATGGCATAAGTTCAGAAAGATCAGCACTGTCCTTTGCTCCAAGAACGATGGCTTTTGCTAAAGTACTTTTCCCAGTTCCATTCGGAGCCAACTTGATATTGAGCTTCCCAGGAAAAAGCGAAATTATTGCAGAATCAATATTGTTGCAATTCAGAAATTCAAGATTCATTTCACCCCCACTTACCATAAAGCCACATGACTTCGGTTCATGATATCCGAGCCCTTGATCATTTGATACATCCATCCGTTCCGTTCGGCGAGTTCCGTGGCGGCCAAAGCCTTGGCTTTGACCACGGGGTCTTCGATCATGTGATCGCCCTTCACCTCAATGAGCATCATCTTCCCACTATCCGTTTGCACAAGGAAATCGGGGAAATAGCTGCGTACGGTATGGGTTTCCGGGTCGATGTAGTTGATGTAAAAATCACTCTGCCCGTGAGTGAGCATCCCCGTGAACCAGACTTTGGCGATTTTCGGACTCGAGAGGAACTTCCAGAATAGTTCTTTCTCAGGCTTGGAGTCGAAGGCGTAGGTATCCAGATGAAAGCTTTTGTGCACAAAAGTCTGAACGTCTAAATGTGAACTTTCGTACACCAGATCTTCTTCGGCATGAACGGTGTAGAAATTCTCTGGAGAAGGTTCTTTCACTAGGTCGATTTCTTCCTCTACCTTCTTTTCGAATTCATCGATCTCATAAAGATCCTTGAACAGGTGCGGAATCACCCAATCAAAAAGAATCTCGTTGTACTGATTGACCAGATTGAGAATCTCGGGCATCCCTTCATTCGAGTTTTCTAAGATTTTTCGGACCTCTATTGGAGAACGGTTCAGATACCGAGCTACCTCTGCTGACAACGTCAGCGCTGAGAACAATCGCTGTTCGGAACTATGGACATTTTTCTTTGTCCCTTTCCCCAGCTTATCCAATGACGTGTCTGTCCGGATAATTTGGTAATTTTCCAGATTGACTTTTCCGAGTTCTAAATTCACATGGTCGGGGATCTGCTTTTCGCGGATTTCGTGACGCTTGTGGACTCTCTTTACCTTGACCAGTACGGGTGGCGGAAGCTTATGTACTTTGTAGGCCTTTTTTGTGGATCCCGACTTATTCAGTCCCTCAATAGATAGGCGGAAGTTTTCATCTAGTTCTTTTTCTAGAAGCTTGCGATTGTCTTCGCTTAGGTAAACTAAGCCTGTTTCTTGCCTATTACCAATAGCGCGAAGGCATCGCATGGTTGCTTGGAGAACAAAAATTTTGGATTGAGGCTCACGGTGAAGAGCCACGGCAAAGAGCGAGCGGCAATTCCACCCTTCTTTTCCTTTGTTCACAAGCAAAATAAATTGCTTAGCGGAACTTAGCGTATCGAGCTGACGGAATTCGCGCAAGTCGTCATTCGTGGTGATCTTTTCATCACCGACATTGACTAGAATCTTCTCGTGGGAGATACCGAGCTCATGGAGGATCTCTTCCACTGCTGGGCGTATTTCGGTTTGCAACTCTTCGATGGTAGTCCCAAAGATTGCCATCTTGGGAAGCATTCCTTCAGTCCGGTTCTCACCGCATTTGCTCCAGAATTCTGCAAGAGCAACGCGCAGAAACTCCTTGGACTTGGTATGCGAAAAAGAAGTGACGGCCGCTTTCTTCAGATAGGAGCTATCGATGGATTCCTTGAGTCCAAAGGCATAGACCACCTCGGGCAATAGCTGTGTGCCAACGTAGGGAGTACCGGTATAGTTGTAACACGCAACCACACGGGCATTTCGGTGCTTGAGTTCAGCTGCTAGTTCATTGATGGTCAGACGGAGCGAAGTCGTGGCAAGCTTGTTTCCGACACCGAGGTCCTTCGCGAGGTTCGTACCAAATACATGGTGCGCCTCATCCACATAGATCCCCAACTGATCCAACCGCAAGAGTTTTTCGAAGCGCTGGTTGGTCGCTAGGTCCGTCTCGTCAAAGTCATAGAGATCCATGAACTCGGCATTGATGGACTTGGCCTGATGGATGTTGGCTTCGGACTTGAACAGCGATCCTGCTGCAGAATCATCTTTCTTTTTTTTCTTCAGGATGATCTTCTGGGTATTTGATATCACCAGGTTATACTTGGAGTGATCCAGCAAATTGAGCGTGGTACCTGCGTCGTCGAGAAAGTGGAACTTGAGGTTTGCCTCGAGCCACGACACATAATCCGGAGGGACCACTCGGGATTTATCCATGGTGGAGATTTCTCGGAGCGAATGCAGCACCGTTTTGTCAGGAGCGAAGACCAGTGCATTGTGGCAGTATCGTTCGTCTTTGGGCCATTTGTTGGCGAGCAAAAACTCGTAGAATATCGAAGTCGCCATGAGAACGGTTTTGCCCAATCCCATAGTGAGGGCAAAAATGTAGTTCGGATAATCTTGGCGAAAGACCTTTAAGGCTACGATTACGTTTTCATAGAGCGCTCGGGTGGCTTCCTTGGCCTCTTCGTCGATTTCATCAAGCAGGCTGTACTGCGTCTTTAGCGAGGCGCGGGTTTCAAATCCGTTCTGGCGGTAGGCCCAGTTCTCGAAGATCTGTGCGAGCTGTTGGTTGTCGCAGAACTCCTTGAGGAACACATACATTTCCAAGGCTTCAAACTGAGGAGCCCGCAGCCATCCATTTAGCGATGGATCATTGTGGTCGAGAAACTTCTTGGAAAGAATCCGGTATTTTTGGCGGATGAGGCCGCGATTATCAACGTAGAATTTCCACAGCAACTCGTAGAAGGGTTGTGGGAGTTCGGCTGGTGGTGTGGTTGCGGCTTTTTTCTTGGGGGCCATGGGACTACATCTCCTCTGCGACCGAAAGCTCCACACTTTCGGAGAGAAGGTCGGTCACCTTGATGCGGATGGTGCCCGCATCTTTAGGTATCTCATAGTCGCCGGAAACGAGTTCGTTATTGCTGGGAAAGTCGATGAGGGTGGGGTTGAAGATTGCTCCATCGTAGTTCCAGTCGATCTTCACCGAATCCACCAGCTCGCGAAAGTCTTCTACGGATTCCTTCTGGTAGGAGAGCTTTTGCAGTAGGTTCATGGGATAGAACTCTTCGATGCGCAGGCGTCCGCCAGCGTGAGCTACCTTGATCTCGGAATCGCGCTTGAATTCGAGATTCGACTTGTCGCGTAAAATGTCTACCACTTCTACATCAACGAGCCAGGGCTTGAGTTCGTTCTTGAGCTGAGCCGCGAGGTCCGGGTCGTGGCCCATGCAAACCAAGGTAATGGATTCGACAGGCTTGGTGGGATTGTCAGAAAATTTCTTCGCGTAGGTTTTTTCGTTGAGGTTCGCTAGCAACTCGTTGAGATCGGCACGGGTGGCAATGCGGTTGACTGGCATGATCTTGACCATGCGTCCATCTTTTTCTCCGTCGAAGGCGGTTGCATTGCCCGAGATGGGTTGCACCTCCAGGGCTTGGAGCAAAATCTGTTTGGCTTCCACGGGATTGCGGAACACATCGTAGTGGTTTACGTTATACACTTCGAATCCGGTGTAGAAGGTTTCGACCTTTTTCTTTTCAACATCCTCTTCGGAATCACCCAGCTCGAATTCCACCTGCGGTGGCAGGGTGCGAATCTCTTCGCTGATTTTTGCGAGTCGCTTAACTGTGGTGTCAATGGCACCAAGGTTGATGTCGGCACCGATAAAGCGACGACCTAGTTTCATGGCAACTGCTTGAGTCGTTCCCGAACCCATAAAGCAGTCGAAGACCAAATCGCCGGGGTTGGAGGAGGTTTTGATTATCCGTTCTAGAAGATCTTCTGGCTTTTGTGTCGGATAATTTTCTCTTTCATCAGAGGTATTTCCGACACGGCCTATATCATTCCAATTACAAGTTAAAGGAGCCCCCTTCTTATTCTTCAAAAAAACCTTGTAGCCATCAAGCCTTGGGGTTCCATCTTTCTTGGTAAGAATTAAACCAGCATTCCATAGTTCCTCCAGTTTATCAAAGGAAAGACCCCATGTACGACCGCTAGGTGGTTTTGACCCCCTCCATTCAAATTGTCTATCAGGATTTGAACCTGTGAATGTTAAATCTTGCCCAGTATAGTACTCGCCATTCTCATCCAATTTATAGCGCGACATCTGAGCATCTGAAATAGGTTGGTATTGTTCATTAAAACAATAATCAGACTGTTTTGCATAAAATAGAATGTGGTCATTTGATCTGACCCATCCTTTGCTTCTCATATTATGCGAGTTTGTTCTTAGCCAAACTATTTCATTCACGAAATTATCAATTCCAAAAACTTCATCGCAAATCGCCTTTAGGTAATGAGACTTGCGATAATCACAATGCAAATACAAACTCCCATTCTCGCTTAGCAGTTCCCTAATCATAATCAGACGTTCATACATGAACTGTAGGTATTCGTCGTTGGTCCAGATATCGGTGTACTGCTTTTCTTCGAAGGCGTTTTGGTCGTTGGTGGCCTGCGTGCCCTTGAGCGAAATCTTCTTCTTGTAGTCGGCCTTGGAATCGAAGGGCGGATCAATGTAAACCAAGTCCACTTTTCCGCGGTAGGTCTTGAGCAAATGGCTCATCACCTGTAGGTTATCGCCCCAAAAGATTTTGTTGATCCAGTTGTTCTGCGCCTCGCCGTAGGTTTCTTTGAGCTGCGCGGGGTAGAATTGGGTGCCGCTAAAGGGACGCTTGCCCTTCCAATGTAACATGGGGTAGCCACGGATGGGTTCGAACTGAATTTCTTCGACAGTGATTGCGGCGGGGAGGTTTAGATTGGTTTGGGGCATGGGTTAGTTCCTGTAAAGCCACTTCTGTGCTTGTTCTTTCTTTATTTCTTGTTCAAAACACTCTTGCATCTGACTCAGCAGACGAATGATATTGGTGTGCGATTTTTCATACTTCGCTTCAAGAGAGCTCTGGATATTTTTCAACGAATTTATCATAGCCTCGTAATATTTAGAAGTATTACCGCTCCAACCATAGCTGAAACAGTTCGTGCTAAGCCCTTCATAGAATTCATCCGGCCAATCGTGGCTTAGCATTTTCACGGAAAATTCATGGTTGCTTAAAGACTTCTCACTTTGCTTTTGACTATCTGCATGCTCACTAATAGAATAAATTGGCAAGCAATGACCCAAAAAGTCACACAAATACTTATTCGTTGCATTTTGGTATGTTTCCAAGACAAGGTTTACATCAATTTTTGTGATTCTATTCGGATCCAAGCCAAAATTACCTTGATGAACACCCAAAATTTGGTTTAGCTCGAAGTAGCAGGGTTGAGGCTCATCGCCTCGAAACTGCTCAAGAATTTTGTTGAGTAAAATCTGCGGGTAATCTGGGATTATGTAGTCGTCCAAGACACTCATCAAGCCATGCTGAAATCGAAAACTATTGATGACATGCGTATTCAGCATTCTGAAAAAATCATAGAGTATGACTTCCGCAAATTTGGGTTGAGGTTGCCCAATTCCTGCTCCACGAATTATCCGACCAAATTCATATGGTAATTCTGGTCCAGTAGATATTGCATTCATAAAGAATTGATTATGCAGAATACTGTCGCCTAGATTTTTTAAAACAGGCTGAACCCTTTCTGATGGCGCATTAAACAAAACCATATGATATATTTCAGCAAGAACAATGGCTGATTTAGGATTCAACACGTAAATGCGATTCAAGAACTCAATTAACGCTTGAGTGGGAATGCTTGTCAAAACACTCCCATAGGCTAGACATTGAATGCTATTTGGCTCAACGAGTCCTTGTTCAAAAAGCGATTCAATGTCTTTCAAATCCGTTTCATCCAGTTTCGTCCGACAAAAAAAGAATGGAATGAATTGAGGGATTCCCCCTCTTAATGCCTGAACAAATTTAGACTTCCATTCAGGTGGGTTTATCAATGAGTTGCTTGCACTTAATGCACCAAAAATCACTCCGTAGTTGAACAGGCTATGATCCAAAGTCCCTGCGATTTTTTTTAGCCCAAATGACAGAATAGTCTCGCAAATATTTTTATCTACGCTGGCAATGGCGGCTCCAAAATCATAAGCCCGCTTGTATTTGATGTCAAAAACGTTCTTACCTAGTGCAATAATTTTATCTCGCTCTGATTGTGCAGCTAATTGAGCGACAAGAGCATTGATTTTATTTGGTAAGGCATCTATGAAGTTTTCGCCTTCCACCCATAATTGAACATTGCCAAGTAGATAGGTGGCCAATTCATTTTCTACACTAGAGGAAGCAGAATCTTTCCAATGTTTGATTTTTTTCAGCAACGTATTAATCTTTGGCCGCGCTTCTTTTTTGATTCGGTCTTTGATAATATCCTTCAGGTCATATTTTACAAAATGATTTATCTGTTCTAATAGCCCCGATATATCTAATACATCAGTATGCCTGATCCAGCAATTTACAAGAGCATCTACACAGTTGTATTGCCGATAGTTGATCATTGTACGGACATGGTGGCACTGTTTAGAATACAAATCACTTGCGATAGTTGAATCGCCTTCGATCAAGTCAATCAAATGATCATTGCACCAGGCCCAATACTCAAAGACTTCGCTCAATAGCTTGGGTTGAAAAATAGGATCTTCTTTGACTGCAGACTGCACCTCGGCATGCACGACCCGCATATTATGCATGTTCATCGATTGAATTAAGCACTCACCCCAAATTAATTTCTCTGCATTGGTTTTTAACTCAATTTGTTGAAGTGCCTTAATTCTTGTCAGATAATCAACTTCCGTGCCCGCATTGCTCCAGGCAAACTTTGATTTTAGAATTCCAGTAGAGTTATTGGAATACCCTTCCGTTTCAGATACTGCCAATTTGAATAAAACGTGTATTGCCTTTTCAAAGGTTTCATTTTTAAAAGAAAGCCGATCCAAAGAGCTTACAAGATTCCTTCGAGCCCGCTGGGATATTGATTTGATTTCATTTTGAGAGAGTGATTCTATTGTTGGGTAAAGGATGTCCATTACAGCAATAGGGTTCGCCAAAGCAAAAGCTCCCAACAGCTGCGAACCTTTATCTGATAGGATCTGCTGGGTCTGCCCAAAATTTACAGGGTTTTGTAGGCCTAAAGGTTTTGTTTGCCAGTAGCCAATAGTTTTCTGAACCCATTCACTTGCCCATGGGGCTTCAGAGTAATAGCGGAACATTTGAACGAATTGATCAGTAAGGCCATTTTCTTCAATAAGGGTAATTATTGCTTGTGATTTCTTTGGAGTGACGCCAGCAAGTAGTCGACCCGCAAGTGTTTTGGCTAGAGGCAAGGGACGTACTTGAACTTGATTTTCAAATCGATCTAGAATGCGATCATGCTCTAATCTATTGAGAAATGGATGGCCATCATCATCCCCAATATTAAAAAGGGAATTGATCCACTGAATGATTGGTTCTTTTGTGTCTTTATTTAAAGTCAGGAAACTAAAAAGGGAAATAAATCCTATTGTTTTTAAAACATGGTCTTTATTCTCAGAGTCTCTATTTCTCCCAAATACAAGAAGATCTATTAAATGATTGTTATCTGCATCAATTTCACCAATAGATCCAGAGTTTGCTCGAATCTGATTTGCAATCATTCGCGCTAGGACTGGATAGCCATCACAAAAGTATTCAATTTGCTTGGCTTGATCTTCTGTGACTGTTTGTTGATCAATGAAGCGCTTCAAAAAGCATGGAATCGTGCTTTTCAGATCTTCGCAACGGAGTTCTATTTCACTGATGGTATTCGATTGGGTTGAGTCGTCAAAATCAATGCTAATGACTTTGATTTGAGGGCTTGAAGAACCTGGAATCACATTTACTAAACGAGTAAGCTGACTATGGTCGTTAAGAGAAAAATTATCAAAAACCATTATCGCGTTCTTCGATCCACTTCGAATTACTTCATTGCAAAGATTTTGTGCTTTATCTAACGAGAATTTGTCTACATACAGGACATTTTCTTTTACTGAAAATGAATTGGGGGTAACTTGTCGCAATGATTCAATAAGTAACTTGGTTTTTCCTAAACCGCTCTTACCCTTAATCCGAAGGTGATTATTCGTTTTATCGAGAACAAATTGGCAAATCGAATTTTTCATCTCATTAAGTCTGTCATTCCAATAATATTCTCCCGAATATTCGGCTTTTTCAACTAAATCTCGCCAAGTCAATAGATCGTTATAATATTCACTACGTTGTTTCAAAATACTGAATGTGTTCTGAATGGCTCCAGAATATTCGTTAATCCAGCCCGCAATTTTTTCTGAGTCATAGATACAAACAGGTATGGTTTCTGGCATATTTGGAAAATTGCCAATTTCTACTTGTATTTTATCAATAATCTTATTTTGTTCATTCGTTGTTTGATTGACGCCTGTTACAAACCAAACAAATGTAAAGCCATCTTTAATCCTCTTTTCAATCATTGGCTTTAGCGTTGGTTTCTCAGCACTTGTATACAGGTCTTTGACGAATTCTGCTTTTTGAAAAGTATCGTTTGATTTCAGTTGAAAAAATGCCTTTGAGCTTCCAAAGCGTCGATTAAAGCAATCATTTTCATTCAAGTCAATAAACCCATCTTCTCCGCCATCGGGGGTAAAAATATCCGAGGGTATGGAGTAGTTGACATCCGTCAACCGCTGCTGGTTTATTTCCATTTGCACCAACATTCTAACCACATCTGCAAGTTGATGAGGATTTAGTTGCTTCACATGTCTTGATTCAATTCTCAACATTCTTTTCCCTCCAAATTCTACTCATACTTTCCTGGATTGCAGAAAAAACGAAAATCGCAGTTCGAGCAAAGTCGATCACACTTGGCGCTATCGGACTGCTTGAAGTCTTTTCTTTCTATGGCGTCAATCACTTTGTCCACTTGAGCAATGGTTTTACCAATGTCCATTTCGCTACGCGTAAAGGTCACATAAGGGTTCGAATCCGCTTCACCTGCGTAATAAAGCTTCATGGATTGCACACCATGTCCAGTGCGTTCTTCCACCAGGTGGGCATAGATTTCTAATTGCCTTTGGTACTGGCGCAACATCTTGCGTCCCCAGTCGGAATCTATATCGGGCTTTTTTCCCGACTTGAAGTCCACAATCTCTAGGGCACCAGCGCTATTACGGATCAGATCAATGGTGCCATTCAAGATATACTTGTCTTTGACCAGGGATACGTCCACTTCGGCCTGAACGATGGCCTCCCAATTCTTTTCTTGATGGCAACGATAGTTCTGTGCTTGCTCCAAAAGGCTACGCCGCACACCTGGGGAGAGATAACCGCCCTGGGTCTTCTGCAATAGGTTGTAGTTCTCATCAAACCACAAGCTCACATTGTCCGCATGGATTTCCGCAGTTTTTCCCTCGAGTACATGGCGATGCATATCTTCGATGGTCTGATGAAGCAAGGAACCACCGATGGCACCACCGATACGAGATTCCGCAAACCCAATCTCTTTGTAGAATTTGTATTGTAAGGAACAGTTTTCAAAAAGCAGAACATCGGAAGTGTAGGCGTACTGCTTTTTGATATGTGCGACACCATTTTCTACAAGTTGCAATTCTCGCAAATCCGCTTTTTGCCAATTTGGTAGCTTGAAATACCAAGAGTCGAAGTATTTTGATGGCTCTCGGCCATGGCCTTCGCGTTCCATTGCGCTCAATACCAGCAAATTCTGGGCACGGCTAAATGCTGTATAAAAAACTCTCCAGAAATCAAAGTTTTTGATCTGATCCATTGGCTCGTAAGGATCGCGACCTTCAATTTCACTGATCCATAAATCCAGATCCGAATTTTGCGACCGTGGTACGCTGTTGAGCGAGCCACAGATGACCACAGGGAATTCGAGCCCTTTGGATTGGTGGATGGTCATAAACGAGACCGCTCCAGAGGGTTTCCCCATTTCGAAATCTTCGTATTCCTCGATGCCACCATCAATCAAATAACGAAGGTAGCCATTAAACAAGGTTCTTAGAACCCATGGCAGGCTCTTCTCCGTTATAATCGAAACATCATGAATGCCTTCGAAGCGGTGAAATATCTGCGTGAGCTGGGAAAGATTGTAGGACGCTCGTTGAGCAAAGGCACTTTCTTTTAGGGTAACATGAACTAAATCCGCAAACATGGGAAAAGCGAGTAAGCGATAAATCAGCGCAGTAAAGGCGTAGGTGGTGGGGCGTTCTAAATTCAGATGTTCTCGGACTCGTTCGTTCAACCAAGTCAACATCGGTTTATGCTTCGCTATCTCTTTGCGGATTTCATCCGCGAAATAGCGCTTGCATTCCAGGTAGTATTCCCAAACCTGTAGTTCGTATCGCGACTTTTCCCTAAGAACATTGTCTAACATGGGAAATAGGAATATTAATGCCCCGATCATCAGGCGCACTTCGTGTCTTTCAAAATACAGTGCAGAACGAGGCGAGAAAACAGGGATGCCCTTGGATTCCAAAAACTTGGCCAAACCGAGTACACGATCGCCCTTCACAGAACGGAACAGAAACGCAACTTGGTTTAAATCCGTCAGCTTTTTCGATTCTTGAAGGTGACGAATAAACCTTTCAACCTCAGTGAAGTATTTCTGCTGGTTCAGTTCCGGTGTAGAATCATCCTTGTAAGGCACACCGATGCGAAGCACTGAGGTGTAACTCTTAAACTCAGCATCACATGGCTTGATTTCTTTGGCATAGCGAAATGCTACCCCTTCGGAATTATGCCACTGCTGAGCAGACATAAACTCATCATAGAATTTGATAATACCTTGGTGCGAACGATAATTAACATCTAATACTATCGTTCTGCATTCGCCCTCCTGGAACCGAGAAGGAAAGCGTAAGATGTTTTCGATGGTCGCACCACGGAAACGATAAAGAGCCTGATCGTCGTCACCCACAACGCAAAGGTTTTTCCGATCTCCCGCCAACAGCAGAAGGATTTTCTCTTGGATCGGATTGGTGTCCTGATATTCATCTACCATCAAGTAGTGAATTTTTTCTCGAAGTTCTTTTAAGACCTCTGGTCTATTCTGAAGTAGAAATAAGCATTTCGCCTGGATCAAAGAAAAATCGAGCACGTTCTCTTCGTCTAATAGCGCTAGATAGCGTTCGTATATAGTCCCTAGCGCATCTAGATGATCATGTCCTTTCAGTTGGTCACTCTTCAACCCATTTTCCGTCACCTTGTTAATGACCGAAACCAGTTCTTCTGCGGTCCGCCATTGCGAGGTTGTCGGCGACAAATCCAGGAAGGTCGTGCTCGCATCTTCTGTAAGTCTTTTCAGGTTGCGGTATACCAAGTACGCTTGTTCAAACGGATCCAAAAGGGAAAAGCTTCGCTTGAGTCCCGCTTGAATCCGATAATCCTGTAAGATGCGCAGAAAAATTGAGTGCAAAGTTCCCAAAAACATCTCTTGCAGATTGGCTTTAATGCCCTTCGTGTCGAGTTGAATGGAAATGCGGGACAGAAGCTCTGAAGCAGCTTTTTCGGTGAATGTTGAAACCAGCAAGTTGGAGGCATCCACCGGTTTTGTCTGAAGAATATGGGCAACGCGATCTACCAGGGTTTTGGTTTTCCCCGCACCGGGTCCCGCAATGATCAAGAGCGGCCCATCCGTCGTTTCGACGGCCTGTTGTTGTGCGCTATTCTTCTGAAAATTATCCATATACTCTTGAAAAGTTAATGCTTATTGAATGTCATAATTTGACGCGATAAATATTCCTAAACTCTTTCACTCGCCTTGCCACTCTTCACCCAGGCATCCACTTCGGACTGCTGGAACTTCCATAAGCGGCCAATTTTGTGTGCGGGCAAAGCCTTCTCTGCGATCCACTTGTAAATAGCATCACGTTTCACCCCGAGATGCTCCCCGATTTCATCCACCGACAACCAACGTTCAGCCATGTTAAAAACCTCACTCCACCGAGAATTATAAGCTCAAATATGCCAAATTCGAACTGGTTTAACAATGATGAAACCGATTTTAACCCAATAAAACGGATTGTTGTACTGATTTCTACCCTCATCTGCGTGAATTCGGGACATAAAAAATTGACTACCCTCCACAAGAAGGATAGTCAATTTCATTTTTATGGAGGTGAGGAGAGTCGAACTCCTGTCCAAAGTCACATTCCCGTTCGCTCCTACATGCTTTCCCTTCGGATTTATTTCTCGGTCTGATCCCGCCCGAGAAGGCCGGCTGAACTCAAACCCAGCTCAGAACATTTAGGAATTTCACTCTGAGCACGTGAATCTCCGAAGCCCAGGTTATTGAGCGAA
>Ga0209373_10003085_pt1 | contig 15826 bp, 28 predicted proteins | sample Higcelweek5metaG_FD_187173 | JGI IMG/M metagenome (GOLD analysis project Ga0209373, IMG submission 187173) | Freshwater pond sediment microbial communities from the University of Edinburgh, under environmental carbon perturbations - High... | ecosystem: Environmental > Aquatic > Freshwater >...
GATCTGTACGCTTGTGTCCGTCCGATCCTTTCGATCGGACAAGTCCCTTCAAGATACGAAGCGGTGGATCTGGTCATTTTCCGTGAGAACACCGAAGATCTCTACATGGGTTTGGAAGAGAAAATCAGTGATGACGAGGCACGCAGCATCAAAGTCATCACACGTCAGGGATCCAAGCGGATCGCGCAAGCGGCGTATGAATATGCCGTGAAAATGAACCGCAAGAAAGTCGCCATCGTGACTAAAGCCAACATCATGAAACTCAGCGACGGACTTTTCCTGGACGTTTGTCGGGAAGTGGCTCAAGACTACCCGCAGATCAAGACCTCGGAGGTCTTGATCGATAACATGTGTATGCAACTCGTCGTCAACCCCAATCAGTTCGATGTCATCTTGACAGAGAATCTCTACGGCGATATCCTCTCGGATCTGTGTGCCGGATTGGTCGGAGGTTTAGGATTCGTTCCCGGCGCGAACATCGGACAATCGATGGCGATCTTCGAAGCCGTCCATGGTAGTGCCCCCGATATCGCGGGCAAGGGAATCGCGAATCCCACGGCTATGATCCTGAGCGCATGCATGCTACTGGATCATCTGGAACAGAAAGACAAGGCCGACCTGATCCGTCAAGCGATCCATACCATATTCTCATATCAAGCGAATTTCACGAAGGATATCAAGGGACCGCTCGATACGAAAGCATTTGAAGACGTACTGAGCCAAGAGATCCTGAGACTGAAAGGGGAAGCGTATGCTTAGCCAAAAAGACATCGAACTGAAGCTGAGTTTACTGGCCCAGACGATCGCGACCAACAACAAGATCGATCCCACTCTTTACGCCGCCAATAACATCAAACGCGGACTGCGCAATGATGACGGGACAGGGGTCCTGGTTGGGATCACGCGTGTCGGCGAGGTCGTCGGCTATAAAAAGATCGATGGCGTCAAAGTACCCGCGGAAGGACAACTGTTTTACCGCGGTTTGAACCTCTCTGACATCGTCGATGGTTTCCAAAGCGAAAAACGCCACGGATTCGAAGAAACAATCTACCTGTTGTTATTCGGGGTATTACCCACTCACGAGCAGCTTGAAGAATTCAATCTGTTGTTGGATGAATGCCGTGACCTTCCCCAAGGATATAAAGAGGACGTCATCATCAAGATACCAGCCCCCAATATCATGAACAAACTCCAAAGAACCGTCTTGACCCTATATTCCTATGATGAGAACCCGGATGATATCTCCGTCAAGAATGTCTTGCGTCAATCCGTGGAACTGATCGCGAAACTACCGTTATTGGCAGCCTATAGTTATCAAGTCAAACGCTATGCGTTCAATCACGAAAGCATGGTCATCCATCGCCCCAAGAAAGGGGTAGGAACCGCTGAGAATTTCTTGCATCTGATCCGCCAGGATGGTAAATATACACAGGAAGAAGCCGAGATCCTCGATCTGTTATTGGTCATACAGGCAGAACACGGCGGGGGGAACAATTCCTCTTTCGCTACCCATGTGGTATCATCGACGGGTACGGATACTTATTCCGCCATCGCGACGGCCTTGGGATCACTTAAAGGACCTAAACACGGCGGTGCGAACAAGATGGTCGAGGAGATGCTCGCGGATATCCGTAAACATGTTCCTGATTGCTCTGACCGCGACCAACTGAGAGACTATCTCAGACGTATATTAAATAAGGATGCCTTCGACCGCAAAGGTTTGATTTACGGCCTGGGTCACGCGGTCTATACGCTCTCCGATCCAAGGGCGCATATATTAAAGGAAAAAGCCAAGGAACTGGCTCGGCTCAAAGGCAAGCAGAAGGAATATCAACTCCTTCTGGATATCGAGGAAATGGGTTGCGAGATGATCAACGCCAAAGTCCAGAGCTCGAACCGGGTATCGGCCAATGTGGACTTCTTCGCGGGATTCGTGCTCGAAATGCTCAATATCCCAGAGGATCTCTATACACCGGTCTTCGCGATCAGCCGCATCGCAGGGTGGTCCGCGCATCGTCTGGAACAGATCCTGGACGATAAAATCATGCGTCCCGCCTATGTCACCCTAAGTGAACATAAACCGTATACGCCGATCAGTGAACGCTAGTCAAATAACCACAACAAAGCAAGCGCAAAAACACTTGCTTTTTGTTTGACGCAGGCATATAATATTGAAGCGCACGCACAGACGTACGAGGTTGCTGACACACTGATAAGCGTTGTCATGGCCAGTGAGAAGTCAGGGAATTCGTACTGAGCGTTGGATTGAATCCATAGAAGCGTACATGAAGGAGGATAACCCATGGCAAAGAATAGCATTCGCATTCGTCTGAAGGCTTACGAACACCGTTCCTTGGATGCAGCGACACAGAAGATTGTCCAGGCTGCAAACGACAACGGGTCCAAGAAAGTCATCGGACCGGTACCACTGCCTACCGAAAAGCAGATCATCACCGTCTTACGCGCGGTACATAAGTATAAAGATTCGCGTGAACAATTCGAAGTCCGTACACACAAACGTCTGATCGAGATCGTAGGCCCATCAGCGGCTACCATCGACGCACTGAGCCGTTTGGAGCTTCCGAGCGGTGTCGACATCGAAATCAAACTATAGTTAGGAGCACAAATCATGAAAGGACTATTAGGAAGAAAGCTCGGCATGACGCAAGTCTTCGCTACCGACGGAACATTGATTCCAGTAACGGTTGTTGAAGTAAGCCCCAATGTCGTTCTTCAGAAGAAAACAGTAGAAACAGATGGTTATGTGGCAGTCCAGTTGGGTTACGAAGATGTTAAACTCAACCGCGCCAACAAACCCCTAGTCGGACATGTCGCTAAAGCTAACACAAGCCCTAAGAAATTTATCCGTGAAATTCGCGGAGATGAAATGAACAGTTTCGAAGTAGGTGCCTTGGTCAAAGCTGATCTCTTCAATGCAGGAGATCTCGTCGATGTATCCGGCATCTCAAAAGGTAAAGGATTTATGGGAGCGGTTATGCGTAATAACCAAAAAACAGGTCCCAATTCCCACGGTTCAGGTTTCCACCGCAGCCCGGGATCCCTTGCCACCATCGGTCGTAATAACGGTATCATCAACAAAGGCCGTATCATGGCTGGTCAAGAAGGGGTCTACAGTACGACCAACCAGAATCTGGAAGTCGTCGCTGTCGATCTCGTCAACAACGCATTATTGATTAAGGGCAATGTCCCGGGACCCAAACGCGGATACGTCGTCGTCAAGACAACGGTCAAAGCGAAGAAGTCCACAACGGCTAAAACGCTGTTGAGCCGTGTCGTAGCACCGGTTGCTGTCGAAGCAGCTGAAGAAGTCGCAAAGGAGGTCTAAGCCATGCCAAAAATCACAGTACTCAATCAAGAAGGCAAGGCCCTTCACGAAGTCGAATTGGCGGATGCCGTATTCGGTGTTGAACCGAATCAGCAAGCCATCTTCGATACCGTCCTGATGCAACGCGCTTCCATGCGCCAAGGTACCCACGATGTCAAAAACAAACGTGAAGTATCCGGCGGCGGAAAGAAGCCTTGGCGTCAAAAAGGAACAGGCAGAGCCCGTACCGGATCCATCCGTAACCCGCAATGGCGTGGCGGTGGTCAATCCTTCGGTCCGACCCCTCGTTCCTATGCATACCGCGTCAACCGCAAGATCAGACGCTTAGCAGTCAAATCCGTCTTGTCCGAGAAGTTCCTCGAAAATGCCATCGTTGTTGTCGATCAGGTCAACCTGAATTCCGTCAAGACCAAAGACTTCGTCAAGGTCCAGGAAGCCATCAACTGTGTCAAGAACACCCTCTATGTCTTCAATAGTACCGAAGATTGGGAAAATGCCTATCTCTCGATGCGCAATCTGCCCAATGTCATCTTCACCACGGTAGAAGGCATGAATCTCTTCGACATGATGCGTGTCAATAACATCGTCTTCACGGAAGCTGCCGCGAAGGTCGCTGGGGAGGTATTAGCCTAATGTCAAACGCAAGAGACATCATCGTACGTCCGCTCATCACTGAGAAGACCATGAAATTGCAGGAAGCCGATAACAAAGTCACATTCGAAGTCGCGCGCCATGCCAATAAAACAGAAGTCAGACAAGCCATCGAAGAAATCTTCAATGTCAAAGTCGAAAAAGTGAATATCGTCAATGTCCGTCCCAAGACGAAACGGGTCGGAAAATACGAAGGCACGACCAGTGCCGTCCGTAAAGCCATCGTCAAGTTGGCTCCCGGACACAAGATCAACCTGATCTAGTTCACGAAACATATCGGAAGAACTACGCTATTTCCGGAAAAAGCGCGTAAGGAGGAAACACATGGCGATTAAAAAGTATAAACCGACCACGCCAGGTCGTCGCGGCATGACCAGCTTGGTGTTTGATGAGATCACCTCGACAACACCAGAACGTTCACTGCTAGACAGCTTCAATAAAGAAGGTGGCCGTAATAACAACGGCCGCATCACCACCCGCCATCAAGGCGGTGGACATAAGAGACTCTACCGTATCATCGACTTCAAACGTAATAAAGATGAGATCGTTGCGAAAGTCGCGACCATCGAATACGATCCGAATCGTTCCGCTAACATCGCGCTTCTGCATTACGCAGATGGCGAAAAACGCTACATCCTGGCTCCGAAGGGCTTAACCGTCGGAATGCAGGTCGTCAGCGGCGTCAAAGCCGACATCAAAGTCGGTAATGCGATGGAACTCGGCAGTATGCCGGATGGTACCGTCGTACACAACGTCGAACTGAAACCAGGCAAAGGTGGCCAAATGGCCCGCTCCGCCGGCGTCAGTGCCCAGATCCTGGGTCAAGAAGGACGTTACTCCATCATTCGCTTAGGCAGTGGTGAAGTCCGTAAAGTATTAAGTAATTGCCGTGCAACCATCGGGGTTGTCGGAAATGAAGATCATAACTTGGTCAACGTCGGTAAAGCCGGCCGTACCCGTTGGATGGGCGTTCGCCCGACCGTCCGCGGTGCTGTCATGAACCCGGTTGACCATCCGCACGGTGGTGGTGAAGGTAAGAACCCCGTCGGACGCAAAGCGCCTATGACCCCTTGGGGCAAAAAGGCGATGGGCGTCAAGACTCGCAAGAAGAAGAATGCATCTTCGAAGTTGATCGTCAGACGCATCAACGACAAATAGGAAAGGAAGGCGTAACACATGAGTCGTAGTTTGAAAAAAGGACCATTCTGTGATCAACACTTGCTCAACAAAGTTGAAAAACTGAATGCCATCCATAAAAAAGAAGTTATCAAAACCTGGTCACGTCGTTCCACGATTTTCCCGCAATTCATCGAACACACGTTCGCGGTCTATAACGGAAAAGAACACGTTCCAGTATTTGTCACCGAAGATATGGTCGGACACAAATTGGGTGAATTTGTGCCTACCCGTAAATTCGGAGGCCACGGTGCCGACGATAAGAAGGCAGGTTAATCGATATGGACGTTAAAGCACAAGCAAAAACACTGCGCATCCCCCCGCGCAAAGCCCGTCTGGTCTTGGATATCATCCGAGGCAAAGACGTTAAGGAAGCCGCAGCTATCCTGAAGTTCACCCCGAATTTCGCTGCAACGGCCGTTGGCAAGATCCTTCATTCAGCGGTCGCCAACGCAGTCAACAACCACCAATTGAATGAAGAGAAACTCTTCGTCAAAGCCTGTTATGCCGATGAAGGCGTTGTATTGAAACGCTTCATGCCCAGAGCCAAGGGTTCGGCGACATCGATTTTCAAACGTACCAGCCACATCACAGTGATCGTGGCGGAAAAGAACTAGGAGGAACAGTCATGGGTCAAAAAGTACATCCAGTAGGCATGCGTATTGGGATCATCCGCGATTGGGAATCCCGTTGGTACGCTGAAAAAGAATATGGAACCTTGTTGTTGGAAGACATCAAGATCCGCAAATACCTGACGAAGCGTTTGGCTAAAGCTTCGATCTCCCACATTGAAATCGAACGTTCCAAGCACCGCGTCGAGATCATCATCCGTGCCGGTAAGGCCGGTGAGATCATCGGACAGGAAGGCAAGGAAATCGAAGCCATCAAGAAGGACCTCACCAAGATGTTGGGCGAGAAATCCGTCAAGATCACGGTCTTGGCTGTCGCTAACCCAAGCTTGGATGCAACCTTGGTTGCCAGACTGATCGCTGATCAGCTGGAAGCCCGCGCTTCATTCCGTACCGCTCAGAAACGTGCGATCCAACAGTGCATGCGTGCCGGCGCCAAAGGCGTCAAGACACTCGTGTCTGGCCGTTTAGGCGGAAACGATATCGCTCGTAGCGAAGGTTATGCTGAAGGCGTCGTGCCTCTGCACACCCTGCGTTCCGACATCGATTTCGCGATGGCTGAAGCATCGACAACCTATGGTCGTCTGGGCGTCAAAGTCTGGATCTGCCGTGGTGAAGTATTACCGGGGCAGATGGTCAAAGAACCTGAAGCACCAAAAGAAAACCCGCGTTTCGATCGTAGAGATCGCGGACCCCGTCGCGATGACCGTAAAGGCCGTCCGGCAATAAAGGAAGCGGCACCAGTCGTTGAAGCTGCTACCGCTATCGAAGCTGTCAAAGAGGAGGCTGCGAAATAACCATGTTAATGCCAAATCGTACTAAATTCAGAAGACCGCACCGCGTCTCTCACGAAGGCCGTTCAAAAGCCGGACGTGAAGTCGTATTCGGTGAATATGGTTTGGTGGCTGAATCCGGCGCTTACGTCAGTAACCGTCAAATCGAATCTGCCCGTATCGCCATTACCCGTTATATGAAACGTGGCGGTCAGGTCTGGATCAAGATTTTCCCGCAATTAGCCATTACCAGAAAACCGCTTGAAGTCCGTATGGGTAGCGGTAAAGGGGCACCTGAAGGTTGGGTAGCCGTCGTACAACCCGGACGTATCATGTTTGAAGTTGGAGGCGTTGATGAAGAAACCGCTCGCGAAGCGTTGCGTTTAGGTTCTCACAAACTCTCCGTTAAATCCCGTTTTGTAAGGAAAGGTGAGGAGGGACTGAAATGAGAAACGAAATCCGTGAAAAAAGCAATGTCGAATTGCTGAAAGATATCGATTCCTTAAAAGAAGAACTGTTCACCCTGCGCTTCCAGAAGGCGACCGGTCAATTGACCAGCTTTGGCCGCATGAAGGAAATCCGCAAAACCATTGCACGAATCAAAACCGTCATCACTGAGCGCGCACTCAGTGAAAGCAAATAGGAGGGCCTAACGATGGAAAGAACAAGTCGTAAAGTATATCGCGGAACAGTCGTTTCCGATAAAATGGATAAGACGATCGTCGTTGAAGTAGCTACTTCCAAGCGCCACGCTTTGTACACAAAGCGCGTCAAGTATTCAAAGAAATATAAAGCTCACGATGAACTTAATGAAGCCAAGTTGGGTGATATTGTCGAAATCATGGAGACTCGTCCCCTATCGGCAACCAAAAACTTCCGTTTGATCAAGATCGTCGAAAAAGCAGTCGTGTTATAGGAGGCCAATCATGATTCAAAATGAAACAAGATGTAAAGTCGCCGACAACACGGGCGCCAAAGAAGTTCTGGTTATCCGCTGTTTAGGTGGATCACGTCGTCGTTATTCCAATATCGGCGATATCGTCGTCTGCACCGTCAAGGAAGCAACGACAGGCGGAAGCGTTAAAAAGGGAGAAGTCGTAAAGGCGGTTATCGTCCGTACGGTTCGTGGCGTTCGCCGCGAGAACGGCTCCTACATCAAATTCGATGATAACGCCGTCGTCATCATCAAAGAAGACAACACCCCCAAGGGAACCCGTATCTTCGGTCCGGTCGCACGTGAATTGCGTGAAAAAGACTTCATGAAGATCGTTTCCCTCGCCCCTGAGGTCTTGTAAGGAGAAAGCTATGAAAATCAAAAAAGGCGATAAAGTCAAAGTCATCACCGGTTCCGACAAAGGTACCATTGGTGAAGTTCTCAAAGCTTTCCCGAAAGAAGACAAAGTCATCGTAGAAGGCGTCAACCTGATCAAGAAGGCTCTCAAGCCGACTCAGGCCAATCCGGATGGCGGCATGATCGAAAAAGAAACAACGATCCATGTCTCCAACGTCGTCCTCTATGAAGAAAAGGCGAAGAAGGAAACCAAGGGCAAAAAGGCTCCTGCCAAGAAAGCCCCTGCTAAGAAAACAACCAAGAAGGCCGAAGCGAAAGTTGAAGAAACCGTCGCTGAAGTCAAGAAACCGCGTGCTAAAAAAGCCGCAACCAAAGAGTAAAGGAGGAAAACCATGAATCGTTTAAAAGAAAAATACGCTAAAGTGGTCGTTCCCTCTTTAGTCAAGCAATTCAACTACACGTCGGTCATGCAAGCACCGAAAATCGATAAGATCGTTATCAACATGGGGGTCGGCGATGCCATCGCCAATGCGAAAGCGTTGGAAGAAGCTGTCGCGGAACTCACCCAGTTGGCCGGTCAAAAACCTGTCATCACCAAGGCGAAGAAATCCATCGCGAACTTCAAACTGCGTGAAGGCATGTCCATCGGTTGTAAAGTCACCCTGCGTGGCGCCAAGATGTATGATTTCCTGGATAAACTGGTCTCCGTGGCTCTGCCGCGTGTCCGTGACTTCCGTGGTGTCAGTGCTTCTGCCTTCGATGGCCGTGGCAACTATACCTTGGGTATCAAGGAACAGTTGATTTTCCCTGAAATCAATTTCGACAAAGTCGACCGTGTCCGCGGTATGGACATCGTAATCGTCACCACGGCGAATACGGATGCTGAAGGCCGTGCATTGCTCCAAGAACTGGGCATGCCGTTCGAGAAGAAATAAGGAGGACATCGCAACATGGCAAAAACATCACTTATCGTCAAATCGCATCGTCCTCAAAAGTTCAAAGTACGTGAATACACACGCTGCGAACGCTGCGGACGTCCCCATTCAGTATTACGCAAATACAAACTGTGCCGTATCTGCTTCCGTGAATTGGCTTATTTAGGTCAAATCCCGGGCGTACGCAAGGCCAGTTGGTAGGAAGGAGAACCCCTCATGAACATGACCGATCCAATCGCGGATATGCTTACAAGAATTCGTAACGCCGTTCAAGCGCGTCACGATGTGGTGGAACTACCCTCCAGCAAAGAAAAAGTAGAAATCGCCCGAATCCTCAAAGAAGAAGGCTTCATCAATGGTTACGTAGTGACCGGCGACATCGCCAAAGTCATCACGATCAGCCTGAAGTACGGTCCTAACAAGGAAAAAGTCCTATCCGGACTCAAACGTATTTCGAAACCAGGTCTCCGTGTCTACGTTGATATCGATCGCCTTCCCCGCGTCCTTAACGGACTGGGTATTGCCATCCTTTCAACTTCCCACGGTCTGATTACCGACAAACAAGCCCGTGCACAACATGTCGGCGGCGAAGTTGTCGCTTACATTTGGTAACAGAAAGGAAACCCAATGTCACGTATCGGAAATAAAGCGATTACCGTTCCAAGCGGCGTAGAAGTCATTCTAGCAGCTGGGAATGAGGTGACTGTGAAAGGTCCTAAAGGGACTTTGCAACGTCAATTCAGTCCGCTTATGGGGATTGAACTCAAAGAAAACATCTTAACCGTTTCCCGTCCTAATGAGGAGAAACACACCAAACAGCTTCACGGAACTACCCGCGCACTGCTCGCCAACATGATTATCGGCGTCAGCGACGGCTATGTCCGTTCCCTGGAATTGGTTGGTATCGGTTACCGTGCAAACGTATCCGGAACCAAACTCACCATCAATATCGGTTACTCCCATCCGGTTGTATTCGAAGTTGAAAAGGGTGTCACCGTAACTTGCCCGACCACGACGGAAATCGTCGTCGCCGGAATCGACAAGCAACGCGTTGGCGAATGGGCTGCGAATATCCGTGCCGTCCGCAAACCTGAACCGTATCTCGGTAAAGGTATCCGTTATAAAGGCGAAGTTGTCCGCCGCAAAGAAGGAAAGACAGCTGCTAAGAAATAGCGGGAAAGGAGAAAACAGTTCATGCTTAAGAAAGTATCTAAAAATGTTGAAAGATTACGCAGACACGCTCGTGTTCGCACGAAGATCTCCGGAACTGCCGATCGTCCCCGCTTGAATGTCTTCCGTTCAAATGCCCACATACAGGCTCAACTGATCGATGACGTCGCAGGGGTAACCCTGGTCGCCGCGAGCAGCGTCGCCTTGAAGTTGGCGAACGGTGGGAATGTCGAAGCAGCCAAGGCTGTCGGAACCGAAATCGCAAACCTTGCCAAAAAGGCAAATATCTCGAATGTAGTGTTTGACCGTGGTGGATACCTCTATCACGGAAGAGTCAAGGCGCTTGCGGATGCCGCAAGAACAGCCGGACTCGTATTCTAGGGAGGTCGCCATGGAACGTAAACCAAGAAGATTCGAAAGAGAACCTAAAGAATTCGAAGAACGCGTAGTTGTCATCAACCGCGTCACCAAAGTCGTCAAAGGCGGACGCCGTTTCCGTTTTGCCGCGTTGGTTGTCATCGGGGATAAGAAGGGCCGTGTCGGTTTTGGTACCGGCAAAGCCAATGAAGTACCTGATGCAATCAAGAAGGGCATCGAAGATGCCAAGAAGAACCTCGTACGTGTTCCTATCGTCGGAACCTCGATCCCTCATGCGATCGTCGGTAACTATGGCGCTGGCTCAGTCTTATTGAAGCCGGCTACTGAAGGTACAGGCGTTATCGCTGGCGGTCCGGTCCGCGCAGTCCTTGAATTGGCCGGTATCGGCGATGTCCTCTCCAAGTGTTTGGGCAGCCGTACTCCGATCAACATGGTCCGCTCGACGATGGCAGCGCTGAAGGCTCTGAAAACCATTGAACAAGTTGCTGAATTGCGCGGTCTTGAACGCAAAGAAGTGCGGGCTTAACAGGAGGCACCATGAAATTACATGAATTAACCTATACTGAAGGCGCACGCAAGAAGAATCGTAAACGTCTCGGACGCGGTCATGGTTCCGGAACCGGTAAAACTGCCGGTAAAGGTAACAAAGGCCAGAATGCCCGTACAGGCGGCGGCGTTGCATTAGGCTTCGAAGGCGGACAGACTCCTTTATACCGTCGTATCCCGAAGCGCGGCTTCACCAATTACAACCGTATCGAATATGCAGTCGTGAATGTCGGACAGCTCAATGTTTTCCAAGAAGGCACTGAAGTATCACCTGAACTCTTAATCGAGTCCGGATTGGTCCGCAAGGAATATAATGGTATCAAGATCCTAGGCGTTGGAAGCTTGGAAAAGAAACTGACCGTTAAGGCCAACAAGTTTTCGAAGTCCGCTGTCACCTTGATTGAACAGGCAGGCGGAAAAGCTGAGGTCGTCTAATCATGTTTAATACGTTCATCAACCTGTTTAAACAGAAAGACATCCGCAAGAAGATCTATTTCACCCTTGCAATGTTATTTGTCTTCCGTTTAGGTGCCGGGATTCCGGTTCCCATGGTTGATACTACAGCCTTATTGGCCGGTGTGGACGACAACTCCGTTCTGGGCATCATGAACCTTCTGGGTGGTGGTGCCTTGCAACGTTTCTCCGTCTTTGCGATGGGGGTCGGGCCTTATATCACAGCGAGCATCATCATCCAACTGCTTTCCATGGATGTCATTCCGGTCTTGACCGAGATGACCAAATCCGGTCAGCAGGGGAAACGCCGCATGGATAAGGTTGTCCGTTATACCGCCGTTTTCCTGGGTCTTTTCCAAGCCTTCACAATGACCTATGCCTTCAATGTGAATTATGGAATCCTCGAAAACCCCAGTGTAGCGACCTACGTCTATATCTCAGTCGTTCTGACCGCCGGAACCATGTTCCTGCTTTGGATCGGCGACCGTATCTCGAGTTTCGGGATCGGTAATGGGATCTCAATCATCATTTTCGCCGGGATCGTATCCGGTATACCGTTCGACTTCCAGACCATGTTCAAAACCTTGGTGGATACCACCAGTAATGCGGCCATGTTCTCGGGCGTCATGAACTTCCTCTTATTCGTCGCCTTGTATCTGATGATCATCTTATTGGTCATCTTCATGCAACAGGCCGTGCGTAAGATTCCTATCCAATACACATCGAGCAACTTGCGTAAAGGCAAGAGCGATGTCACCTTCCTGCCGCTGAAGATCAACTCCGCAAGCGTCATCCCAGTCATCTTCGCATCCGCGGTCATGACGGCACCGGCGACGGCGTTCAGTTTCTTCTCTCAGACGCAGGGACTCTATCAATTCTTCTCAGACCTCTTCAATTTCCAGAAACCTCTCGGTTTGACCATCTATGCGGTGCTGATCGTGGCCTTCACGTTCTTCTACACCAACTTACAGGTTGATCCGGAGAAAATCGCTGAAGACCTGGGTAAATCCGGAACCTATATTCCGGGTATCCGTCCGGGGACTGAAACCAAGGAATACTTGGGAAAAGTACTGAATCGCATCACGGTTCTGGGCGCAATTTTCCTTACTTTCATCGCCGTCCTTCCACATCTCCTTCCGATGATTTCCAATCTGCCTAACACGGTTTCCGTAGGGGGCACAGGGATCATCATCGTCGTCGGGGTAGCACTGGAAACGATGAAAGACCTGGAAGGTCAACTCACTCAGAAAGTGTATCGCGGATTCGTAAACTGAGAAGGGAGACTTTAGCATGAATATTCTGATCATGGGTGCCGCAGGTAGCGGTAAAGGAACGATGGCTGAAAAGATCATCGAGAAATTCAACATCCCACATATTTCCACGGGGAATATGTTCAGAGCCAATATCTATGCAAAGACACCGCTTGGCCTTGAGGCCAAAACCTACATCGACGGGGGCCACCTGGTTCCTGACGAAGTTACCATCAATATGATTCAAGAACGCCTGCTTGAGCAGGATTGCCAAAAGGGTTACCTGGTTGACGGGTTCCCTCGGACATTGGCTCAAGCAATGGCGTTTGAGGATATCACGTCGAGGATCGGGAAACCTGTCGAAGCCGTCATCAACCTCCAAGTCGAGTTGGATGATCTGGCTGAGCGGGTGACCGGACGGCGCCTGTGCCGCAAATGCGGCGCAATCTACCATATCAAACACCATCCATCGCAAGTGGAAGGCGTCTGCGACATCTGTGGCGGGGAACTCTTCCATCGCTCGGATGACACGGTAGAACAACTGGCGACCCGTCTGAAAGAACACGTTCTTCTGACGAAACCCGTGTTGGACTTCTATAGAAAGAAATCTCTGGTTCACAACGTTTCCGCTTCACGTCCCATCGAGGATGTGTTCGCGTCAATCGACCGGATCCTGAGAAAAATTCCATGATTTCAACCAAATCAGCGCGCGAAATCGAACTGATGCGTAAAGCGGGTCAAATCGTTGCTTTAGCCCATCAAGCCGTGGCTATGGCAATCAAGCCTGGAGTGACAACCAAAGAGATCGATGAGATCGTCGAGCGCGTCATCCTTGAAAACCAGGCAAGCCCATCTTTTAAAGGCTACAACGGATTTCCGGCAGCCACATGTACCTCTGTGAACAACACCTTGGTCCATGGATTCCCCAGTGACTACGTCCTCAAAGAGGGCGACATCATCTCGGTGGATATCGGCGCCAACTATAAAGGCTATCATGGAGACAGTGCCTGGACTTATGGGGTCGGTCAAGTGTCCGCGCAAGCGCAACATCTGATGGACGTCACCAAGCAAAGCCTCTTCGAGGGTCTGAAAGTAGTCAAAGCCGGCGTGCATCTTTCCGATATCTCCAATACCATCGGGGAGTACGTGTATTCATTCGGATACAGCGTTCCCTTCGAGTATACGGGACATGGGATTGGTTCAAAACTGCATGAAGATCCTGCCATCCCAAATTACGGACCCAAAGGGCGGGGACCGGTGTTAAAACCCGGTATGACCTTGGCGATAGAACCGATGGTTCATGTCGGCAAACCCTACACGCGTGTCCTGAAGGATGACTGGACAGTCGTTACGAAGGATGGATCACTAGCGGCACATTATGAGCACACGGTTCTGGTAACGGAAGACGGGTGTGAGATCCTGACAACGATCAAAAAGGAGGAAACTTTAAAGAATGGGTAAACAAGATGTTATTGAAGTAGAAGGTGTGGTAGAAAAAGTTCTACCAAATGCAACCTTCGACGTGAAATTGGAAAACGGGCACACGCTAAAAGCTCACGTTTCTGGTAAAATCCGCATGCATTACATTCGCATTTTACCAGGCGATCGCGTAACCGTTGAAATTTCGCCGTATGACTTAACACGTGGGCGTATTACATTTAGACACAAATAGTGTCAAGGAGTTACAAGTATGAAAGTTAGACCATCAGTCAAACCCATATGCGACAAATGCCGCGTCATCAAGCGTAAAGGTCGTGTCATGGTAATTTGTGAAAATCCGAAGCACAAACAGCGTCAAGGAAACTAGGAGGAAAGTGAACAATGGCTCGTATTGCAGGTATTGACATTCCCCGCGACAAGCGTGTGGTTGTCTCATTAACCTATGTTTACGGAATCGGCCGCTCTTTGGCTGAAGCGATTTTGCAAACAACAGGAATTTCCGAGGATATCCGCGTTAAAGATCTGAACGATACTCAGGTTAACGCCATCCGTGCGGAAGTCGATAAAATCAAAGTAGAAGGCGACTTGCGCCGTGAAGTGAACTTGAACATCAAGCGTTTGATGGAAATCGGTTCATACCGCGGTTCCCGTCACCGCAAAGGTTTGCCCGTCCATGGACAAAGAACGCGTACGAATGCTCGTACCCGTAAAGGTCCTCGTCGCACGGTTGCGAACAAGAAGAAATAGGAGGGTCACATAAATGGCAACAGCAAAACCAACCGCACGCAAACGCAAAGTGCGTAAGAATATCGCTAAAGGTGTCGCACACATTCATTCGACCTTCAACAACACCATCGTCACCATCACTGATGAACAAGGAAACGTTCTTTCCTGGTCCAGTGCAGGTGCTCTCGGTTACAAAGGCTCCCGTAAGTCCACTCCGTATGCGGCTCAACAAGCTTCTGAAGCAGCAGCGAAAGCTGCCGTCGATCATGGCATGCGTTCAGTCGAAGTCCTCGTCAAGGGTGTCGGTCCTGGACGTGAATCCGCAGTCCGTAGCTTACAGACCGCTGGATTGACGATTACCGTTATCAACGACATCACGCCGATCCCGCACAACGGCTGCCGTCCGCCGAAACGGCCACGTGGTTAGGAACCACGTGAGGAGGGCCTGAAATGCAAAAATTTGAACGTGCACAATTTGAGATCAAGGAATACGTCGAATCCACTAACTACGGGAAGTTTGAAATCCAACCTTTGGAACGTGGTTATGGGACTACCCTCGGAAATGCATTAAGAAGAGTACTTCTCTCCTCTTTACCCGGCGCAGCCGTTTATTCCGTCAAGATTGAAGGTGTCTATCACGAATTTACCTCGATTCCCGGGGTTGTCGAAGATGTCACCAATATCATCCTGAACCTTAAGGATCTGATCCTGAGTGTCAGCGATGATGAAACCTATACCCTGCGCATCAATGCGAAGGGCAGCAAGGTCGTTACTGCAGCCGATATCGAATGTCCCGCAAACGTCGAAGTCCTCAATAAGGATCTCGTCATCGCGACATTGGAAGACAATGCAGTGTTGGAAATGGAAATGAAAGCCAAGAATGGTCGCGGATATGTATCCGCCGATCTGAACAAGAGTCTGCACCAAGGTGCAACCCAAGGCATCGGAACCATTTACACCGACTCCATCTACACACCGGTAGAACGCGTCAGTTACAGCGTCGAACCGACCCGTGTCGGACAGGATGCGAAATTCGACCGTTTAGTATTTGAAATCTGGACG